>Ga0209633_10000672_pt1 | contig 38653 bp, 29 predicted proteins | sample Cruoilmetagenom1_FD_187290 | JGI IMG/M metagenome (GOLD analysis project Ga0209633, IMG submission 187290) | Oil polluted marine microbial communities from Coal Oil Point, Santa Barbara, California, USA - Sample 1 (SPAdes) (version 2) | ecosystem: Environmental > Aquatic > Marine > Oil seeps ...
TCTTTTCTTTTTAGCAGGCTCAATCTTTTCAATTATTTCGTTACTTTTTTATAATTCTCAATTGGAGCAGGCCTCACTAAAAACAACAGCATCAATAATTTCGAAAGTAGATGATTATTGGTATAAAAATATTATTAAGGAAACACTTGTTGCAGAGTTCAGTAGGAACGAAGCGGTCGATGTATTTAGTGGTAAGGGTTCCAATTTTAATAGTTCAGCTTTTAAAATCTGGAGTAAAAGTAGATTACAAACCGAAGCAATCAACTCTTCAGTTAATTTTATAAGCCTATCAGGAGATTTATTAGGAGGCTTTGGTTCTATATATCCGGAATTATCATTAGATAAATTTATTGATACGAATAATGTTATTGAAGAAATACAAATATTTGAGGAACCATACAATAGTGATTCCCAGAAATTGATTAGAGGTATTTTTCCTGTAAAAGATGAGTATTCGTTTTTAGGTTATTTAGATGTTTCAATCCTCTCCGACTTAAACGATTTTGGTTTTAGTTCTCATCCTGAATTTATTTCAGCAGGTAAATTAAATGAAAAAGCAATTCTCAAACTAGATAAGCTCATAATTTTGGATTATCGTGACGAAGAATTAAAAATGGTTTATGGAAATATTAATCCCTCACCCGCCTTCAGTCAAAAAATAGTTAGTTCAAATTTTACTAGGAATAACGATGCATGGCAGGATTTACAGTTAAGAAATTTTGATTATATAGTTTATACAAAAAAAAGTGAAATAAATAGCATAAATAGAATAATAGCTGTAGCATTACGTCAAAAGGAGTTATCAATTGAGCTATTTGATTTTTTTAAAATATTTTTCACTCACTCTATAATTTTAATATTTATTGTACTAGGTTACTTTTTATTTAAATATAATCAAGCTTATTATTATCAATTTAATTTAAGAACCAGACTCCTAATAGCCTTTTTGCTTATTGCTCTGTTACCGCTAATATTAACAGCATATTATTTTAGAAATTTAACCGATGAAAAGAATAGTGATGCAATTTATTATAAATTGGGGAAGAGGGCCTTTAGTGTTGAAAGTTATCTTAATGAAAATTTTATTGATAGTGATTTTAGTGAAATATATTCGAAAGCTTCAAATGATCTTGATATAAATTATTCGGTTTTTAGACAAAACGAACTAGAATTCAGCTCTTATGATTTAATTTATGATATTGGATTAATGCCAAAAATAATCCATCCTGAAGCTTACAGTGAAATTATTTTGAGAGGATCCCAAGATGTGCTTGTAAGAGAATCGATTGATGATTTTGCTTTTGACGCATTTTATTATAAAGCCAATTTTTTAGGTGATGAGATAATAATTAAGGTTACAGACGGATTAAATAAAATTAGATTGCCTTTAAGCGGATCAGAGGTTGACGTTTTTCTTTTTGGAATTTATTCACTCGCAGTTGTTTTAATAATTTTATTCAGTGCAATAATTGCAAATCAAATATCTTCACCGATAAGGAAAATTACTTCAGCAACAAAATCAGTAGCAGCAGGCGATCTAAGCTTAGAACTTAAATCCAATGCAAGGGGAGAATTAGGTGAATTAGTTAATGGTTTCAAGTATATGATTAAAGAGCTGAAAAGAAATCAAACTATCCTTGCAGAAATTGAAAGAGAAGAAGCTTGGAAGGAAATGGCTAAACAAGTTGCACATGAAATTAAAAATCCGCTTACACCAATGAAACTTAGTGTTCAGCAATTGATTACTGCTTACGATGACAAATCTGATAAATTTGACGGATTTTTCACAAAGGTCACAAATACAATTTTGAATCAAATCGAAACTTTAAAAAATATTGCTACTGAGTTTTCCAATTTTGCCAGAATGCCTAAACTAAAAGTTGAATCTATAAATTGTGTTGAAGTAATAAACCAATCGATAAATTTGTTTACCGATGAAAATATCAAAATAAACTTTGAACATGAATTGGAAAGGTATATTATTAGTGGTGATTATGAACAACTAAAACGTACGCTAATAAACCTAATTAGAAATTCTATACAAGCAAATGCAACGGAAATAAATTTTTCTTTAACAGAATCTGAGCAAAATATCTATTTAATGATTATTGATAACGGGACTGGAATTGAAAAAGAATATTTAGAGAAAATATTCGAAACAAATTTTACTACTAAATTAGAAGGAATGGGTCTGGGATTGAGTATGGCAAGGAGGTATTTAAGAAGCACAGGAGGAGATATTTTTATTTCGAAAAGTACAACTGATGGTACTGAAATTAAGATTACATTCATTAAAGTTGTATGAGTCATCTAACTAACTACCAAAAAGCAGCCCTCGCTTACAATAAACATATTTCATTAACGGCAAATGCTGGTTCGGGGAAAACAACTGTCCTTTCTAAAAGATTTGTGGAAATCTTACTTAATGAAAATATATCACTTAATAATATTGTTGCAATAACTTTTACAGAAAAAGCTGCAAGCGAATTATATTCCAAAATTGCCGGAGAACTTGAATCGAGAATTTCATCAACACCAAAGAATCAACTATACAAATTAGAAGCAATTAGACGTAGTCTTATATCAGCCAAGATTTCAACAATTCACTCGTTTTGTATTGATATACTTAAGGATTATGCCCCTGAAGCAGGTATTGACGCAAATTTTTCTCCTATAGATTCAAGAACTGCTGATGAATTGTTAGATCAATGTTTTAATGAAATTATTACATCAAATATTTTATCGGATTTATCGGATGTAAAGCATTTAATTAGAATATTTGGAAATAAATATCAACTTGTTAAGAATACGAAACTTCTGTTCAATAAAAGGAAGATTACTGAAAAATTAAATTCAAAATTGTATGCCAAAGAAACAAATGAAATACAATCTTGGATACAAACCAGATTTAAATCCTATTTAGAGAATTTGTTTGAAAATAAAATAAGAACACTTCATTCAAACCTAACCATTCTTAACAAAGTTGCGGAGGAATATAAAACATCAGAAACCCAGATTGAAATAAATAGATTATTAAATGAGTTAATTACCGATAATGATTTATTGGATAAGGTGATTGTAATAAATGAAATTAAGGGAATTTTATTGACTCAAAAAGGTGAGGTGAGGAAAAGAAGCTACCTTTCAACGGATCAATATGATGAATATTCAAGTTTGATTTATGAAATAAATTTCCTTTTTAGTGAATTTAGTGATATAGAAATTGAGAAAGATTTTTATGACTTAAACGAATCTTTAGCTGTCTTTGGAAAACGGATTACAAGATTTTATGAAGAGGTAAATCAGAAATATGTGTTTAAAAAGCAGCAAAAATCTTATTTGGATTTCGAAGATTTACTTCTTCTAACCCAAAATTTGCTCACAAATAAAGAAGTTAGAGATTCACTTTCAGAAAAGTATAAGTATATAATGATAGATGAGTATCAAGACACAAATGAAACTCAATACAATATATTTATGCCAATATTGAAAAATTTAGCTTCGGGTAATTTGTTTGTAGTAGGAGATGAAAAACAAAGTATTTACATGTTTCGAGAGGCCGAAGTAGAGTTATTCAAGCAAACTAAAAATGAAATTGAATCTCAAGAAAACGAAACAAGTATATTAGAATTACCTCACTCTTTTAGGCTTGCTCCAAATATTGCTCTTTTTACAAATATTCTGTTCCGAAAATTATTTAGTAACCCAAATACAAATTTTAACGAAGTTGAATATAGTGACCTGATATGTGCATACCAAAAAAAATATAGCGGCTCAATTGATATACTCGTAGCTGATGAAGATGAAATATTGGAAAGTGAATTAGTGGCAAAAAAGATTTTGACTATAGTTCAAGAGTCGGGAGAAAAATATAATTACGAAGATATAACAATATTATGTTCCAGAAGGAAAAGTTTTGTTGAACTTGAGAAGGTGTTTTCAGAGTTTGGAATTCCTTACTCTATTGTTGGTGGAAAAGGCTTTTTCCAGCAGCAATTTGTGTATGATATATTTAACTATTTATCATTTTTAATCAATTTTGAAAATGATCTAGCACTTGCAAGCATTTTAAGAGGACCATTTTTTTCTTTATCAGATGTTGAGCTGACTGAAATTACTTTGCTAGAAGGAGATTATTTATTCGCAAAACTAAATACCTTAAAAAAGTATGAACATATTATTGAGCAACTAAATTCGCATATTATTGCCGCTAAAAGTTGTAGGTCAAATGAAATAATAAGAAAAATTCTTACTGAAAACGGATATTGGAGTTTTGTTGCCGACAAACCCAATGGTGATCAGGAAATTGCTAATATTGAAAAATTAATTCAAAAATCTATACTGCTTGAAGATCAGGGCTTTAATTCATTATTCGATTTTACTATTTATTTGCGAGAAGCGATTAACAATTTGGAGGATGAAGGTCAAGCTGAGATTGAGGATTCCGGAAATGCGGTAAAAATAATGACAATTCATCAATCTAAAGGTTTGGAGTTCAAGGTTGTAATTTTGTACAAAGCCAATCAAAAAATTAATGATGAGAAATTAAAGTCGAAAGAAATTTCCATTGATAAAAATTTTGGTATTCTTGCAAAACTACCATCTGGAAACAATTATTTTGAAGACTATAAACAAGCTCCGATTATAGGAATATATAATTATCTTCAAAAGAAAAAAGCTAATGCAGAATTAAAAAGGTTATTATATGTAGCTATTACTAGAGCTGAGGAACGTTTGATAATATCTTGCGGGTTTAAAAAAAATAAATTTTGGCAGGGTTCTTTTGCATCAATGATTTTTGAAGCGTTGGAAATATCTTCTGATGATACGGTAAAAGAATTGAATGATGAACTTACATTTATGATAAATAAAGATGGAGAATACGTTTTAAGTAAATTATCTAAAAGTATTAATATCGAAATTCAACATGATTTACTTTTAGAAAATAATATTGTCCCTTCAATTTCTGAAGACTACTTCTCAGGTTTTAATGTAAATGTAGATGAAATAAAGTCGTCGGAAAAAAATGAAATAATTTCGGCTTCGAAAATTAGTTTGTTTTTAAATTGTCCTAGAAAATATGAGTTGACCTACGAATATGGTTACGGAGAATTAACAAAGCTATTTAGCAATAATTCTGATTTTGAATTTAACGAAAAAGAAGAAGAAAATGTCCCGGCAAATATTCTGGGCAGTATATTACATTCTCTTCTAGAGAAAAACATTTCTAAGAATGATATTAAATCCAAAACTCAGAAACTCATTAATCAAGAAGAAGGAAACTTACTTTTAAGTGAAAATCAAAAAAACATACTATTAAATGAGGTGTTTGAAATTATAGAAAATTATTATATTTCAAAATCTTATAAAACAATTAAAGAATGTAATCAGTCGTTAAATGAAGCTGAATTTTATAAAAGGGAAAATAATTACTATTTATATGGCATAATAGATAAACTTATTTTGTTAGACGATCGTGTGATAATTGTAGATTATAAATCTGACAGAATACCAAATAAAAATATTGAAGAAAAAAGTTCCACCTATCTAAATCAGTTATTATTTTATGCTTATATCATTTTATCAAATTACCCGAAAATTAAACAATTTGAACTAATGTTGGTGTTTCTAAGGGATGATAACTTTTCGATAACTAAAATTGTAGAAAGACAGAAAGTTAAAGATTTCGGAAAAGTTATTGAATCTTCAATCAATAAAATTAGGGCTAAAGATTTTAATGAGTTCAAATCCGGATGCAAGGATATGAAATATTATTTGCTTCCCGAATGTAATAAAAAAAACTAATCACAAATCTCCTTTTGAAACCTTATCATTTTAGTTAGTTTTAGAAAAAGAATTTGCACCAATTAATGAGGCGAAAATGAGATTAAAAAAAATTTTTAATTATCAAATAGTAAGGAGTATATTAATTTTGACATTCTTATTAAATCTACACGAATACAATTCTACTCTAGCACAAGGCAAGGGTGAATTACCTTTAAGAAAAGATATTCCTATTGAATTAACATGGAATATAGCAGACATATATAAATCAGTTGAAGATTGGGAAACTGATTTTAAATGGGCTGAGGAAGCTATAAAAAAATATGATTCATTTAAGGGGAAATTGAACAGTTCAGCGAATGAATTATTAAATTGCTTGAAGTTTGACGATGAAGTTGGAATTAAGCTGAGTCAATTATATTTATATGCTTCCCTATCCAAAGATCTAGACTTAGGAAATCCTAAAAATCAAGGAAGATATGAAAGGATATCTTCTCTAGCTTCAAAGTTAAGTGCAGCAAGTGCATATATCAGACCTGAATTATTAAATATTCCTGAAGATCAACTTTGGGAGTTTGTTAAAACGGTTGAAGAGTTAAAAGTATATAAACATCAAATTGAGGATTTACTAAGAACAAAAAAACATACTCTTTCACCAAATGAAGAAGAGATAATGGCATTGGCTAGTCCGGTACAAGAAGTGGCTTCTTCTGTTTTCGGTATGTTTAATAATGCTGATATTCAGTTTCCAACTGTAAAAGACGAAAATGGAGAGGGAATTAAAATTTCTCATGGACGTTACGGTGCAGCAATGTATTCAACTGATAGGGAGTACCGTGAAAGAGTTTATAAAGGTCTTTATAAACCTTTTAAAGAATACAAAAATACATTGGTTGCTCTATTTAATGGAAATATCAAATCTTCAATCTTTAATGCAAAAGCAAGAAACTATAATTCTACACGGGAAGCTTCATTGAATCCTAATAATATTCCACTTGAGGTTTATGATAATCTAGTTAACACGGTCAATCAAAATTTAGAACCGTTACACAGATGGGCAAAACTAAAAAAGCAAATATTAAAAATTGATGACTTACATGCGTATGATACATATGTTACACTCTTTCCGTCAGTTAAGAAAGAATATGATTATGAAACATCTAAAAAAATATTGTTAGACGCACTTAAACCGCTTGGTGAAGATTATTTAACAAGCCTAAAATTAGCATTTGAAAATAGATGGATTGATGTTCATGAGACAAAGGGCAAAAGGAGCGGTGCTTACTCATCTGGTGTTTCTTATGGAGTGCACCCTTATGTTTTATTAAATTGGTCTGATCAGCTTAATGACGTATTTACATTTGCGCACGAAATGGGACACAATATGCATTCCTATTATACGGAAAAAAAACAGCCGTATCCATACGCAAATTATTCGATCTTTGTTGCTGAAGTTGCGTCCACAGCAAACGAAGCATTATTACTTGATTATTTGATTGAAAATGCAGAATCCAAAGATGAAAAATTAGCATTAATAGAAAAACAATTGAACAATATTACTACTACATTTTATAGACAAACCAGATTTGCCGAATATGAACAATTAGTTCATGAAAAAACAGAAAATGGTGAAGCGCTAACCCCTGATATTCTTTCCAAATTATATGGTGATATGTATCAGAAGTATTGGGGAACTGAGATGGTTGTTGATGAGGAAGAAAGCTATACATGGGCTAGAATACCACATTTTTATTATAACTTTTATGTTTATCAGTATGCAACTAGCTATGCTGCATCACAAGAATTAGTTTCTCAAATTAATGATGAAGGGCAAGTAGCAATTGATAGATTTTTGGCATTCTTAAAAGCAGGTAGTTCTCAATACCCAATTGATGTTTTAAAAACAGCTGGTGTAGATATGACTTCACCAAAACCAATTTTAGCTGTAGTAAATAAGATGAACGAACTTCTTGATCAAATGGAAGAATTGTTAGAGAACTAAATAGCAAGTTGATGAGGTTACTTAATGAAAATTTATTCAAAAGAAACACTAAATGATCACGAACTTTCTTTAACCTATGACGATATTAGTCTTGTTCCGAGCGAGGTTTCTAGAATAAAGAGTAGAAAGGAAGCAAATACGGAAACAGTATTTTTAGAACATGATCTGTTACTTCCGGTATTATCAAGCCCAATGGATTCCGTTACCGGTGTATTAATGGCGGAATCATTGCATGATTTAGGATGTATTGGAATAATAAATAGATTTGATTCATCTTTAGATCAAGTTTATAATAACGATGAACATAAAATTACAGCTGTATCAATAAGTTTAAATCATGATGCTAGTTTAGTAGAAAAAATGGCTGAACGTGGTTATATAATTTGTATTGATACTGCAAATGCCAATAATAAAACTGTTCTGGAAAAATGTGAGTATATTAAATCTAAATACGGAGTCAAAGTAATTGTCGGTAATGTTGCCCAGGGAAGTTCATTAGGGGAGTTGGTTGATGCCGGTGCAGATGCTGTTCGTATTGGTATTGGTGGAGGTAGTGTTTGTACTACTTCAATTCAAACAGGTATTGGTATTGGTCAGGCCAGTTCTCTTCTTGATTTATATTTTGCCAGGGAATCTGAAAAATTAAATATTGGTTTAATTGCAGATGGTGGAATTAAAAGTCCTGGCGATGTGGCAAAAGCACTGGCACTTGGAGCAGATGTAGTTATGTTAGGTAGAATGCTTGCCGGTACAAAGGAAGCACCAGGTGAAGTGATCAAATATAACGATCAACTTTGGAAAAAATACAGAGGATCTGCATCATTTGGTGTAAAGATGAAAAACGAATTTATTGAAGGTGAAGAGACGATGATTCCTTACAAAGGGCCGGTGGAATCGGTAATAGATGCAATTTCCGATGGCTTAAGAAGTTCAATGAGTTATATGAATTGTTTAAATATTTCTGAATTAAGATCAACGGAAAGTTTTGCTATTCTTAGTCAAAGTTCTTATTTAGAACGCCTTCCCAAAAAATAATTTATAGTTTAAAAAATTGCTGAATTATGAAATTATTATAATTCAGCAATTAGATATTTCTAGGCTTCCCAACTTTACGTATAAATATTTTCTCAAGATTTATTTTATTAATTCTAATTATTATTTTATTATTTTTAACAATGGAAATAATATTCAGGAAATTTAGTTTTTGCACGTTTTCTAACTGGTATTCAAAGTGTTGTATAGGATTATTATGAATTTTATAAAGAAAATTGTTTATGGAAATACAATTACTGATTTATTAAAAACAGGAAATCAACATTTCTCTGATAAAAATTATTTTTCTGCCATAACTTGTTTTTCACAAGCCTTAACTATAAATAGCAGATGTGAAGAAGCTTTATTTAACAGAGCAAATGCTTATATAAATATAGAAAACTTTGATAATTCCCTGAAGGATTTGGAAAGCCTAAAGAAAATTAATTCAAAGTATGATTCGAAAATTGATTACTTATTATCAAAAAGCTATTTACACAATAACGATAGTTCAAAAGCGGTAATGTATGCCGATAAATATTATTCTGAAAATATAGATGACCCCCAGGCTCAATATTTTGTTGCTAGATCAAAATTTTTTAATAAAGAAAATGATGAAGCACTTAAGTTGACAGATTTTTTATTAACAGAACATCGAGAGGACTACAATATTAGGTATTTAAGAAGTTTGATACTTTTTGAACAATCAAATTTTGTAAGTTCTTTACATGAAATTGATAAAGCCATAGAAATTGAATCACTTGATTCTTCTGTATTCAATCTAAGAGCTATGAACAATATTGAGTTACTAAATTACAAAGAAGCCATTGATGATTTCGATTATGCAATAAGGTTAAATCCTACAAATGCCGTATATTATTTTAATAAGGCTAAGATACAATTAAAAATTGGTGATCTACTCGGAGCAAAATATAATATAGATAATGCAATTGATTTGGATCCTGATACAATATCTTTTTACTTACTCAAAGTAGAATTAAATGTTCTTGAAGAAAATTTTAATGAAGCTTTAAAAGATTGTATTACTGCACTGAACTTGGATCCTAAAAACATAAAAATTATAAATACAATCATTAAACTTAAAGCAAAATTATATGATTTTGATGGTGCAAAAGCCCATCTTCACCTTCTTATTGAAATGGATAAAGAGAATGCACAATATTTTTATAAGATGGCATTTCTTGATATAAAATTAACTAATTATAATTCTGCTAAGGAAAATTTAAATAGAGCTATTGAAATTGACTCATTATTTACTGAGGCAATTTTACAAAAAGGATTGTTAGTATTTTGGCTAAATAATTTTAACGAAGCAATTGAAGTGTTCGATTCACTTTATAAAATAAATCCCAAGTTGGAAAGAGCGTTAATATATAAAGCAAAAGCCTTAATGAAAATCGGTGAAAATGAATTAGCTGCCGAAGAGTTATTAAAAATAGAAGAATTAAAAGAAGATAAAGATTTTTTATTACTTTCTTCACAAATTAACATGAAAAACAATACTAAATTATCTCAAGATAATATTGAAGATTATTTAAAAAATGTTGACAAAAATGAAGCCGTGAAATTAATAAAAAATATGTCTAAAATATTACAAAATGATTTTACCGAACTATACGATATAAATGATACTTACTTTGAAGGTAAAGCGAAGACAACCTCTCAAATTTGCAATGCAATTGTGAGTTTTGAAAAGAAACAATACAATTCTGCAAAATTTAGACTATCAAATATTTCCAACGCAAGTGAAAAAACAAATGAAAGATTAAAACCGCTCCTTGAGTATGCAGAAAGCCAAATATTATGATCCGAAAAAAATAATTTTCAATTCCCTAACTAATTGTTTTTTCTTGATTTATAAGAATCCCATGTTTGATTTAATGATAAATCTTTCATATCTTTCACGGTTTGATTGGATAAATTAAAAAATAATAAGGTTCACTATGACTAAAGCGGATATTGTAGAAAAAGTTGCATCGGGAACTGGTTTAACAAAATTGGAAACAGAAGCAATTATTGAAGGTTTTCTGAATACTGTAATACAATCTCTTAGAGAAGGTAATGGTATTGAAATCAGAGGCTTTGGAAGTTATAAAACCAAAAAGAAAAATGCAAGATATGCGCGAAATCCAAGAACCGGTGAAAAAGTATTTGTCCCAGAACACTACGTTCCGGTTTTTAAATTTTCAAAGGATTTTAAACTAGCCGTAGATAGAGGCATAAAAAATTTGGAGAATGAAGAATAACATATTTGTTCTTCAACAATTTTATGAAAAAGAAAGAAACTCAAAAACTATCTTCATTTCAATTATCAGGCTTAATTGTGGGTTTAGTTGCATTTGGAATTTTTATATTAATTTCTTCTGGCCTTTTTGATTCGGAAAACGCAAATGCTAATCAACATATACATGATACAAATAGTGCTCCATCAGCTGATCTTAATGTAATAAATGAAATAAATAATCTTGAAGAAATTGTAAAAACAAACCCAGAGAATCACGAAGCCCTTTTAAAACTAGGGCATTTGTTAAATGATAATAAATTTTACGATCGGGCAATTAAAAAATATCAGATTTATCTTGATCAACACCCTGATAATGCAGATGTAATTGTGGATATGGGGGTTTGTTATTTTGAATTAAAAAAATACGAAGAATCTATAAAAATAATTGAGAGTGCTTTGGAAATTAATCCTAAACATCAAATTGCACATTTTAATTTAGGGATTGTTAACCTGGCAAATAATAACATTGATGAAGCAAAAAATTGGTGGACTAAAGCCAGAGATCTTAATCCCACTACCAATATTGGTAAAAAAGCAGATGAGTTATTAAAATCAAATAATTAGGAGTATTTACATGCCTTGTGGTAAAAAACGTAAAAGACATAAGATGGCTACCCATAAAAGGAAAAAAAGATTAAGAAAAAATAGACACAAGAAAAAAGGTAAATAGAATTTGCTGCCAACTTAGCTCAGTTGGCCAGAGCAACTCATTCGTAATGAGTAGGTCGGGGGTTCGAATCCCCCAGTTGGCTCGCAGGCAATTAATTCTATTTGGTATTTTTTGTTAGATGTTTATAGTTGAAAATTAATAAAAAACCCATTTTATGGGTTTTTTTAATATTAAGTTCAATTTGTTAATACTTACTCAGATTTTTAAATTTTATTAGTCTTTAAACTACAAATATTCTTTTTCCGGCGTCATTCTTGGCTGTGGCAACACTATAATTATTCTTGATTAAGGATTTTCAATATTCTTTCGTTATCGAATTTCAGATTTCTCAACTTTTCTTTAACCCGCTTAAATAATAAAACTTATCCTGCACTCTGAATTTGCAAAATTTAGTCCAAAAAAATTATAATAACTCGCTAATATTAATTAAATAAATAATTATTGCCTTTTTTACTGAATTTGAGAAAAATCAAGCAAATTTTTAATAATCTTCTCTTAGTTAATCATACATTTGATAAAAATGAATCACCCTTTTTTGACTAATCTCAAAGAAATACATCTATTGGTTAATATCTGATTTCTTAACCTCGCTAATTATAGTAAAAATAAATAGTTAGCAGAAATTTTAATTAAAAAAATACTTGACTTTTGGCTTGAAAAAGCATTATTTTACGATCAGTGGGTAAAAGTGTTGAGAATTCCCAAATTAAGGTAACAATGATGTTTATTGGCAGTTTTAAATATTCAATTGATTCAAAAAGCAGGATTAGTATTCCTGCCAAATTGAGGAAATTTGTTGATCCTAAAAGTAACGATGCTTTTGTGATGACCAGAGGTACAACAAAATGTATTGATGTTTACCCTATGAATTTTTGGGAAGAGTTAGTTCAAAGCAAATTAAATCAATTAAACAGTTTTGAACCTAAAGAAGCAATGTTCTTACGAATGTTCTTACAGCAAGCTGCTGAAGACAAACTTGATTCGCAAGCGAGATTATTAATTCCAAAAAATTTAACTGAGTATGCCGAGATTAACAAAGATGTATTAATTCTTGGTGCAATTAAAAAAATTGAAATTTGGAATCCGCAAAACTATGAAGAATATTTAAAAACCAGCGAGCTATCCTACGAAGAAATAGCTAAGCAAGTAATGGGCGCATAACCTATGAATTATCATGTTCCTGTTTTGTTAGAAGAATCGACAAATTTGTTAATTACTAATAAAACTGGAACCTACTTTGATGCTACTCTAGGATTTGGTGGCCATACTTCAAAATTTTTATCCCAACTTAATAATAATGCTACATTGGTTGCTACCGATAAGGATGAAGTAGCATACAATTTCTGCGAAGAAAAATTTGCCGAGGATAAAAGAACAATTTTTTATAATGCTGCATTTACTGAAATAAGAAATATTTCATTAGTTGAAAATATAAGTGAGTATGATGGAATTTTTGCTGATTTAGGAGTTTCATCTTACCAGTTTGATAATGTGGATTCGGGCTTTACATATCGTGAGGAAGCCATTCTGGATTTAAGAATGGATAAATCCACAGGTGAACCTGCCCATAATTTTATTAACACTGCTGAAACAGATGAAATAGCAAATGTAATTTATAATTATGGTGAAGAAAGAAAGTCACGTTACATTGCAAGAAGTATCGTCTCAGAAAGAAATATAAGCCCTATTACAACAACCACGCATCTTAAAGCAGTTATACAGAAAGTTGTGCCAAGTAAAAATTTAAATAAAACCTTATCAAGAGTTTTTCAGGCTTTAAGAATTTATGTTAATAATGAACTTGATGAACTGAAAGTGTTTTTATCAAAAGGAATTGAATTATTAAAGCGTGGCGGCAGAATTGTAATTCTTTCATACCATTCTTTAGAAGATAGGATAATTAAAGAATTTTTTAAGTATGAAGCATTAAGTTGTGTTTGTCCTGCCGAGGTTCCAATATGTGTTTGTGATAAAGAAAGTCGCTTAAAAATATTATCAAGAAAACCAATTATTGCAAAAGAGGAAGAAACTAAAATAAATCCACGAGCTAGGAGTGCAAAATTAAGAGCCGCAGAAAAAATATAAGTAATAAGGGAAGTCTTTTTTTTAAAAGATTGTTCTTCGGGGCTTTTAGCATAACTCCATTTCTTTTCACATATATGTTTTTAATACAGGAAATAAAAGATTTAAATGGTGAGAAGAATAAATTTTTAGAAGAATTAAGAGAAAAAGAAAATAAACTTGAAATAAAAAGAGTACAATATCAAAAGTTAACATCCGAAGACGAGGTTGTAAAAAAATCAAAAGAGAAGTTTAATCTGATTAGAATAGATCATTTAGATAAGATTCATGTAAACAAAAACAAAATTAACAATTTGAAAAAATACATCGCAAAAAAATATGATTAATTCACGTGCCCTAATAATTACTCTTTTTGTTTTTGCAGCTTTTGTTAGTCTAATTATTCAGTTATTCTCTGTACAAATTGGTGGTCATGAAAAATATTCAGCAAGAGCTGAGAAACAACAAAATAGAGTATTTCCTATACGAGCGGAGCGAGGAATTATTTACGATAGAAATGGTGAGATATTAGCCTATACTAAAGATGATGTTTCGCTTTTTGCCGATGCAAGAATGTTAAGAAATAATTCGAAAAGGAAAAAAAAATTAGCCGCCGAATTAGCAAAGGTATTTGGAACAAGACCAAGCAAATATATCAATTTAATAAATAAGGCAAAGGGCAATGTTTGTTTGGAGAGAAAAATTTCTAAAGAAAAATCTCTTCTGTTAGATGGATTAGTTATAGATGGGTTTTATAAAACAGAAGATTACACAAGGATTTATTCTTACGGGAATATTACATCTCACTTACTTGGTTATGTTGATAAAAGCTGTAAAGGGAGATCTGGATTTGAAAAACTCCATGATGAAGAGCTAAATGGAATAGATGGTGAACTTCATGTTGAAAACGATGCTATTGGTAGGCCTGTATCCATTGATTACGATAATTCAACCTTAGCTATACCTGGTAATTCCTTTTACTTAACTATAAATAAGGTTTATCAAAAAATACTTGTAAATGAATTAAAACAGGGTATCAAAGATTACAAAGGGAAATCCGCAATTGGAATAATTGCTAATCCTAAAACTGGAGAAATATTAGCTTTAGCAAATATCCCCGATTTTAATCCTCATCGGTATTATAAAGTTTCTGATTTTGTGAGACGCAATAGGGCATTAACTGATACTTATGAACCAGGTTCAACAATGAAATCGATTGTATTAGCAATGTTGCTGGAAGAGGATTTTGTTAATGAGAATCAAATTATTAATACGGAAAATGGTAAGTATAGAATTAATGGTGCATTAATTAGAGATACTCATAAATTTGAAAAGCTTACTGTAAGAGAAGTATTAGAACAGTCAAGTAATATTGGGATGGTAAAATTAAGTGATAGAATTGGTGAAAGAGATTTTTATAAAGGATTAAGAGATTTTGGCTTTGGAAACTTAACTTCAATTGATCTATCCAGCGAATCTAAAGGCAGGTTAAAAAAGCCAGATAGATATTCAGGTATTAGTAAGGCCTTTATATCTCATGGCTATGAAATATCCGTCACTCCTATCCAAATGGTAATGGCTTATTCGGCATTAATAAATGGCGGGAAATTACTTCAACCATATATCCTGGATAGAATAGTTAATTCTGAAGACGAAATTGAAGAAGAATATGGAGAAACTAAAATTCGTAATGTTATAAGTGAAGAAATTTCAAACCAAATAAAAGATATAATGGTTGGTGTTGTTGAGAATGGTACTGGTTCTAAAGCTCAGCAGGACAATGTCTACGTGGGAGGAAAAACGGGGACAACCCAAAAGTTAGTTGATGGTAAATATTCTCGAAAATTATATAATTCTTCTTTTATTGGTTTTTATCCTGCTGATGATCCTGAAGTGATCTGTTTTGTTTTAGTTGATTCTCCTGAAATAGGAAGATATGGTGGTCAGGTAGCTGCACCGATTTTTGGAAATATAACAAGAAAAATTATGGAAACTGATTTTAGTATTAATCGTGATAAAAACAAAATTCATAGAGAGAACATAATTCAAAATTTGGTTGCTAGTGTTGACCAAAATGATTTGGAAAGCGAGCAATTATCATTCGCTAATGTATCTGAAAATACGAATGATGAAAAGTATAAAGAGAAAATTATTAGAACTACAATGCCGAATCTCAAAAATAAAACATTGAGAGAAGCAATCTCAGTTCTAAGTGAGTTAAACATAGAATATTCAATTAAGGGCAGCGGAATAATAAAAGAACAAAGTATTCAAAAAGGACAGCCTGTAGTGGAAGGAATGAAATGTATTCTAACATGCTCTAATAACTTAAATAATGAATCGGAATGATGGTATTAGATAAAATCTTAAATAATATATCTGCAATCCAGGTAGTTGGGAATACTCAAGCAATTGAAATTAATAAAATATCAATTGATTCTAGGGATGTTGACCCTAAATCTATTTTTATTGCCATAAAAGGTTATAAACTTGACGGACATAAATTTATTTCACAAGCTGTTAGCAATGGAGCCGCAGCTGTTATTTTAGAAGAAGATGAAAGAGGAATTAATCAGCTACTAAAATTAAATGGAGTTGTTAAAATTTTAGTGGCAAATTCTAGAAAAACCTTAGCATCACTTTCGAATTCATTTTATGATTTTCCTTCAAGAAAATTAAACCTAATAGGAATTACCGGGACAAAAGGAAAAACAACAACATCATATTACATAAAAAATATATTAGAAAACTCAGGAAGACCTTCTGGAGTTATCGGTACTAACAAAAATATGATTGGACAAAAAATTATTGATACAAAACTTACAACTCCGGAAGCTCATGTAATTAACAAATTGATGAACGATATGGTAAAACAGCAATGTAATGATTGCATAATGGAAGTATCATCTCATTCGCTTGAGCTTTCCCGAGTTGATGAACTTGATTTTAATGTTGGAGTTTTTACAAATATTACTTCAGATCATTTAGATTTTCATTCCACATTTAATAATTATCTTGCAGCCAAAAAGATTTTTTTCGATAACCTAAAATCAAATGCACAAATTGTATATAACAAGGATGATGCTAACTATTCAGCTCTTTTAAATGACACTGTTGCGAATAAAATTTCTTATTCGGTTACCTCAGATGCAGATCTAAGACTAAAAAACATTGAATATGATTTGAATGGCACAAGTTTTTTGTTATGCCATAATAGCCAAGATTATGAAGTTAATACAGGATTAATTGGAAAATTTAATGCATACAATTCTACTGCGGCAATTGGAGCATCAATAAGTTCCGGAATCAGTATAGAAAAAGCAATTGAAGGAATATATTCAACACCGCAGGTTCCTGGTCGATTTGAAGTTTTAAGCTCTGGCGATAAAAAAATTATTATTGATTATTCCCATACTGTCGATAGCTTAAAACAAGCATTGGAAGCGGTAAAATATATCGTTAAAGATGAAAGACCAATTTATACGGTATTTGGATGTGGTGGTGATAGAGATAAGACGAAAAGACCTCTAATGGGGAAAGTTGCTGGGGAACTTAGTAACTATGCTTATGTAACTTCTGATAATCCTAGAACAGAAGATCCGTTTGAAATAATAAAGGATATTGAAAGCGGTATGGGGAGTGAAAATTATAAGTCAATTGAAGATAGAGAATTAGCAATAAAGAGTGCTATTGAGGACTCTGAAAACAATGCTGTTATTTTAATTGCTGGTAAGGGGCATGAAAATTACCAGGAAATTAATGGTGTTCGAAATCATTTTTCCGACAAAGAAGTAGCACAAAAATATATGTGATTATGAGTTTTACTTTAGAAGATATATTTAATTTACCTAATGCTGTTATCTATTATCCAGATAGATATAAGTCAACAACTTCTGTGTCAATTGATACAAGATCAATAAAGAAGAATGCAATTTTTGTAGCTATTAAGGGACAAAAATTTGATGGTCATAGTTTTGTGAAAGATGCGATTAAAAAAGGTGCAAAAGCAATTATTGTAAGTAATAGAAAACTAAAATTGTTTGATGATGTTAATGTCCCCATTATTTCCGTTAAGAATACTTTGGATGCTTACGCTGAGTTAGCAAAAATTTACAGAAATAAATTAAATGCCAAAGTGATATCAATAACCGGAAGCAATGGGAAAACATCAACTAAGGAAATTCTTACACATCTTTTGTCTGCTAAATATAAAGTTCATAAAACTCTTGCGAATAATAATAATCAAATTGGTGTTCCTTTAACAATATTATCAGCTCCTAAAAATACCGAGATCATTGTTGTTGAACATGGGACTAATCATTTTGGAGAAATAAACTATACTGCTAAAATTGCTCAACCCGATATTGCTCTTATCACAAATATTGGAAATTCTCATACAAAATTTCTTATCTCAAAAGAAAGGATTCTTGAAGAAAAGTCTCGGTTGTTTGACCATCTTAAAACGGATGGTTTCGTTTTCATTAATTCTGACGATACTTTGCTAAAAAAACTTAAAGTGAAGAATGCAAAAATAACATTTGGATACAAAGGGAAATGTGATGTTAAAGGTTTTATAAAAAATGTTAGAGAAGATGGAACACAAAGTATTTCTGTAGAAGGCTTTAATAAAAAATTAGAAGTGAAACTTCCATTAATAGGGGAGTCGAATTTTAAAAATTATATATCAGCAGTATCTATTGCACTTAAACTGGGTATAAGTAAAAAAGATATTATAAAACAAACATCTTCTCTTGCTCCAGTTAAAGGAAGGGTGCAAAAAACAGATTATAAGAATTTTGCAATCATAGATGATACTTATAATTCTAATCCCGATAGTGTTTTAGGTGCAATAAAACTATTAAGTAGTATGAATAGATATTCGGAAAGAATTATTGTTTTTGGAGATATGTTTGAATTAGGTAAAGCCTCAAGTAAACATCATATAGAGATTGCAAAGGAAATCAAAAAATTGGATATAGACTCTGTATTAACATTAGGAAAAGAATCCAAAAAAATAGTTAGAGAGTTAGATAAACTAAAATCTAAAAAACATTTTTATGATAGAAAAAGTTTAAAAAGATATCTCCAGCAAATGGAACTGAATAATTCAATAATTCTTTTTAAGGGATCGAGAGGAATGCGGATGGAAGAATTTGTAAAAACATTAGAAAAAAGGGCGGCATAGTGTTATACTATCTATTCGAATATATCAATGAATTATATGCTCCTCCGGGATTTGGTATTTTTAAGTTTCTTTCGTTTAGATCTTCTTTAGCAGCTATAACAGCTTTGTTTCTTGCTTTTTATATAGGACCTAAAATTATAAAGTTCTTGAGAAGAAAACAGGTAGGTGAAACTATTAGAGATTTGGGACCACAATCCCATAAACTAAAAGAGGGTACACCTACAATGGGAGGAGTAATAATAATTCTCTCAGTTGTGCTACCGGTTTTATTATGGGCAGATATTAATAGTAGTTACATTGTGCTTGTATTGGTTGGGACAATTTGGTTAGGATTTGTGGGATTTATTGATGACTACCTAAAAGTAGTAATGAAAAAATCGAAAGGATTGATAGCAAGATATAAACTACTTGGTCAAATATTAATTGGATTATTGGTCGGTTGTGCAATTTATTTTTTACCTGAATTTAGTGAGTACAACACCCAAACAACATTACCGTTTATGAAAAATTTAAATTTCGATTTTTCTTTTTTCTACATCCCGGTTGTAATTTTTATAATAACAGCAACTTCTAATGCAGTTAATCTCACTGATGGACTGGATGGATTAGCTATTGGTTCAATGATAATAGTAATGCTGGCTGTAGCAATTCTTAGTTATGTATCTGGAAATAAAATATATGCCGATTATTTGAATGTCATTTATCTGGAAGGATCCGGAGAATTAACAGTATTTATAGCTGCTTTCATTGGAGCAGGTTTAGGCTTTCTTTGGTTTAACTTTTATCCAGCTCAAATATTTATGGGCGATACCGGATCTTTAGCTTTAGGTGGTGCTTTCGGGATAATTGCTATTTTAATCAAAAAGGAATTATTGATCCCAATTCTTGGGGGTGTATTTTTTATTGAAACATTATCTGTAATTATTCAAAGAATGTATTTCAAGTATACGAAAAATAAAACTGGTGAAGGTAAAAGGATCTTTAAAATGGCGCCCCTTCATCATCACTATGAATTACAAGGTTGGGCAGAACCTAAAATTGTAATGAGGTTTTACATAGCTACAATAATATTTGCAATAATAAGTTTAGCAACATTTAAGATTCGTTAATGGATATACAAGGAAAAAAAATAAGTATTCTTGGTGCAGTTAGAAGTGGAATAAGCTCGGCTAAACTGGCATTATCTCAAGGAGCAACTCCGTTTGTAAGTGATTTATCGATTGATCCGGAAATTATAAATAATTGTAATGAATTAAATGATCTCGGTATTAAATGTGAGTATGGCTCTCACTCGGATAAAGTTTTTGATTGCGATTTCATTATTACTAGTCCTGGAGTGCCTAAAGATGCTAAAATACTAATCGATGCAGAAAATAAAGGTATTAAAATAGTAAGTGAAATTGAATTTGCTTCTTGGTTCTGCAAAGGGAATATAATTGCGATTACCGGTACAAATGGTAAAACAACAACTACATCCTTATGTGCACATGTAATAAATTCTTCCGGAAGAATTTGCTACACAGCAGGAAATATTGGATTACCATTTTCTGATATTTCAACAAAAGTTGGCAAAGATGAATATGTGGCATTGGAAGTATCTAGTTTTCAACTCGATTTTATAGAGCAGTTTAAACCAAAATATTCGGTATTGCTAAATATAACTCCCGATCATTTGGATAGATACGAAAACAGATTTGATTTATATATTAAATCAAAAATGAATCTTGTGAAAAATCAATTACAAGGTGACATATTCGTTTATAATGGTGATGACGCAAATATTCCTGTTGGGTATGTTAACGAAAAAACACAAATGTTTCCCTTTTCAATTGATAAAAGTTTAAGCAATGGGTGTTTCCTGGATGATGACTGTTTAGTTTATTCAAACAGAGGGACTTTCAGTGATATTTGTACAATATCAGATTTATCACTGAAGGGTGAACATAACATGCAAAATTCTTTGGCTGTAATAAATGTTGCAATGAATATTGGTATTCATCCTGAACAAATAAAAAACGCACTTTCCAATTTTGAAGGTGTTGAACACCGTTTAGAGTTTGTAAAAGAGGTAAATGGTATAACATTTATTAATGATTCTAAGGCAACTAATGTTGATTCACTTTGGTATGCACTTAGAAGTTTTAATGATCCTATAATTCTCATCCTTGGAGGTAAGGATAAAGGCAACGATTATAATCAAGTTAGAGATGAAGTAAAGAAAAGAGTTAAATTAATTTATGCCATTGGGTCATCCGGAAATAAAATATATGATTTCTTTAAAAATTATGTCCGTGTAGAAATAGTTGAATCGTTCGAAATAATTAAAAAAAATATTCTTCATGAAGCTTCATTGGGCGATATTGTTTTGTTATCTCCTGCATGTGCAAGCTTTGATATGTTTAAAAATTATGAAGATCGTGGAGTTCAATTTAAAGAATTGGTTAATAGGTTATAATGAAAAATCTTTCAAGGATATTAATAGCAATTGTTTTTATGCTTATAACATTAGGTGCTGGAATAATATTTTCAACTAAAGGTTATACTTTTTTTATTTCGCATGTTGGTAAAATAGTTTTCGCTCTTGGAGCATTTCTGGTTTTTGCAGTAATGCCTTATAAATATTTTAGAAATATTAGTAAATACTTGTTAGTAGGAATTATCCTAACCCTACTTTATACCTTATTATTTGCACCGGAAATAAAAGGTGCATCACGTTGGCTTGATTTAGGCTTTGTCAGATTTCAGCCTTCAGAACTTGCAAAAATCTTTTTGCTAATGCACTTGGCAGTAATGATAGAAAAAAAAGGTGATGATATTAAAGATTTTAACAGTGGTTTAAGGTATATGTTATTGTGGATTGCTACCGTTAGTGGACTCATCTTTTTCCAACCTAATGTAAGTACAACAGTTGTAATCATATTTACATCTTTTATCCTGTTATTTGTTGGTGGCGCAAGAATATTTCATCTTGGTTCTATTGTTGGTGGTTTAGGAATTATTGGTGGAATAGGTGCAATGATTCTTCCTCATTCAAGGGCAAGAATACTGGCATTTTTTAACAGTGTTATTGATGGAGGCAGTGTAAACCTACAAGTTCTCCAATCAAAAATCGCACTAGGAAGCGGCGGCCTGTTCGGATTAGGAATAGGTCAAAGTAGACAAAGTGATTTATTCCTTCCAGAACCGCATAATGATTTCGTGTTTTCCGTTGTAGGAGAAGAACTTGGTTTCTTGGGTGCCTTGTTAATACTATTTGCATATATGTCAATATTTTTTGTTGGGTTACTAATTGCAAAACGGGCTAAAGATAATTTTGGTCAATTATTAGCTTTTGGTCTCTCATTTACTATTGTCATTAGCGCATTTATTCATGTTGCTGTTGGTTTAGGATTACTGCCGACAACCGGTATAACCTTACCGTTTGTAAGTTTTGGCGGAACATCAATTATAATATTTTCAATATCGATAGGCATCCTCATAAATATAGCACTGGGAACCGAACGGCATATGGAAATGAGGAGAGCTCGGTCATGATGCGTGCCGGGGAATATAATATTATTTTAGCAGGCGGTGGAACAGGTGGACATCTTTATCCCGCAGTTGCTGTAGCAGAGCAAATTTCAAAATTGAGTCCGAATTCCAATATTCTATTTGTTGGTACTAAGAAGAAAATTGAATCAAGAATAATTCCACAAATGGGATTTGATTTTAAAAGTATTTGGATTAGTGGTTTTTCTCGAAAATTTAATTTAAAAAACCTCTTATTCCCATTTAAAGTATTAGTGTCATTAATTCAATCGTTTTTTATTTCTATTAATTTTAAGCCTCATGTAGTCGTAGGAGCTGGAGCTTATGTATCCGGTCCCATAGTTTGGGTATCCGCATTACTTGGTTCAAAAATAATTTTATTAGAACAAAACAGTTATCCTGGGGTTACCAATCGTATACTGCAAAGGAAAGCAGATAGAGTCCATATTAGTTTTAAAGATTCTCAGAAATACTTTAATGATAATAGTAAAATTAGGTTGACCGGTAATCCTGTAAGAACAACCCTGACTATTATGGAAAGAAATGATGCAATTGAAAAATATTCTCTTGACGTAAATAAAAAAGTACTTTTAGTAATTGGCGGTAGTCTTGGAGCAGGAAATTTAAATAAAGCAATTGCAGAAAATTTGGAAGTATTAATAAATAATGATATACAAGTTATCTGGCAAACGGGTGAACGTTATTTTAAAGAGTATTCTAATCTCAATAGCAATACTATAAAAGTATTTCAATTCATATCAAATATGAGTGAAGCATACTCATGTTGTGATTTACTTTTAGCTAGAGCGGGGGCAACAACAATTGCAGAAACAGCTTTTTTAGGAATACCCACAATCTTTGTTCCATCGACAAATGTTGCAGCTAATCATCAATATAAGAATGCTAAATCATTAGTTGATGATAATGCCGGTATGATGATTGAAGATAGCAATTTATTAAAAAACTTAAGTCAAATAATTTTAGAAACAATTTCTAACTCAGATTTACTAAGTACTCTTAGTAATAATATTAAAAAATATTCTAAACCAAATGCTGCTGAAGAAATAGCACTTGATGTTTTGCAGTTAGCTGAGGTGAAAAGTTGATATGAGAGCTAAATGATACAAAACGTAATTAGAAATATTCATTTTATTGGCATTGGTGGAATTGGAATGAGTGGGTTGGCTGAAATTTTAATAAGTCAAGGATTTACAGTCTCTGGTTCAGATTTGGCCGTGTCTGAAATTACTGACCATTTAAAAGATATCGGTGCTGTAATTCATAGAGGTCATTTAGCTGAAAACGTAAAAGATGCTGATCTTGTAGTCTATTCTTCTGCCGTTAATATTGATAATCCGGAAGTAAAGGAAGCTCTTGAAAGAAAAATTCCAACCATAAAAAGAGCTGAAATGTTAGCTGAAACTATGAGAATGAAACATGGAATTGGAATAGCAGGTACTCATGGTAAAACTACAACTACTTCCATGGTAGGATTAACATTGACAGAAGGTGGAATTGATCCAACAATTATTGTTGGCGGCAAGCTTAGCGGGTTAGGTGGAACAAATGCGAGATTAGGTAAAGGGGATTACATAGTTGTAGAAGCAGATGAATTTGATAGAACGTTTTTACAACTTACACCAAGCATTGCCGCAATCACAACGTTGGAAAAGGAACACCTGGATACTTATAAAGATTTGGATGATATTAAAACGGCTTTTATCCAATTTGCAAACAAAGTTCCATTTTATGGTTTCGTAGTATTGTGTCTGGATGAGTCGGCCTTACAGGATATTATTCCTCAAATAAACAAGACTGTAATTACATATGGTATTTCACCGCAGGCTGATGTACGAGCAACCGATATTAAATTCGAAAATAGCAAAAGTACTTACACTGTCAATTATAAAGGAACCGAACTGGGTAGAATTACGGTAAATCTACCTGGGCTTCATTATGTGAAAAATTCGTTGGTAGCGGTTACTATTGCTAAAGAAATGGGAGTTAAGTTTGATTTAATCAAAAAAGCTCTTGATTCGTTTTCAGGAGTGTATAGACGGTTTGAAACTAAGCTTGATGATGATGTAATGGTTCTAGATGATTATGCTCATCATCCAACAGAAACCACAGCAACATTAACCGGAATTAGAAGTGGGTGGAAAAGAAGACTTATAGCAGTATTCCAACCTCATTTATATTCAAGAACTAGAGATTTTTATTCAGAGTTTGGAAGATCATTTTTGAATTCAGATATATTTGTTTGTACAGATGTTTATCCGGCTCGTGAAAAACATATTGAGAATATTTCGGGAAAGATGATTGCGGATGCTGCAAAAGATTTTGGCCATAAGAATGTTATCTATGAAGAAGATAAAACCAAATTACCAAAAGTGTTAATGGAAATAGCCGAAAAGGATGATATAATAATAACTATGGGTGCAGGGGATATATGGAAATATGGGGAAGAGTTTGTTGATTTGTTCAATGAAACTAAGGTAGGAGCTTAATGCAATTTCGATCAAATATTAGGCATATTCTATTGTTAACGATTCTTCTTGGGGTAGTTTGCTTACTGGCAATTACGCTAGAAGGTAGTGAAATAAATTCAATTACTCAAATTGAAATTACTGGGAATAAATTTTTAAGTGAAGGACAATACATCAAATTTGCCCAATTGGAAAATGTTGAAAATTCATCGGAAATGTCAACTACGTTGATTAGAGACAGATTGGAAAAACATCCATATATAAAAAACATTGATGTTTTGATGATTGAACGCGGGATCGCAAAAGTTAAAATATATGAAAAAAAAATTGATGCAATATTACTAAGTAATACGAAACAGTTTATGATAACAAATAATGCGGAAATAATTCCACTAATAGTATCAACTAAAAATATTGATTTGCCGGTAATTGTTAGCAATAGAAAAGAAAATCAAACAGAAATATTTGGAAATGCTGCTAAGAACGAAAAACTGTTTTGTGCATTAAAGATAATTTCTGCGGCCGAGGTTTATGATAGACAATTATATGAAAGTATTTCTGAAATTAATTTGGATACTGGGAACAATATATTTATCCAACTAACTGATTTTGCTTCTCCAATTTATTTCGGCGTAGGCCTCGAGGTTGAAAAGACGGTATTCTTATCTAAAGTTTTCAAACATCTAAAGGGAAATAAACTTACAGATTATTTGAAGTATGTAGATTTACGATTTACAGATTTGGTCTATTTGGGTCTAGATGAACAACTAACTACACAGAAGGAAACTATATGAAAAAGAATATAATTGCTGGTTTAGATTTGGGTACTACCAAAGTAGGGGCTGTTATTGCAGAACAGTTAGATAATAAAATTGACATCCTTGGTTTTGGTGTTGCACCTTCTGATGGATTGAATAGAGGATTAGTGGCAAATATTGCCAAGACAGCAAATGCAATTAAAGAAGCCATGAGTGTGGCTACAAATAGAGCCGATATTGATGTTAGATCAGTTAATGTGGGAGTTGCCGGTGAACATATTACCAGTCTAAGACACAGAAATTATGTTACAATTAACAATCAAGATCGGGAAATAGGACAAACTGATATTGATCGTTTAAAAGCAGATGTAAAAACAATCCAAATTCCTACTGATAGACAAATACTTCATATTATCCCGGAAGAATTTTATATTGATCATCAAGGTGGAATTGAAAATCCTATTGGAATGTGCGGATCACGTTTGGAAGCCCTTAATCATGTTGTGCTTGCTTCTGTTCCGGCAATGCAAAATATTAGGAAATCAGTTGAAAGAGCCGGATATACAGTTCAAGATTATATTCTTCAACCTATAGCATCTAGCGTGTCTGTACTCGAAGAAAATGAAAAAGATTTAGGCGTTACTCTTATTGATATTGGGGGCGGTACTACTGATATAGCCGTCTTTCATGAGAAGAGTATTAAATATACAAAGGTAATTGGTGTGGCGGGAAATCAGGTTACAAATGATATAAGAGAATCATTAGGTATTGTAACTGAAGAAGCCGAGAAATTAAAGAAAGAATACGGTTACGCCTTAGAGGAAGCAATAATTAAAGATGAAGACATATATATAAAAGGGGTTGGTGCAAGAGGAAATATTAAAATTCCAGTTTCCCTCCTAACTCAAATTATACATGTTCGTATGAAAGAACTATTTACATTAATTGATAACGAATTACGGCAGGCGGGATTTAAAAATAAAACAAAAGCCGGGATTGTTTTGACAGGTGGTGGTTCACTTCTTAAAGGAGTAACGGAATTGGCAGAAGAAGTTTTTGGTCAACCAACAAGGATCGGTGTTCCTTTAGAGTTGGGTGCTGGACTCTCAAATGAGATAGAGAGCCCGGAGTTTGCAACAGTGGCCGGACTTATTAGAGGAGTTCCAGGTACAACCAGTTCTCAAGCAATGTATAATTTTAAAGGTAAAACATCCATGGGTAAAATTGGAATAAGCAAGTTTTTTAAAAAAGTACAAGAATTTTTTGACGAATTATAAATATACTACAACAAGGAGGAAATAATGGCAAGTTTTTTAACTCTTGATAAAGACGAATTATTATCAGCGCAGCTTAAAGTAGTTGGCGTTGGTGGAGGGGGCTGTAATGCTATTGAGAGCATGATGACCAGAGGTCTTAATGGAGTAGAATATGTTGCAATCAATACTGATTCTCAAGTTCTACAAATGAGTAGTGCCAATCATAAAATACAAATAGGAACTAATATTACCAGAGGACTAGGAGCAGGAGCCGATCCTAATGTTGGAAGAAAAGCTTTAGAAGAAGATAGAGAAAAAATTACCAAAGTTCTTGAAGGTAGTGATATGGTATTTGTTACTGCTGGAATGGGAGGCGGTACCGGTACCGGAGGAGCACCAATAGTTGCTGCAATAGCTAAAAGTTTAGGGGCACTGGTAATTGGCATAGTTACCAAGCCTTTCAAGTGGGAAGGAAAAAGAAGAATGTTAAATGCGGAAGAGGGCATTCATGATTTTAAAAGAAATGTAGATAGTTTAATTGTAATTCCAAATGACAGACTGCTAAATATTCTTGATCGAACTGTTTCTGCAAGAACTGCCTTTGATAAACCAAATGAAGTATTGTATGAAGCTACTAGCGGTATTGCAGATATCATAACTATTCCCGGAATTATAAACGTAGATTTCGCAGATGTGAGATCGGTTATGAGTGCAAGCGGTGAAGCATTAATGGGAGCTGGTATTGCTAATGGTGAAAACCGTGCAATTGAGGCAGCTCAAAAGGCTATTTCTTCTCCATTATTAGATGGTATAAGTATTAAAGGAGCCAAAAATATTTTACTTAATGTAACTGGTTCTGATGACTTAACTATGCAAGAAATTGATGAAGGAAATAAAGTTATTTATGATGCTGCCGGTGAAGAAGCAAATGTCATATTTGGATGGGTTAGTAAAGAAGAGATGAATGATAGTGTTTCATATACTGTTATTGCAACTGGATTTGGTAACGAGGACTCAAAACCAAGTAAAATTGTTCAAGAACAAAAGGAAGCGCCGAAAGAAACTGAAAATAAGTTCGCAGGATATACGGTTGAAAATTTTGAAATTCCAACAGAACCTGAAGAGTTAGATACTCCAACCATATTTAGAGTAAAAGGAACAAATAAAATTTTATCTGAAGAGCAACCCGTTCCAAATGGTGGATTTAAATTAGATCAGCTCGATGCATTTGCGGGAGCAGAAGTTGAAGAAAAAAACGAACAGAAAAAAAATAGAGGCGGTTCGTCTTTTCTAAGAATGATGATGGACTAATATAAATTTGAAAAGGCTGTAATTGATTTCATTCTTGTTGTGGTAATCTCGTCAATTACTTAAGAGATCAAACAGCCTTTTATAATAATTTACTTCCTAGCTACAATTTTTAATTTAGTTTATTATTGGTAAATTTCCACCTTGAATTAGAAAGTTATAGTATAATGAATAAGATTTTTATAACGCTTTTACTATTTTTTTCATCCTTATTAGCGCAGTCAGAAAGCCAAATAGGATGGATAGCAAAGTTTGGTGCGGCTGGTGGGTTTTCACCTATAATCATTTTCCCAAATTATGATGGAATTAATCCAAACCTTAAGCAGCTAGGTATGAATAGTATGGGTGACCCGATTTTTGCCTGGGGTGGTGGTGGATATGCTTATGTTATGATTATAGATAATTTAAGGTTAGGCGGATTTGGTTTTAGTGGTTCTCAATCTGAAAAAAGCCAGCTTAATTCGTTTAATAATGAAATGATTTATTCTATTGGCGGTGGAGCAGTTACAATTGAATATACAATGCCGTTTGTAAAAAATATGGCTTTATCTGCGGGAGTAATGCTTGGCGGCGGTTCATTAGATATTGATATTTTTCAGAATTCTGGAAGTTTTAGTTGGGACGATGTCTGGGATGAAATTTCTGATGGTAACCCAATAAATTCGAAAGAAGTTTCAATGAAAAACTCATTCTTTTTAGTTTCACCTACAATTAATTTGGATTTTCCTATCACCAGATTCTTAGCTTTACGCGGTGGATTAGGATATCAATTTACGTTTGGCAGTGATTGGGAAATTGCAAATGGGAAGGAACTTAAAAATGTTTCAAGCGATTTAAATGGGAGTGGGTTTTTCATTCAAACAGGAATTTTTATAGGATTATTTGCTTTCTAAAAGATTATGAAAAGATTATTAATAACCGGTGGTGCTGGATTTATTGGCAGCAATTATGTTAACTCTATCTTAAGTTCATCGGATGATTTTGTGGTTAATATTGATAAATTAACCTATGCAGGAAATTTAGAAAACCTCAAGGATAATGAAACAAAACGAAATTATAAATTCGTTAAAGGTGATATCTGTAATTTTGAGTTGATTGATTATTTATTTACAAAGTATAAATTTACACATGTAATAAATTTTGCAGCAGAATCTCATGTTGACAGAAGTATTTTGGGATCGGAAATTTTTTATAGAACAAATGTTATTGGTACTAATATTTTACTCGAAGCTGCTAAAAGACATGGAGTAGACAAGTTTTTACAAGTTTCTACAGATGAGGTTTATGGTAGTTTAGGTGAAGAGGGATTATTTACAGAAAAAACACCATTATCCCCAAATAGTCCATATTCTTCAAGTAAAGCTGCTGCCGATATGATGGCACTTTCATTTTATCATACTTATGATTTGCCTATTGCAATTACAAGATGTTCTAATAATTATGGTCAACTCCAATTTCCGGAGAAATTAATACCGCTTATGATTATTAATGCTTTGAGTGATAAAAAATTACCCGTATATGGTGATGGAATGAATATACGGGATTGGATTTATGTTCTCGATCATAACAAAGCAATTGAGTTAGTTTTAGATAATGGAAGAGTCGGGGAAGTTTATAATATTGGTGCCAGCAAGGAAATGCCAAATATAGAAATAGTGAAATTGGTTCTAAATAAGTTGGATAAAAGCGAAGAACTTATTGAGTATGTTACAGATAGATTGGGACATGATAGAAGATACGCCATTGATTCGTCAAAAATACAAAATGAACTTGGATGGTCACCACAATTTGACTTTGAAAATGCAATGGAAAATACTATAGATTGGTATTTAAATAATAAAAATTGGTGGGAAAGAATAATTAATGGAAGTTATCAGGACTATTATGAAAGACAATATGGCAAGAACTAATTACATAAAATATTGTATTACAATTTTACTTTTTAATTTGGTTGCTCTTCAAACGAGTAATACTCAAATATTAAACGGTAGTGATATTAGTAGTTCATCGCTAGAGACACTTAATTTAATTAATGTTACTGTGGGGGGGGATTTTCCGGTTAGCGGTACTTACCCGGCTTCCAGAACTGAAAGAGTTGATCAATTAGTTACAAGATTATTAACACAATACAGATCAGAATTATTTAGGTTAACTCCAGATGAAAATTTACTTGGTCTCGTAAAAAATCAATCGGAGGAATTTGCTAAGAGAAATATCATTTTAAGAAGATTTTCTGGCAAAGAAATTAATGTTGATCTAATCAAGTTTAGAGTTACAGGAGATTTTAATCTTAATCCCTATTTAAATAATGATGATATTATTATTTTTCCTCCATTAGATTTGGAAAGAAATTTTGTGCAGATTTCTGGAGCAGTTAATAAAGAAATCAAATTCGAATTTGTTGAAGGAGAAAAATTATATGATGCTATGCAAATTGCACAGGGAATAAATCCTGCTTATAAAAAAGTCGAAACTGTTTCAATATCTAGACTATCGTATGATGGTCTTACAGAAGATGAGATCATAGTAAATATTACGGAGAACCCTAGTCTAGAGAGAGGCGATAGAGTTAGGATATTATCTGATGAAAATAATAAACGAGATTATAGTGTTTTAGTTTTGGGAGAGGTAAATAGACCTGGTAAGATTTTTATAACCAAGAATAATACAAAACTTGCAGATGTTATTAAAAAGGCTGGTGGATTTACAGAGAATGCATCACTTAAATTTTCTGAGCTAATTAGAGATAAAGATTCTTATTCAACTTTGAGGAAAAAATCACTTGAGGAAACGTTTAGTAATAGCACAATGACTAAATCCGAAAAAAAATATTTTCTTAATTTTAATGAGCTGGAATACTTAAAAATGTATAGGACGGCTGATTTAGTTATGGGTGATACGCTCTTTTTTGGAGTTGATAATAAATTGCGAGGAATGAATGGTTTTGCTCAGTTGGATTTTAGGAATCTAGAAAACTCTTCATCCTATGAGAGCGAGTATATAGTTGCTGACCAAGATGTTATCATTGTTCCTAAAAAAATGGAAGAAGTTTATGTTTGGGGTGGAGTTGTTCAAATCGGCTACTATAAGTATAATGAAAGTATGGATGTATGGGATTATATAGATTCGGCTGGTGGATTAACCGATATTGCCTATGGAACGGATGAGGTATACTTAATTAAAGGGAAATCAAGAAACTGGTTTAGAGCAGAAGAACACGATCGTTTAATTGTGGAGCCTGGTGATTATATTTATGTTAAGAAAGAAGTTCCGCAAGACACACAATTTTATATTACTAGAGTTGCAGCTTATGCTAGTATTATCGGTAGTATTGCTACGGTTATACTACTTTTAAACCAAATAGGTAAATAAACTTAATAATTAAATAAGTAAAATTCCAAGGCTAAGGGAATATTCTTCATTATCTTATGCTACAACTTTAAATTTTTATATAATTGTAAAAAGTGCTGAGATTTAAGAAAATAAAATTGTGAATGGGTATGATTAAAGAAAAAGGATTATCAGATTTACTTGTGATATTTGTTAAATGGAAGAAGTTTCTAATTATTACTTCTTTAATAGCTGGCATATTTACGTATATCTCAATTTATTTTTTTATTGATGAACAATATAACTCAAAAGCATTGATTATTCCTTCTGAGGATAGTGGTCTTGGAAGCATTGCTGGCATGTTTAGTGAGTTACAAGGACTTCCAATTGGGCTAGGAAACTCAAATCCAGATATTAATCTCTTTACTAATATTATATATAGTAGAACAATGCTGGAAGAGATTATTAAAAAATTTGATCTAGTTTCAGTATACGAATTAGATACAACTCAAATTGATTATTTGGAATTAGCAATTGAAATTTTAGTTGGAAGTATTTCAGCCGAAGAAAATGAGTATATGGGATATGAAATAGAAGTCCGTACTACTAAACCCCAATTATCAGCCGATATTACTAATTTTATTATTTACATGTTAAATGAAAAGTTGGTTAATTTGAATATTGGAAAGTCTAAAGAAAATAGGGAGTTTCTTAAAAAAAGGTTAACTGAGGTAGAAATAAATTTAAAGAATTCAGAAGATTCTCTAAGATATTATCAAGAATCAACAGGAGTATTTAGTGCTGAAGAACAAATTAAAGGTACATTATTATTACTTACCGAGCTCGAAACTAATTTGATGTTGCAGGAAACTCAATTATCTGTTTATGAAAAAGTTCTACCCAAAAATTCCCCGCAAATTTTAAATACCGAAATACAAGTAGAAGAATATAGGAAAAAATTAAACGAATTAAGATCAAATGGAGAAAGTTCGTTAAAAACTTCGATATCAACTGATAAAATTCCGGAATATGGCATTAAATATTTTAGGTTACTCAGAGATGTAGAAATAAATACTAAAATGCTACAGTTTATTCTTCCAATGTATGAACAAGCTCGGTTTGAAGAACAGAAAAAAATGCCTGTTTTAAGGGTTATCGATTATGGTATTCCTGCTGCAAAAAAAAGTTATCCTCCTAGAACTATTCTAACTATAATAATTACATTTGGAATTTTTACATTACTTTTTATGTATGTACTTTTTCTAGAGAACGAACAAATTCGACAGTCTGAAAAGTATAAATATATTATGGCAAATATGTTACGTTGGAATAGTAAGTAATAATATTATTTTTTACCAATGAGTGAGAATAAAAAAGTTGTTGAAAGTATTAAATGGGTCTCAATATCAAAAACTATTAGGATAATTTTACAATATGTAACTCTAATGATATTGGTAATGTATTTATCCCCAACTGATTTTGGATTGATGAGTACAGCCATGATTTTTATTGGGTTCTTTAACTTAATTAAAGATTTTGGATTTTCTGCTGCAATTATTCAAATTACAGATCTATCACATGAGTTGCTTTCATCTGTATTTTGGTTGAATCTTATTATTGGTATTTTATTTTCAATTTTGATTTTTTCATCTTCCTCAGTAGTTTCAAATTACTATCAAATATCTGAGCTACAACTATTATTACAAGTATTGTCTATTAACTTTCTCTTGAATGGAGTTTCATCTTTACCCAATGCGTTGTTTGAAAAAGATATGAATTTTAATGTACTTGCTAAGATTGAAATGATTGCAAATCTTTTCGGATCATTTATTGCAATTTTACTTGCTATTATAGGTTTTGGAGTTTGGGCATTAGTTTTCCAAACATTAACAGTATCGTTCTTAATTTTAACTCAAAATTGGATTTATTCTAGTTTCCGGCCAAGTTTTGTTTTTAAATTAAAGAAAATTAAAAAGATTTATCATTTTGGTATTAATTTATCTGGTTTTAACATTCTTAATTATCTTGTAAGAAATGCGGATTACTTTCTGATAGGAAAATTTTTAGGGATGAATGAACTTGGTTTTTATTCTCTTGCTTATAGAATTATGTTATTTCCCATTCAGAATATTACATCAGTAGTTAGTAGAGTTTTATTCCCGGCACTTTCAAAAATCAAAGATGATAATTTCAAATCGAGAGAATTATATATTAATGTAAATAAAAGTGTAGCATTTATTTCTTTCCCAATAATGGTTGGCTTTTTTGTTATTAACTATGATTTTGTAACACTTTTGTTCGATGTAAAATGGCAGCCAATTATAAATATACTTTATATTCTTGTTCCGGTAGGTATGATTCAATCTATTTATACGTTGGGTGGTTCAATCTTTCAAAGTCAAAATAAAACACAATTGTGGTTTTACTGGGGAATAATTTCTGCAATTATTACAGTTTCAGGATTTTATATTGGTTTAGGATGGGGAATATTTGGTGTCTCTGTCAGCTATCTAATTACTAATTTGATTCTCATGTATCCAGGTTCCAAACTTTCTTTTAATCTTATAGAGTTAAAAGTATTGAATTATATGAAAAATATTATACCTTCATTTTTAATTAGTATAGTAATGGGAATTTCTATTTACATGTTAACTTTTTTATTTAGTGTATTGTCAACTCATATATTAGGCTTAATAATACAAATTTTCTTTGGAATTCTAATTTATTCTATACTTTCTTACTATTTCAACAGAATCGTTTTATTAAAAATATTTTCAAATATGAAATTATCATAATGTTAAATAAATCTAAACGTCCAAATTTATTTTATACCCTTTTACTTATTTTTATAAGTATTATCTTCGAAGTTTTTATTTTAATGGAAACTTCAAAAGTGGAAATTATTATCGGATTGAATGGAGTTTTATTTATAATACTATTTATGTTGGTCTTAAATAAAAACCTCTACAATACCCTTATTGTATTATATTTTTTACCACTTATTTTCCTTAATAATTCTGTTCATTATCAACTAAAATATGAATTGGTTTTTGCCCTTCCACTTTTTACATTGTTCTTATATACAATTGCATTAAAGTTTTCTGCTTCAGAAAAAAAAAATCAAATTACCTACTTAACCAAACCTTTATATTTATTTTTAATCTACTTTTTTGTAGTTGGGATTTATGGAATATTTCAGAACCATAATAAATCATTTATTCTATTTGAGGGATTTCATTTTCTATTATTTGGTGGTATTTTCTTGTTTAATTACCATTTTAATGAAAGACATGATTTTTATTTGATCTTTAAATCACTTTTAATAATTTTTTTGATAATTTCATTAGAATATATTTTTCTTGGAGCAGTCATTAGTGGAAATAGGTTTGTTACTTTCCAATCAGGCTTTCTTCCTTTTGTTAGCGGAATATTATTTTCTTTCTTTTTATTTGCAAAAAATAGTATTAATAAAACAATTTATGCTGTTTTATTGTTTATTGTTATTACAGCCATGATCTCAACTTTAACTCGTTCCCTATGGGTTACTACTGGAATTACTCTCTTATTGGTATATGTAACCTATTTATGGTCTCAAAAGAAATTAACATTCTTTAAGAAAATTATATTTTTAGCATTTGGGCTGGGAACTATTGTCCTTGTTGTTACAACAATTAGTAATTCTCAACCAACTGGAAGTTTAGGTGATTCAGAAAAAGTTGAAGAGAGGGCTCAATCAATTGCAAGTCCAACCGAAGATCATTCCTTTTTAATGAGAGTAGAATTAGGTTGGTATGCATTACAGAAGTTTTCTGAGAAACCAATTTTTGGCTGGGGACTTGGGGATTATTTGAAATTTCAATTTTTGGGCAACACCAAATTAAAAAATATCTATATTGATAATTCTTGGTTTTACTTTTTATGGAAAGGTGGAATGATTGGGTTTTCATTAATTACTTTTATTTTTTTTAGATCGCTAAAGTTGGGACTTAGAATAATTTTAGGTACTGATAATAATATTGTTAAATCAATTGTTGTAGGAATTGTAGCTGGGAGTATTGGTATAATATTATTGGGCTTATTATCTCCACTAATAATAAAATATAGAACCAATGTTTTGTTCCCTTTAGTTTGGAGTTATTTAGAATTTGAATATAGTCGTTTACAAAATTTGGGGACACTTAAGTGAGTATATCGATAATTGTAGTTAATTATAATTCATCAAAGTTTATTGAGAAGTTGATAAAATCAATTCGTCTGTATTTAGTTAATGTGAACTATGAAATTATTATTGTGGATAACTGTTCTCCGGAAAGAGATATTGAAGTATTAGAAAAAAATAATTTCGATATTAAATTTATTTATCTAGATAAAAATTGTGGTTTTGGTTATGCAAATAATAGGGGAATGGAGGCTGCTAATTTCGCTTTTTTTCTATTACTAAATCCAGATACATATTTAGTTGATTATTCACTTATACAAATGTTAAAAGAATTTTCTAAAAATTCTGAATGGGGAATTATTGGACCAACCGTAAGGTATGAGGATGGTAGAATTCAAGAATCTGCATTAAAGTTTCCAAATATCAGGTATGAAGTTTATTCAATGTTTAATGTTCTTAGTCCAATCATCAGGTACTCTAAATTATTGCGCAGAAAATTTTTTTGCAATAAAGAATATGAAACGGATTTTCTGTTTGGATCATGTTTATTAATAAAAAGAGAAGTAAATGAGTTGGTCGGAGGGTTTGATGAAGATTATTTCCTTTTTGCTGAAGAGACAGATTATTGTTTTAAAGTAAAAAAAGAAACTCAATATAAAATTATCTACTTCCCTAAAGCTAGAATCAACCATGTTGCTGGTGCCGTTACAAAAAAACTTCCGCTTAGAAGGATATTGCAAGGTTATAATTCAAAACTAATTTTTATTACAAAGAATTACTCAAGACTATATTCCTTTTTAATTAGATATACAATCATACTACTTTTCTTTAGAAAAATTTTATTTCAAGAATTATCTAGAAGTAAGAAGGATTTGAGAATTAAAGAAGTATATTTAAAAATAATTTCGATTTATAAAAATCAAACACCAGAACTAAATGAGTGCTAAGAAAAAGGTAATTATATTTGCTTCATTCTTCAATAATTCAAAGCACGTTGGTACGTATAGAATTAAGAGGGTAATAAAATGGCTGAATAATCATTCATTTGATGTGTATGTTGTTTCACTTGGTAGTTCTTCATTTAAAATGACCCACGAATGGGGAACCAACATTGTTATTCATTCTTATACGATAAATTTTTTAGAAAATTTATTAAAGACTGGATTAAAATTTTATCCAATAAAAGTAATTTACATTATATTCAAATTTTTATTAAAAATTCTTTTTGTTCCAGATGAAGAAATGCTTTGGGTGAACAAAGTATGTAAAAATGAAGAAATAGTAAAAGTATCCTCTGATGTTGATTTTTTATTTGCTTCAAGTCCTTTAGAGTCAGGACACGTTGCAAGTTATAAGATGTCAAAAAAAGTTTTTAAACCGTACATAGTTGATATGAGAGATGGGTGGCTTGATGAGTCATTAAAACCAGATTACTTCAGTAAAATATTTTTTAGAAAAAAATATGAAACGTGGTTAGAAAATAAAATTTTGACTGAAGCAAAGGTCATTTTTGTTAGTTCAGAAAACTGGAAAAACCTCCTTGTTAAAAGAAAACCTATTCTTGAAGATAAAGTGAAAGTTATAACCAATGCGTACCCAAATAATTACAGTAATCTTAATTTCCAAAAAAAAATATCAAACAATTCTAACTTGAAATTATTTTACATAGGCAGATTGACTGGCTCGAGAAAAACTCAAAAAGCTGAATACCTGTTAGAGCCATTTGAAAAGTATAAATTTGCTAGCAATAGTAATGTTGAAGTTAATGTTTTCGGAAACTTAAGACGAATTGATATTTCAGACTTAATTCAAATTAAAAAGCAGTCAATTGGAAAGCATTATTCGATTTTGATAAAAGGATTTGTTCCCAGAGAATTATTATTGCCTAAAATTAATGAATCTAATGGATTACTATTATTATCCGTATCGAATAATGCTATTCCAGTAAAATTTTACGAATATCTTATATGTAAAAGACCAGTTTTAACAATAACTTTTAATGATAGTGCACTTTGGAATGTTTGTTTGGCATTGCCACAGTTCTTTTTATATGAGCTAAATGGCAACATTGATTATAATAAAAACATAACTGATGCATTCTTGTCAGCTTGTAAAACTGGAAATGTTGAATACTTTGTTCCAGAAAAATATTCTGAAGAGTTTATTGGAAATATTTTTTGCAATGCTCTTGATAAGATGAGTTTAACCTTGTGAGTGTTTTCCTGATGAATGAATATGTAGAAGTATCAATTATAATAGTAAACTATAATAAATTTGGTTATCTGAAAAAATGTTTAGACAGCATCATTCAGCAAACGTTTAACATTAATTATGAAATAATTATTGTTGATAACAACTCATCTGAAAAAGGATTGGAAGATACAATTGATGGAATCAAGAATGTAATTTTATTAAAGAATAATAAAAATTTCGGATTTGCTGTTGCTAATAATCAAGGAATTGATATTGCTAGAGGTAAATATTGTTTGCTACTTAATAATGATATAGAATTAGTTTCAAATGCTATTAAAGAAAGTTACGAATTTGTAGAATCGCAAAGTAAAAGAGAAATTATTCTTGGTTGCCAATTATTAAATTCTGATGGAAGCAACCAAGAATCAGCGGTCTCTTTTCCATCGCTTCTAAACATTTTTACGGAAAGTTTTTTTATTTATAAATTTTTTTCTAAACATAGATATTTAAATAAATATTATTTGAATCATATTGATATTAAAGATCCTATACGTGTGGATATTATAAAAGGGGCTTTTATGTTTGGATTAAAAGAT
>Ga0209633_10000673_pt1 | contig 38627 bp, 32 predicted proteins | sample Cruoilmetagenom1_FD_187290 | JGI IMG/M metagenome (GOLD analysis project Ga0209633, IMG submission 187290) | Oil polluted marine microbial communities from Coal Oil Point, Santa Barbara, California, USA - Sample 1 (SPAdes) (version 2) | ecosystem: Environmental > Aquatic > Marine > Oil seeps ...
ACGAAAACGAATACGTCTTACTTGTTAGTAGATTGTTATGGTAACAATCCTATTAAATCAGAAGAAGGTGTATCTATTGCTAAAAATATCCTTATCTTTGTGCAAGTGTCTTGAAGGCATAATCACCTTGATTAATATCTACATAACTTAGATCACTTTTTTCTAATAGCTGATCTGAGAATGAAACTAGAAAATTTAAATATTTGACAAGAGTATTTTTATCTGAAATATTTCCCATGTTCTTTTTTGTTGTATAACCTCGTTACCGATAAGTTTACCTAGTCCTTGAAGATGGGCCGATGCCCATCCGTCAGCTTACGATTCAACATTTCTACGTCTTTTCGTTTTCAGTCATCTCTGTCCTGCTTCTTCTTAAGAGGGGAACAGCTGGTTAGGTGGCACTTAAATAATATACCCTTCATAACCTTCTTTTGCAATATTATCAATCTCGTAATATAAACGGATTCTTTTCTTATGAGATTCAAGATTATATTTATTAAAAATATCTATACTATACCCCACTGTTAGAGACATAAATTTTAAGCCTATTCCTAATGCTTGATTTAAAGGTTTATTTAGAAGTTCATTAGGATTTTTTTCATATAGATTATAATTGAGTAAAAATGTTTTTAAAAATGGTGATGGATGAATATATGTACATACAAATCTGTATAAATGATAATATTTTACTCTGAATATCTCGCCCATCATATTTGCTAATGGTGGTGAAGATTTATACTTAATTTTACCATTCTCATCTTTATCTGTTAACTGTAACTGAGTTTTCTTTTCCCTCTCAATGTGGTCAACAAGCTTATTAAACGCTTCTTTAGTATAAAATGTATATTTTTTGTCTAAATGCCTTTCAATAATTTGCAATTCTTTTTCATATTCCCCAAAAGCATGACCCTCTAACCTAAAAACTCTATCAATTCTTTCTTGCTTATTTTTTGTATCAACCACCCAATTTATCTTGAAGTATGTTTCCATTAAATTTCTAACAAGAGGGAATATCTCGACAAAACAATTATTATTTATAAGTAATGGTATTGCTTTTGTATGACGCTCAAGTAACTTAATAGTCATCAAATAATATACTTCGAGTGCTTGTTCTTTTTCATCAAACTCAATTCCCCTAAAAGTTTGACCATATTCAGCAATTAACTTACTACATTGATTATATCGTTCAGTTTTATCTGGATACATTTTTATTACCTTTAGGCGTTGCCGATAATTTTATCCCGAGGTTGACGTGGCAACATTACAATGCTCAACTTAAACGGTCAGCTATAATTTTGATTTAATAATATTTTAATTAGAGATTTCAACATTTCTACGTCTTTTCGTTTTCACTCATGTTCTGCTTTCACTCAAACGGGGAGTAGCTGGTTATACACTAATAATTATATAAGATTGTTTACCATTTTTTATAATTATCATGTTTTGATTTATTGTCTAAATATTCAGCGTTTTCTTTTAATTCTTTCCTCTTAAATATGATTATAAACAATGTTATCAATGCTACAATAATTGCAATTGGCGCAAATACAACTCCGCCCCAATAATTAGAATAATTAAGTTCAACGCTATAAAGACTAGCAATACCTATAATAATTAGTACAATTGCAAAAAATGAAATGAAGATTATTGCATATCTTTCTCTTTTCTTTTCACTTAACATAAATTAATCCATTTTATTTAATATTTGAATTGAGGCATTACTTAAAATTGACCACTCTGGTGTTTTCGCATATTCAATAATTGGCTTATTTAGTTCAATTGATGAGCTAGCAGTTTCATGAAGTAATTCATCAAATTTTATATGTAAATGTTGCTGTTCAACGGAAAAACTTTTATCCAAAAATTCACTGTCCTTATCATAAAAGTCATCCCATTGATTAAATAATTCACCAGTTACATTCGCAACGGGGACATCATTTTGATATTTTATTTGTGGTTCATATCACTATAACTTATACGGACCTAATAATTTGTATATAGTTCCTTTTGGTGTTCTGTTATTTCCTAAATATATTTGGCAATAATAAAATGTTAGATCCGCAAGAAACAAATAAAAAATAAGACAACTATAACCAATTACAATTAGCGTAAATTATAAAAGATTTGTTTAATCTTCAATAGTAATTATTTGATTTATAATACCTTGTGTCTTCTATAAAATGTAAACTAAATGGTTCGCTGAATTACTTAAAAAAAGAAGTTATATCAGTAGGGGAGGGGAAAATAAAATCAGGACTTACTTTCCAATTAGAAATATCGGCTCCGCTGTAGGTTACAGCAGCAGAATATACTTTATTACTTAGGTGTAATTCGCTAGAAAGATTCCTGGCAAATAGAACATCACTTTCATGGTCGCCAAAGTATAAAATTGTTTTATTCTTTATTATATCAAATATTTTCTCTAAACATAATATTCCGCTTTTGGGAGAAGGTTTTTGCTCTCCTTCCGCTAAATCATCATATCCAATAACGGCTTTGAAGAATTTATCCAAATCATTTCCTTTAAGCTCTTTAAGAATATTTTTACTGGAATTCTGTGAACAAATTCCGTGGGAAACATGTGACAGTTCGTTTAGCACTTCTTTTATTCCGTCAAAGAATTTAACCGGAGTTTTACTTTCCAACTGATATTTTGTCCACAAAGATCCTGCTTGTAAAGTCTCAGCTTCGTTTAATCCGTAAAAATTTTTGTAAAGGTCCTGCCAGTTTTCTGCTTTATGATTGGCTTCGTGATAAGCAGGTTCGGTTAACAAACTGAAAGGTAAATTATTTCCTGTTAGATGAGGCGCTACAACCTTTAGAATCTCCTTGGTTATCTTTATATTCTTTTTAGCTGAATCAACCAAGGTGCCGTCATAATCCCATAAAATAACATCCGGATGAATTTTTTCTGTAAACAATTATTTCTTTGCTCTCAATTTCATAACCGGTAAAAATCTGCCTTTGGGATAGCTCTCGACTTTTGAGAATGTTGTAAATCCCATTTTTTTATAAAATGATTCGGAATTAGGATCCGAAGTAACAATAATTTCTTTTTTATTTGTAACAAATTTTTTTAGAGATGTATTTAAGAGTAATTTCCCAAAACCTTTGCCCATAAATTCCGGCAGTATCCAAAGATGTTCAATTTCATAATTTTCTTCACTCTCTGATATTGCACAGAAACCGGCTATCTGTTCATTTACAACTAATTTATTTATCGTAAATTCTGCAAAATTTTTTAGGCTTAATACTAAATCATCTTTCCAATTATCTATCCATTCTTTTGGGTAACCCCAATGCATTTTTGACTTAATGCTTAGTGAATTAAGTATCTTAATATCACTAAGTTCTGCCTCGATTATTTTTACATTTAATTCTTCGATTTGTATTCATCCTCAAGCATGGAATAAATTCTTTGAGACCTGTAACTGCTATCGATTTTGAATTTATCTCTTAATTCACCTTCAAATATAAACCCTTCCGATTCGTAAACATGAATAGCTCTTCCATTATCCGAATAAACATCTAACCAAAGACGGTGATATTTTAATTCCTCGAAACATAATTTTTTTAATAGTCGGACCGCTTCTCTGCCAAAGCCGGATCCCTTTTCATTTATTGCCAGTCTTCTAAATTCTAAAACTTTATCCTTACTTTCTCCACCAAATAAAATCATGTGTCCGACAAGCTTATCATCTTCCAATCTTCTAATTGAAAGATGAAAACAGTCTTTGTCTTCCAATAAATTTATATGATGTTCTTTTTCATAGTGATTCACAAAATTATTATTAGATTTTTCAAATTCGATAATTTGATCAATTTCTTCTTTTATTGAATTTGTTAATCTAATTTTTTCACCGACCAAATTTACTTTCATATTTTATCCTATTGTGATTTTTCCACTGAACTTGCATGGTCCTGAATAACATACCAGTTACCATTAAGTTTTATTAAGCCGTAACTAACAAACATTCTGTTAAAATATGGTTTCCCATCTCTGTTTGGTTCTCGATAAATAATCTCCGTAACGGCAATCCCAATTTTATCACCAATTTCAGTATCTAAAATATTTGTCTCGAAAGTCCATGTAGTATCTTCAAACCAATCTTCATGAAATTTGATAAATTCTTCCGTTGAATTTGTTATTTCCGAATTAGGCAAAATTAAATTCATTTTACCGGAAGGGGATAACGTACTTTTTAATGAAGCAATATCTTTACTACTAACCGCATCCAAATGTTTTTGAAGGGTAAAAATAAATAATTTTTCGTTTTCGGAGATTTTTTCATTTTTTTCATCACTTGTTTCAACTTTTATTGTGCAAGAGAGTATGAATAAAGATAAGGCTGCGAAAACAAGAAGAATATTTAGTGATGAACTTAGTTTTTGTTTGCACATATTATTGCCGCTTGATTTTTAATTTATATTTATTCTCATTTTTTTTCATTTTTAATTTTCACTAAATTTGCTTTCAATTGGTTTAAATACCAAAATCTTGCTTTCTGTTTTTTGGCCAGTTCATAAGATTTAGTATAATATAATTTTGCAGAATCTAGTTTTTTACTTTTAAAATAAGCATCTGCCAGACTTGTTAAATATTCGGGTGAATTCGGATTTCTTTCTATATTAGATTTTAATAATTTTATTCCATCATCTAGTTTTTCATCTTTCACATAAACATTTCCAAGTGAATTATAGTAATCGCTTAATGAGGCGGAATATTTATTAGCTATTAATTCTTCTAACGATTTTAAATCAAATTTATTTTTATACAATTGCTGAATAATATAATTTAATTGTCTTGTTGGAATTCTAAATCCTGTTCCGATCATTTCAGAATAAGGATTAAACAAATTATCAAAATTCTTTACATTTTTTATATTATCCAATTTACTGTTTGAGTTATCATATTTAGCAAATATTTTTTTAAGGGCATAATCTACAGAAACTAATCCAACGGAATTATGATTTTCGTTTTCGAAATGCTTAAACGAATAGTCTAAACCAAGCGGAGTATTTTTATAATACTGATCGGCAAAGGTGTTAACATCTAACTGATCTAAAAATCCTAAAACACCCATCCCTTTTTCGTTGGCCAACGACAAAAAAAGCTTTCTATCTATATTATCATATTTATCGAAAAACGGTTTAATTTTATCCTTACTTTCATAATCATTCCACCATAACGACGGACTTATTGCAATATATACGTTAAAATATTCCGGCTTATTTAATAATGCGTTTACGGTGAACAATCCGCCTAGAGAGTGGCCGATTAAAATGTTAAAATTAGCCGAACTATAATTTTTATCAATAAAAGACTTTAATTCGGTAAAAATGAATTCCAAAAATTTTTCTGATTGTCCGGTTGGATTACTTTCTTTATTAAACGGGGTAGTATTTTTAACATAATTATCATGACCAGCATCAGAAATTCCGATAACAATCATTTCCGGAATTTTTTCGCTTATGCTTGAAAGCTGTTCAATAAGGCCGGTTGTATGATGAAAATTATAATCGCCATCCATCAAATAAATAACCGGGTACGTTACTTCTTTTAGGGTTCCATAGCTTGGGGGAAGGTAAATATTAAAAAATCTTTTTTCATTTAGAATTTTAGATTCTATTGAAAATTTTTCTCCAATGGATATATTATTATCCTTTTGTGCAAATAATGAGTTTGATAAAAAAGAAAAGAAATAAATGAATATAAAAACAAGAATTTTCATAACTGCTCACAATAATAATTTTAATATAATCTTTCCGATAACTTAGAAGTATTTACAAATTTTTCAAAGCTAATATTATGGAAAGTTTTATTCTTGAAAACGAACTAACCAACAATATTCTAATTAAATGTTATTTCTTCTTTTTTGTTGGTTTAGGTTTTAAAGTTTTTATATAATCATAACTTAGCTGCAAGTACTTTGAGAGTGTTTTCGGTTTTAAAAATAATTCATGTGGAATATCAACATATTCTTTCATTACGCTTCCATATTGAACGGATAATTGTGTTTTATATTTTTTTATGAATTTTCCCCGTTCCTCTTTCGGTAACCTTAACCCCATCGTTCCGTCTTTTGCTAAAAAAGAGAACATATGTCCGTTTAAAGATGTGTAAGGTACGGTTTTTCCTTTTCGTTCAATGTTGGTATTTGCAGATATTAGTTTATCATACAAATCAAGAAATTCTTGAGGGATTTCAATTTTAGGTTTGCTCATAGTTTTTAACCTCCATTAAATTATCTAGCGGTAATATAAAAACTTTCTTCAGGTTATAAATAAGCAACAATTATTAATGATTCAACCTTTAGTTCCATATCTTCGACCATCTGAGTTGGTTCCTCTTTTTCGGTGATTGATTTAACTTTATAATTGTTTTCTATAAGTAATTTTTTCAGTTCAGATTTTGAATACAATTTGAATCCGTACTTTGCAAACGGATAGTATTGCATACTAGATTTTGGTCTAAGTGCTAAAACCAATAACCCACCTGGCTTTAATACTCTACGTAGTTCATGTAAAGTTTGCTTGGTATCTCCCCAAAAGTAAATTGTATTTACAGAGAATATTAGGTTAAAATAATTATTTGAAAAGGGAAGTTGATTTGCGTTTGCAAAATGAAAATTTACATTACCACTATTGACCAAAGTTTCATTTAGTTTATTTGATTCAGTTACCATTTCTTTGGAATAATCACATCCGTGATATTTAATTCCATCAGCGATATTCATCAGATCTTTTACAAAATAACCGTTGCTCATTCCAATCTCTAAAACAGTGTCGTTATCCTTTATGTCCAGATTTTGCATGGTATTATGGTATAGATTACTGTTCCCATCGTTCATTCTTTCAGCAAAAAGATTTGCCGATTCTCCGTGGGGTTTCCGTAGTTGCTCGGCAGCTTCTTTTAGTTTTTCTTCAGTCATATTTTTTAGGCTCAATTAAGTCGAACAAATTTCCGTAAAGATCGGAAAATACAGCTACGGTTCCGTACTCTTCGTACCTAGGTTTCTCAATAAACTCGACACCATTTGAGATCATGAAATTATAATCACGCTCAAAATTATTTGTATGAAGAAATAAAAATACTCTTCCACCTGTTTGATTTCCAATTCTGCTTTTTTGTTCTTCATTTGTTGCTTCTGCAAGCAGTAAACAAGTATTATTTTCTCCCGGAGGCGAAATTAATACCCAACGTTTAGTTTCACTTAATTTAGTGTCTTCAATAAGTGTAAAGTTTAGTTTTTCTAAATAGAATTTTAGTGCTTTATCGTAATTGTCAACCACTAAGGTTACATTAGCAAGTTTTTGCATTATTGATCCACTCAATCGAGGTTTAAAATAATTTTATAATTAATAAGCTATTCTTTTCGATGAGTTACATATGATTTAAATCTCAAAATTCCCGAATTATTTTCTACAGCAGTAACTGGAAAATTATTTGAAAAGTGGATACGGAATTAATGAGGTTTACATTTCGTTAAATTTAAAGCCAATATCACTTAAAACACTTTTTGCAGATTCGGCAATTTTTTTGGTCTCAAAAGATAGCCTGAAAGTTCCTCCATTTCCTTCTCGAATTTTAAGTAATTCAATATCCTTAATATTAATATTTTCTTCAAAAAGTTTGGTGGAAATTTTACTTATAACGCCTGGTTCGTCTTTTACAAAAATAAAAATCTCATGGAGTGGATTTAAGAATCCCTTACTATTTTTTGGAATTTCATCCCTGCTCTTTCTTGCATTTTCAAAATAAGTTGATATTTTTTTCGTTTTGTCTTTCTCAATCCATTTTTTAAGAGAATGCAGTTCGTAAGAAAATTCATCTATTGCGGTAATTATTTGATCCTTGTTTTGTTTGATTACTTGATCCCAAATATCGTATTCACTAGAAGCTATTCTGGTTAAGTCCCTAAATCCGCCGGCTGCAAGATCTAAAAAATTATATTCATCTGTTTTAAGAGAAGCCGTATTTACTAATGTGACGGCTAATAATTGTGGTAAGTGACTTACACTTGCTGCTATTACATCATGCTGTTTTGCAGGGATAAAAAGAATATTTACACCTAATAATTCTAATACCTGTTTAAAATTTTCGAAGTAACTATTTTTTTTTAGATTTTCTGTAACAATATATACTGAGTTTTCAAATAATAATGGATCGGAATTCTCATAACCCCCAATTTCTTTCCCAGTCATTGGGTGGCCGCCAATATAATAACCTTTTGAATCCAGTTTTTCCCACTCTCTTTGAAATGGGAGTTTAATGCCTGAAACATCCGAGATTATAGTTTTATCTGATATCTTGGGAGCCAATTTTTTAAATACTTCTAAATTTGTTTCAATAGGGAGGCATAGAAAAATTAAATCTGCTTCCCCTGCCTCATCAATTGATTGTAATTTTTTATTAATCACGTTTTCAGTCAGCGCGTTTTCTAAAACCTGGTCTTTATCATAAGCAGTTATTAAATAGTTTTCATCACTATTTTTAATCGCTTTTGCAATTGAGCCACCAATTAATCCAAGTCCAATTATCGATATATGATTAATATTTTGTTTCATATTATATTCATGTCATTCTGAGGAGACCGAAGGTCGACGCGAGAATCTTTAAGAAAGATTTCTCAATCGTTCAAAAATTCACTGAACTCATTTCGAAATGACATTACTACTCTAATTAAATTGTTTTCCTAATAGCACGGGCAATTTCTTTTAATTCACTCATTAAATTTAAGAATGTTTCCGGTAATAAAGCCTGTGGCCCGTCAGACAAAGCATTCTCCGGGTCATGATGAATTTCGATCATTAGGGCATCAGCACCCGCCGCAACAGCAGCTCTTGCCATTGGTGGAACCTGATCACGTAATCCGGTTGCATGTGAAGGATCAGCTACAACTGGAAGATGACTTCTATTATGCACTACCGGAATTGCCGATAAATCAAAAGTATTTCTTGTGTATGGTTCAAAGGTTCTAATTCCTCTTTCACAAAGGATTACATTTTTGTTGCCGCCTGCCAATATATATTCACCGGACATTAACCATTCTTCTATTGTAGCAGAAAGACCACGTTTAACCATAACAGGAATATCGGATTTCGATAATTCTTTTAATAATGAAAAGTTTTGCATATTTCTGGCGCCGAGCTGAAAAATATCCGTATACTTAGCAATTAACTCAATTTGATCAATCTGCATTACTTCCGTAATTACTAGTAAGCCGTATTCATCAGCTGCTTTTCTCATCATCTTAAGTCCGTCTTCACCTAGGCCTTGAAATGAGTATGGTGAAGATCGGGGTTTAAATGCACCGCCGCGTAAAATTTTTGAGCCTGACTCCTTGACAATAGCAGCCAACTTAAATATTTGTTCTTCACTTTCTACCGAGCACGGACCGGCCATTACACCTATATGATCACCGCCAATTTCTACATCTTTAATTTTAACAATAGTTTTCTCTTCTTTAAAATTTCGGCTAGCTAATTTAAAAGGAGAAGTTACCCTATAAACATCTGCTACACCTTCTAAAATTTTAACCTTTCTAATATCAAATCCGGGTTTAACACCAATTGCACCTAAAATAGTACGTTGAACTCCCGCCGATTCGTGAATTTGAAATCCAAAATCTTCTAAGTGTTGTTTTACATTTTTTATCTGTTCTTCTGTAGCTTTATTTTCAAGAATTACTACCATTTCTTCTTATCCTTCTTTAATTAGTCATGAAATATTTTTTCACCTGCCGTAACTTCTAAATCTAAATAATCTTCTTTTGATGGTATTGCGCAAGAATAGTCAGGACTATACGCACAATAAGGATTAAATGCCAAGTTAAAATCAATTGTATAAATGTGTTCCTTATCTTGTTCAAGGTCAAAAGATAAATATCTTCCCACTCCGTATGATTCATTATTGGTAGTTTGATCGGTAAACCAAATACTGTAATACCATGAACTATCCTGTCCTTGGTTTGCATATAAATTTAATTTATGATCTTTTCCATCGTTATTAAATGAGAGATAACCGAATCTTATAGCAGATCTTTCCTCTCCCTTGGTCCCAAAAATTGCTATTTCCTTTTTTTCATCATATTCGGCTATTTTACTTGTAAACACCAAATCCGGATTTACATCAAAATAATTTAAATCATGAAATTCTACCTCCCCTTTATAATTGAAAGGGGAATTAGGATCATCTTTCATCCATTCGTCAGTAATGTTTCTTCTGTCTTCTATCGTACTTATATACTCTTTCTCTTCCGGAGTGTAACTATTACAACTTGAGAGTATTATTAAAACAATAAATGAAACAAACAAAGCAGTTATTTTTTTCATTATTTATCCTTTTTAACTTTTTTCTTTAATTCGTTTAACCTATTCAACGCTTCAATAGGTGTCATTTTGTCAACAGAAATATCTGCAATTTCGTTTCTTAATTCATCGTCTTTCATTTCAAACAAGCTTATTTGAAATTCATCATTCTTATATTTTTGAATTTTTCTCTTCTTTACTTCATATGGTGTTAATTCTTTTTCCTCTAAATTAAGAAGAATTTCTTTAGCTCTGCTTGTAACAAATTCCGGCAATCCGGCCATTTGGGCAACCTGAATTCCGTAACTATGATCAGCACCACCTTTAGAAACTTTATGTAAAAATATAACTTTGTCGTCATATTCTCTTACTTCTACTTTAAAGTTTTTTATTCTGGGAAATATTTCCGACATTTCATTTAATTCATGATAATGAGTGGCAAATAAGGTTTTACTATTAACTTTAGGATTTTCATGCAGAAACTCCGTAATTGCCCAGGCAATTGAAAGACCATCAAAAGTACTTGTTCCTCGCCCAATTTCATCCAATAATATAAGACTTCTGCTGGTTGCATTATTCAATATATTTGCCGCTTCCTGCATTTCAACAAGAAATGTACTTTCTCCCGCGCTAATATTGTCGCTGGCTCCTACCCTGGTATAAATTCTATCAACAATTCCAATATTTGCCTTTTCGGCAGGAACAAAAGAGCCAATTTGAGCAAGTAAAACTATTAGACCCAACTGACGTAAATATACTGACTTGCCAGCCATATTTGGCCCGGTTAAAATTATAATTTGTTCATCTATGCTGCTCAGTTTGTAATCATTTGGGGTGAACTTTTCCCCAACAGGGAGTATTCTTTCTACTACCGGATGTCTACCTTGTGTAACTTCAATAACTTCCGATTCACTAACTATTGGTTTGGTGTAACCATAACTGTTTGCACATTCAGCAAGAGATAAGTAGCAATCAAGCATTCCAATAAGTTGAGCATTTTGTTGAATTTTCTCAGCTTCATTAGCAACTGAAAGTCTTACTTCATTAAAAAGTTGATGCTCCAGTATAGAAATATTTTCTTCAGCATTCAAAATTTTATCTTCATATTCCTTTAATTCGGGAGTAATATATCTTTCACTATTAACCAAAGTTTGTTTTCGTATGTAATTTTCCGGCACCTTATTTTTATGAGTATTGCTAATTTCAATATAATATCCAAATACTTTATTATAGCTAACTTTTAGAGAAGGAATGTTTGAACGTTCTCTTTCCGACTTTTGCATGTTAGCAATCCAACTTTTTGCATTTATTGATAAATCGCGTAACTCGTCTAATTCAGGATTAAAGCCGGTTCTAATTATTCCGCCATCGGACAATGAAATCGGCGGTTCGTCCACAATAGCCAACTCTACTTTTTCAAATACTTCATCAAGATCAAGTAATTTTGAATTGATAGTTTTGATTACATCGGAAGTTGATTGATCAAGTAACTGTTTAATCAACGGGATTTTTCCAAGAGACTTTTTCAAGTATACTAATTCTCTAGGGTTTGCTCTATTGGTACATACTTTTGAAATTAATCTTTCAAGATCACCAATTTCGTTAAATTCGTTTTGAAGATTGGCCCTTAAATTTTTATTATTGTAAAAATTTTCAACACATTCTAATCTTTTATCGATTTGTATTTTATTAGTCAGAGGTGCATTAATCCATCTTTTTAATAGTCTTGCCCCCATTGCTGTCTTAGTTTTATCTAAAACAGAAAATAATGAACCTTCACTTTGACCTTCTTGTATGGTATATAAAATTTCTAAATTTCTTTTGGTTGATAAATCCAGGTACATATATTCAGAAGGATTGAATAATGATATCTTAGAAAGGTGTGTTAAATTTGATTTTTGAGTATCCCTTAAATAATGCAGTATTGCTCCGGCAGAAATTATTCCGCATGAGAGATTCTCTATTCCAAATCCCTTTAAAGTCTGGACTTTGAATTGATCTTTTATAGTATCATGTGCATATTCATCATTAAAAATCCAGTCGTCTATCTTTGTAATTTTACTGCTTAAGTTATGCCTCTCAATAATTATTTCAACTTCACTTTTTTGATTCTTAGCCACAATAATTTCCGCAGGAGAAATAGTCTCAATTTGTTCGGCCATTTTTAAAAGAGAAGTTTCAAATGTGAAAAATTCGCCGGTGGATATATCACAATAAGAAATACCTGCCGTGTTATCATCCAAATATACTGAGGCAAGATAATTATTTTTCTTATGCTCGAGAAGTTTATCGGAAAAAACCACTCCGGGGGTTACCACCTCTACAACTTCTCTTTTTACAATTCCTTTTGCAAATTTTGGATTTTCAACTTGTTCACATACTGCAACTCTAAATCCTGCTTTCACAAGTTTTGGTAAATATGTATCAATTGCATGATGAGGGAATCCTGCTAAGGGAACTTCACCTGCTTTGCCATTTGCTCTTTTGGTTAATGTTATTCCTAATGTTTTTGATGCGGTTATAGCATCATCCTCAAATGTTTCAAAAAAATCACCTACCCTAAATAGTAACACTGTATCCGGGTGTTCATTTTTAATTTTATGAAATTGAGTCATTAGAGGTGTTGCTGACATGCTAATCCGACTTATTTTTATTCTACATCCAAACTTAAAATATACCTTAATCTCGTTTATTTAGCAATTTGCTTACAGCTATTAACATGATGTTGCTTTTATTAATTTATTATAATTCAATTGATTGAATAAATATTGATTTATAATTTGAATGAACCTGAGTGTCTAATTAATTATATTTGCTTTAATAAAAGAAAAACTATTAAATTATTGTCATGATAACTTTCCTCAATTTGCCTGAACCTACATACGAATTCCATGTTGCAAAAAAAATTAGGGAAAAATATGATCTTGATGAATCGTTTTTCTCTCTTTCCGGTAACGTGGTTTTTGCAAATTTTTATCAAGTGAGGTTATTTGTTGATAAAATTAATAGCAAACGATCTGTAGATCAACATGTTTCTCCTGGTGAGATTAATGGTGCCGGTTTATTAGATGAAATTTATCACATTGCAATTAGAAATTACATTAAAAATATTTTCCCAAACGCATTTCCTGTAGCATTAAAAAACCTAAGTAAAAATCTAGGAGTAAATAATTTTGATGATCTTTTACTTGAATTTATAGAGGTATTTCCACCTAAAAAAGTATATAAAAATGAACAAACCAAGAAAGAATATCTTTTAGGCACTACAAATAATGTTAATAATAGGGAGATTCTTTTAGAAGAACTTATTTTACTTTATCTATCCAATAGGAATCCTGCTTTTTCAAGAATAAAAGAATTTTTTGACGAAAGTTATTTGGGGAATAAACAGTTTTATAATTCAGCCATCTCAACCTTGAAAGAGTTTTTCAATAAGGATGAATTAAAGGTTGGGATTACTAATACAGATATATTTGATTTTTTAAGTCGTCCATTCACAACTTATTCTAATAGTATTTGGGATCAGTTAGAATATATTAAAAATGAATGGGGAATATTTATTGATAAGGAATTATTATTAAAAATAAAAAGCAGCAAGGATTTATTTATTGAAAGCTTTAAATTTGATCCTAGTCCCGGAGGAGGAGGTGCTCCAACCATAGTTCCAGGATACAAAGAAGGAACACTAAATGCCGGCCATCTTGTTATTGGCAAATCAAAGTTTAAATATGCCGAAGATTCTGCTAAAGAATATGATGAACCGGAACAATTTACTCCGGATGTAAATTGGATGCCGAATTTAATCTTAATGGCAAAAAATATTTATGTGTGGTTGGATCAACTTTCAAAAAAATACCAAAGGGAGATTAAAACATTAGATCAAATACCAATTGAAGAATTGGAGCAACTGAGAAGATGGAATATAAATGGATTATGGTTGATAGGTGTTTGGGAAAGAAGTTCTTCATCAAAACGAATAAAACACCTTATGGGAAATATCGATGCTGTTGCATCAGCCTATTCATTATATGATTATCAAATTGCGAATGATTTGGGCGGAGAATACGCCTATAAAGTTTTTAACGAACGCGCTAAGCAGCATGGGATAAGACTAGCTAGTGATATGGTTCCCAACCACACAGGTATTTATTCTAAATGGACAATTCAACATCCTGATTATTTTGTTCAACTTGATTTTCCACCTTTCCCTAATTATAGATTTACAGGTGAAAATTTATCCGAACATCCGGATTATGAAATTAGGATTGAGGATCAATATTATGAGATGAAGGATGCTGCGGTTGTGTTTGAAAGAAAAGACATGCGTAATGGGGAAACAAAATACATTTATCATGGTAATGATGGCACAAATATGCCATGGAATGATACTGCCCAACTTAACTTGATGAAAGCAGAAGTTAGGGAGGCCCTAATTCAGAAAATATTTGAGGTAGCTAGAAAATTTAGTGTTATAAGATTTGATGCTGCAATGACGTTAGCTAAAAAACATTATTCCAGATTATGGTTTCCGGAGCCGGGGAAGGGCGGTGATATTCCATCCAGATCCGATTATGCTTTAACGAGAAGAGAATTTGATGATCTTTTCCCTAAAGAATTTTGGCGCGAGGTAGTTGATAGAATTAATGAAGAGATGCCGGACACATTACTTTTAGCAGAGGCATTCTGGTTAATGGAAGGTTATTTTGTCCGTACCCTTGGAATGCACAGGGTGTATAATAGTGCATTTATGAATATGATGATGAATGAGGAAAATAGTAAATACCGCAAATTAATAACCAATACATTGGAATTTGAGCCTGAAATTCTTAAACGCTATGTTAATTTTATGAGCAATCCTGATGAAGAAACGGCAATTGACCAATTCGGCAGCGGTGATAAATATTTTGGTGTTCTAATACTTATGAACACTTTACCTGGCTTACCGATGTTCGCTCATGGACAAATTGAAGGGTATACTGAAAAATATGGAATGGAATATCAAAGAGCTTATTATGATGAAACACCGGAACAATGGTTAGTTGAAAAACATGAAAGAGAAGTTTTTCCGGTATTACGTAAAAGGTATGTCTTTTCCGAAGTAAAAAAATATTGGCTATACGACTTTCTTAGCGAAAATGGCAATGTAAATGAAGACGTTTATGTTTATTCTAATCAATTTAATAATGAAAAGGGGTTAGTAATATTCAATAATAAATTTGCTTCAGCCTCCGGTACATTTTATTTCTCTAGACAAAAATTAAATGGGAACTCATCCAGTGCAGCTAGTTTGTACAACACAAATATAGCATACGAGCTTGGTGCAAAAAATAGTGATTTTCATTTCTATCTTCTTAGAGATGCAACTACCGGATTGGAATATTTATTTAATGGCAAAGAACTGCACACAAACGGATTATATTCAAATCTTTTCGGATATGAATATAGAGTTTATTTACATATTGAAGAAATCTTTGATCCTTCCGGGGAAACATACAAATTTTATAAAGCTAATTATGGTCGAGGTAACTACAGCGTAAGAAGGGAATTAGAAAAGATTAAACTTGCTGATCTACACATAACGTTTTGTGAGTTGTTCTCTGAGGAAATTTTATCGGAATTCAATAGTCTTATTATTTCTAAAAAACCTGATGCGAAAAAACTGAATGCTCTTAGTAAAGTTATGAAGATCAAAATTGATAGTTTGATTAATGAGATTTCTCAACAAACATTAATTAAGGAAGATTATACCGATATTAAAGAAGAATTTGTAAATAATTTTATAGATGAAATTAAATGTGCTAAATTATATAAAAATCTGTCTGTTAGTAAAAAAACGACTATTGACAAGGAGATGGTCAATTATTTATCGGTGAAAGATACTGATAAACATTTAATAAATTTGCTAAAGAATACAGTTGAAACAATTAGAAGTCTTTTAAGAGATGAAGAAGTAGAGCTTAATTTTATAGATGAATTAATGTTAACCCTTCCGATAAATTCGATACTATTAAAAAATCTTGAAAATAAAGACAGAGCTGATTCAAGTCTTTTGCTTATTATTGTTTTATTAAGTCTAAAAGATGATTTTGACTTTAGCAAACCGTTACCAACCAAATTTTTTAGGTTAAGAAATCCCAAAAAAATCCTAGAATTTATATTATCTGAAAAGAGAGAAATAATTAGAGAACTATTAGATTCTGAATTACTTTTAAAATATCTTGATGTAAATGAATATAATAATGAAAAATATTTTAGCAAGGAAAAATGGGATGAATTATTGGATGGTCTATTAAATTCTTTCTGCTGTGAATATTATTCTTCAAATGTGAAAATTCAAAAAACAGTTTCTAAACAAAGAGTTGAGCAGTTAAGATTTTTAAAAAAGATATACTTGATAAACTCTTATTTAAAAAAGAAGGCAATTTCAGCAAAATTTGTATATTCACAAATAGTGGAAGAAATTGCCCCAAATAATTAGGATATTGTTTCTCCTTGTAATTCTTTTGCCAGCATTTCATTAATTGCAGCGGCGGCTTTTCTACCTTCACCCATTGCCAAAATTACTGTAGCGGCGCCTAAAACAATATCACCGCCTGCAAAAACTCTATCCATTGATGATTTCTGTTTTTCATCGACTATAATATTACCCCATTTATTCGCATCTAATCCGGGAGTAGTTTGTTTTATAAGAGGGTTACTTCCATTGCCGATAGCAACAATAACGGTGTCTACATCAAAAAGAAATTCGCTGCCTTCTATAACTACCGGTCTTCTTCTTCCTGAATCATCAGGTTCACCTAATTCATATTTTAAACATTCCATAGCTTTCACTTTACCATTTTCATCACCCAGAATTCTTTTCGCGTTTGTCAAGAAATTGAACTCTATACCTTCTTCTTTAGTATGGGCAACCTCTTCTTTTCTAGCCGGCATTTCAACTTCAGTTCTTCTATAAATTACATATACCTTTTCCGCACCTAATCTTAATGCCATTCTTGCGGCATCCATAGCAACATTTCCTCCTCCAAGAACTGCAACAGTTTTTGAAGGATAAATGGGTGTATCTGCATTCTTTTTATCAAAAGCTTTCATTAAGTTGGCACGAGTTAAATATTCATTTGCCGAAAATACACCAACCAAACTCTCTCCGTCAATTCCCATAAATATAGGTAATCCCGCACCGGTACCAATAAATACAGCATCGTAACCATCTTTTTCAATTAAATCGTTTAATTTACGTGTTCTTCCCACCACGTAATTTTTCTGAATATTAACTCCCATTTTGATTAATGTATTTATCTCTTCATCAACAATACTATTAGGTAATCTGAATTCAGGTATGCCGTATCTCATCACTCCACCTAATTTATGGAATGCCTCAAAAACGGTTACAGAATGTCCTTCTCTTTTTACGTCTGCTGCAACGACTAATCCTGCCGGCCCGCTTCCAATAATTGCTACCTTTTTGCCGGTTTCAGGTTTAACATCAGGAATTTTTACATTCCCTTGATCTCTTTCCCAATCTGCAACAAATCTTTCTAGACGACCAATTGCAACTGCTTTATCAACATCCTTCATTGCAGTTCCAACTTTGCAAGTTTCCTGACATTGTGTTTCTTGAGGACATACTCTACCACAAATTGAGGGGAGTAAACTGGCTTCTTTTATTACATCCGCTGCGGTTTGAAATTCTCCGTAGGCAATATGGCTAACAAATTTAGGTATATCTATTTTTACCGGGCATCCATCGATACAGGTTTGTTTCACACATTCAAGGCATCTCATGGCCTCAACTCTGGCTTCTTCAATCGTATAGCCAATGGCAACTTCCTCAAGATTTTTAGATCTCTCAATTGGATCTTGCGCTGGCATTTCCTGTGCAGGGATTTTTAATCTATCTTTTGGTTTCAAACCGTCAATATTATGAATATGGTCATTTAATATTTTTTTTGCATTTGCACTAAGTATATCTGGTGATTGGTAACTCATATTATTGCTCCAAAAAAATTAAGAATTTTCTTCCACTAGTGAATCTAAATAACAAGAGTGCTTTTCTTCTTCAATACCCTTATAAGAATTTAACCGTGCCATCATATTATCGAAGTCAACTTTATGTCCGTCAAATTCCGGTCCGTCAACACAAACAAATTTAACATCACCACCCACATTTACACGGCATCCTCCGCACATTCCTGTTCCATCAACCATAATAGTGTTTAAGGACACTTCCGTATAGACTTCAAACGGTCTTGTAGTTTCAGCACAAAATTTCATCATAATTGGCGGACCAATTGCAATTACCATATCCGGTTTAATTTCTCTTTTGCAAATTTCTTTAAGTGGCTCGGTAACTAGAGCTTTTCTGCCATAACTTCCATCATCGGTACAGACGATAAATTCATCTGCAATACTTCTCATTTCATCTTCCATGATAGTAAGTTCTTTATTTCTAGCACCGATTATTGTAATAATTTTATTTCCAGCTGCTTTTAGGGCTTCAGCAATTGGATGAAGCGGGGCAACTCCAATTCCACCTCCTACACAAACAACAGTACCGTAATTTTTAATGTGGGTCGGTGTACCTAGAGGTCCTACAAGCACGGGAATATCATCTCCAACATTCAGTTTGGCTAATTCATCGGTAGTCATTCCAACCACCTGGAAAATTATTGTGATTGTTCCTTCGTTTTTGTTTGCATCTGCTATTGTAAGAGGAATACGTTCACCTACATCTTCATTAATTTGAAGCATAATAAATTGCCCGGCTTTTCGTTCTTCTGCAATAGATGGGGCATAAAGATTCATTTTGAAAACACTTTCGGAAAGTTTTTCTTTTAAGACAATTTTGGCCATAAAATCACCCTTAAATTTTGAGGAATTTTTCAGTATATAAAAAGATCTATACATCCTAAAACTAAGAAAAAAAAGTGAAATGGCAATTATAAATAGAAAAAAAACTTAAGTTTTTTGAATTATATTATTAATAAACATTTTTGATATTAAGTCCTTATGACTTATTTTAGTACTCATATTTATCTTGTATAAACCTCATATAAGGAGATAACACGTGGTTATAGCTATTCCAAAGGAAGTTCTTCCTGGCGAAAACCGAGTCTCCGTTGTTCCAGATGTTGCCTCAAAACTAATTAAAAAGGGATTCACAATTAATGTTGAAGTGGGTGCTGGTTTGAATGCCGGATTTACTGACGAGCGATATACTGAAGCGGGAGCAAAAGTAATTGATTCTTTAGAAGAACTTTATTCTACTGCAGATATAGTACTTAAAGTACAAAGACCTGCAGATCACCCTGAAAAGGGAAAACATGAACTTGCAATAATGAAAGAAGGGACTTTACTAATTGCTCTCTTTTATTCATTGCATTATCCTGAATTGGCAAAGAAATGTGCTGAAAGTGGAATTGATATAATTTCCATGGATGCGATTCCCAGAACCACTCTTGCCCAAAAGATGGATGCTTTAAGTTCGCAAGCCAATATTGCCGGTTATAAATCGGTATTAATGGCTGCCAATGAGTTAGGTAAAATCTTTCCGCTAATGATGACTGCAGCAGGGACAATTCAACCTGCCAGAGTTGTAATTATGGGTGCTGGTGTTGCAGGACTTCAGGCACTAGGTACGGCAAAAAGACTTGGTGCAATTGTAGAAGTTTCTGATATTCGGCCGGCGGTTAAAGAAGAAGTGGAAAGCTTAGGTGGAAGATTTATTGAAGTGGAAACAGAAGAAGATATGCAGGATGAAGGCGGATATGCCAAGGAAGCCTCGGAAGAATTTTTACAAAAGCAAAAAGAATTAATATTTAAGCATGTCTCAGGTGCAGATATTGTTATTACTACTGCTTTAGTCCCCGGAAGGAAAGCACCAATTTTAGTTACTGAGGAAATGGTGAAAGCAATGAGGCCGGGATCAGTCGTTTTAGATATGGCTGTTGAATTTGGGGGAAATTGCGAGATTAGCGAAAATGGAAAAATCGTTAATAAGCATGGCGTTACCATTATTGGTGAACCAAATTTACCAAGTTTAGTAGCTACTAATTCTAGTGAAGTTTATAGTAAAAACCTTATGGCATTATTGGATCATATAGTTAAAGAAGGAAAACTAGAGCTGGATTTAGAAGAAGAAATTGTAAAAGGTTCATTAATAGCATATAAAAAAGAAGTTATTCATGAACGAACTAAAAGTTTATTATAAAATTAAAAAGCTTGTCATTCTGAGGAATCCGTCCTAAGACGGATGACGTGAGAATCTTTTATATAAGATGCTTCGACTTCGCTCAGCATGACTTATAATCAAGTCTAAAACAAGGAATAAATTATGGAAATATTTGATTTGATAATGCTGATATATGTATTTGTCCTTGCCATATTTGTGGGATTTGAGCTTATCACAAAAGTTCCGCCAACTCTCCATACTCCTTTAATGTCCGGTTCAAATGCTATATCAGGTATTACCATAGTAGGTGCATTATTAAGTGCAGGATTAGAAGAGTTTACAATTAGTACAATTCTGGGTTTAGTTGCCTTAATATTTGCTACTATAAATGTTGTAGGCGGTTATTTAGTAACCGATAGAATGTTAAAAATGTTCAAAAAGAAATAGAGGTAGAAAATGCAAATTGTATCGTATTTAGTTTATCTGATTGCTTCTATTCTATTTATTTTTGGAATTAAGAAGCTGGGATCGCCTAAAACGGCTCGCCAAGGAAACTTTTTATCATCTTTAGGAATGTTTCTAGCCGTTGTGATTACATTATTTGATCAGAGAGTTTTAACCTTTGAGTATATTATTATTGGCATCATTGTGGGTTCAGCTATTGGCGCAGTTATGGCGTTAAAAGTTCCAATGACCGGTATGCCGCAGATGGTAGGTCTTTTAAATGGTTTTGGAGGAGGTGCCTCTGCATTAGTTGCTTTTGCTGAATATTATCATATTATCAATATTACAGATGGATTGGAAATCTCCACTGGAGTAACAATTGTTCTTTCGGTATTAATAGGAGCTGTTACATTTACAGGTTCATTGATAGCATTTGGAAAGCTTCAGGGTATTGTAACCGGAAAAGTCGTCAAATATCCGCTCCAAAATCCTATTAATATTTTATTGATAATAGTAGTTTTTGTAGCTGGAGTTTATTTAGTAATTAATCCATCAAATGATACCTTGCTATTAGCAATTGTTGGGATCTCATTAGTCTTAGGTGTTTTATTAGTTCTTCCTATCGGCGGCGCAGATATGCCTGTTGCGGTTTCTTTACTTAACTCATATTCCGGGTTAGCTGCTTCAATGACCGGATTTATTCTTCAAAATAATATGTTAATTATTGCAGGCGCTCTTGTCGGTGCATCCGGAATTATTCTTACCCTCATTATGTGCAGAGGTATGAATCGATCATTAATGAATGTTGTATTAGGTGGATGGGAAGATGCCGGTGCAGGAGGAGCTGCTCCCGTTGATGGTCCTCAAGGTGACGCAAAATCTGTCGATGCCGAAGAACTTGCTATGATTCTTGATTCGGCACAAAATGTTGTTATTGTTCCCGGGTATGGAATGGCAGTTGCACAAGCTCAGCATGCAGTAAGGGATTTAACGAATATTCTTGAGAAAAAAAATATTAATGTCCGTTTTGCAATTCATCCGGTAGCCGGTAGAATGCCGGGGCATATGAACGTATTGCTTGCCGAAGCACAAGTATCATATGATAAATTATTTGCCTTAGAGGATATTAATGATGATTTCCCAAATGTTGATGTGGCTTTAATTATTGGTGCAAATGATGTTGTTAATCCTGCTGCTCGTCACGATCAAAATTCCCCAATTTATGGAATGCCGATTTTAAATGTAGATTATGCGAAAACTGTAGTTGTAAATAAAAGATCATTAAATGTCGGTTATGCAGGAATTCAAAATGAATTATTCTTTTTTCCAAATACACTAATGTTTTTTGGCAGTGCTAAAGAAGCTGTTAACAAATTGGTAAATGAGATTAAAGAACTTTAATAAAAAGGCTGCAAAATGCAGTCTTTTTATTATCCGTAGAATCAATTCATATTTAATCAGATTAAAAGATCATAATATAAGTTGGATTTAATAATACTTGTTAGTATTTTAAAATGAAGTTCAAATTTAATTAATCAAAGAGGTAATTATGAAAAATATTTCTCTATTAGTAATTTTTGCGGCACTCCTATTAATTGCTGGTTGTTATGACGATGTTTTACAATCTGATTTACATGACAATGAAGATTATCTTGATAAGGTAATTGATGAGACTACGAATACTTGTGGAAATAATCAATACCCGCCTTTAGGTGATGATAATGATTGGTATATTGAATGGTGTACAAATACTGGGAATTATTCTTATCCAAGGCATACGATTCGTTTAATTTGGAGTAAATATGTAGAGGGCTCAGAAGATCAACTTACGAAAAGATTTTGTGATAACTATCCCCCTTCAATTCCTTCAGAGCCCACAGAAACTGATCTCACTCGAAATGGATTTAATTTGTCTTGGATTTTTGTTTGGTGTGATTATTATGTGGTCCAAGCACATACAGTTGGTGGAGGTTGGGTTACATTGGCTAATATTCAAAATGATTATGGCGAAGGGAATACAAGTTATAGTGCACCACCCACAGCAGGTTTTTTTGAGTTTCGAATAGGTACCAAAATTGGCAGTTCAATAACTTATAGTGAGGCTAAATAAAAAACTGAATTGTAGAGACTATCTTTTTTCTTGGAGTCCATTTTCTTAGACTATATAAATTATTTTATATAGTCTAATTTTTAAAAATTATTATAGTTTATGTTTGTAAAGGTGTTGGTTACCAAGATATCGTTTCCTTTTTAATTTCCTTTATATGAAGTAGTTCCGTTGAGAGAACTTCTCGGTTATATCCATTTGATTTGAAAACTATTAAATAATAATCCGGTATTTGACTAAACTGAGATTTAAATTTATCACTCAACTCATTTAAATCAGCTTCATTTGTAAGATACTTAACTGCTCCCACGGATCCTGTCGCATAGAAACTTACAAAAAGGTAAATTATATTATTATTTGGACCAGGTATTTTTATAAAAGTACAATAATCAATATGATCGAAAGCAGGAACACCTGTTCGTTCGTATACAATTGAACTCTCCTTTAAATTACTAGATTTAAGACTAAACTCTTCTTTTCCAATGATATTATAACCAATTCCTAAATCATCGATTATTTGTTCAAGTATTCCAAGAGTCCAATAAGAACCCAAAAAGATAATATCATGTGCTTTTAAGTCATTGGAATTAAGAGCGGTAGTACCTTTTATAATATATTCGGTTTTAAAATCATCTAATAAATTTACTAAATATGGTAAAGGCCATACAGCAGCTTGGTTAAAAAATGAGAATGGTAATTTTTTAAAATTTTCTTTGCTGGGATCTTCAGATTTAAATTTCTCGAATTGCTCTTCACTATTAATATTCGAGTTTCTGTACATTTTCCTAATTGATGTAGTTTTAAATTCACTAAAATCACTATAATAAATAAAATCATCCCCTAGTGTAACTAATTTAGGTTTAACTGAATTAGTGAATTCTGAAAATAATATTGAGAGCATATTATTCTCTGATGGAATATTTCGTACTTTATCAACCTTAGGGAATACGGATATCAAATAAATTATAATAGCAATTAAAACAATTATTATTGATCCTAATGCTAAATAGGGACTTTTAAGTCTATCCCGGTAACTTTCCTTTTGAAAGTTAAAAAACTTAACTTCATAATGCCCCTTAGGAATTTTTACTCTTAATTTAGTTCGTTTTCCCATGTTTTGGTAATAACGTTCTAATTTTTTTCTAAGATTATATACAGATACCCTAACGAGTGTGTCTTCATTTGGATTAAAAGAAGAATCTTTACCAAAAATATCTATTGCAATTGAGAATTCGTTTGGAGTTTTACTATTGAGTTCACATTCAACTAAATAGGTGAGAAGCTTAGAATTCAACTTCGAATTAATAAAACTATTACTTTTAAGAATTTCTTCTAGAATTAAGCGTTTTTGATCTTTGTTAATCATTAATATTGATTTTAATTATGCAATCTTTATTCAAATATAGAAACTTGATTCATGATTTGCAATGAGTCATTTTTATTTGAGCATAATAATTAACTGTTAATTAACAGTTAATTTCACCGTTTTTCACCTTATTTCACTGTTTTTCTACCAATACAATGATTAAATATACCGTGCCGATATCATAAACATATGTGAAATTGGTTTAATTAAATATTTAATAATACTAACGATATTTCAGGAGTAGATTATAATGATAACGTATTATAGCATTAAAAACCTACTGGTTCTTGCCATCCTCATTAGCCTTCAATCTCTTGTTTTGGCTGGAACAACTGGCAAAATTTCCGGAAGAGTTTTGGATGAAATAACATTAGTTCCACTTCCTGGGGTAAATATTGGCATTGTTGGTACAACAATGGGAGCTTCAACAGATGCTGACGGCTACTACACTATATTAAATGTTTCGCCTGGAACATATACAGTAAAAGTTTCTATGATCGGATATTCTGATCATTTAATTGAAGGAGTAAAAGTAAATATTGATCAAACTGCAAAAGTAAATGTTTTGATGAAAGAAGAAGTAATAAGTTTAGGGAACATAGTTGTAGTTGCTGAAAAGAAAATTGTCAAGGAAGATGTTTCTGCCAGCATAACAGCTATATCAAATGAAGAAATTGAAGAACTTCCTGTAGTCTCTTTGACGGAAGCTGTTGGATATCAAGCCGGTGTTGAAGAAGGACTTGTAATAAGAGGTGGAGAAGCTAACGAAGCTCTATTTTTGGTTGATGGCTTGGCTATGAGGGACGCACGAAATAATAAACCTGTTACGAGCATTGCTCTTAGCGGTGTTAGTGCCGTTAGTTTAGAAAGAGGCGGATTTAATGCTGAATACGGACAAGTTCGCTCTGGTGTTTTAAATATAGTTACGAAAGATGGTGATAAAGAAAGTTATGATCTCTCGTTTACTGTTAGAATGAGCCCCTATTCAAATAAATTTTATGATGAGTCTCCATTCGATGAAAATTCTATGTGGTTAAGACCTTATCTTGATCCGGAAGTAGCATTTGTTGGTACCGAGAATGGTTCTTGGGATCAGTATACTCAAAATCAATATCCCAGGTTTGATGGATGGAATGAAATCTCGGAAAGGTTAATGTCAAATAGTAATCCGGATGATGATTTAACACCTGAAGGTGCAAAAAGACTATTTGAATGGCAACATAGAAAAAGAATTGCTGATAATCCGGATTATAACATTGATGCGGGATTTGGCGGCCCTGTACCTTTGGTTGGGAAAATGCTGGGGGATATGACTTTTTTTATGACATTTAGAACCACAAAAGAGATGCTGTTAATTCCACTTACCCGAGATGATTATCAGGATTATGATTATAGCTTGAAATTATCATCTCATTTAACTCAAGGAATGAAATTACATGTAACTGGTCTCACCGGGAAAAGTTATAATATTGCTAACAACGGAGATGAACAAGTTATTCTTAGGGGAACTTCCGGGCAGTTGGGTTTGGGCGATGCAACTGCGTATTTGAGATCACCTTCTGATATAGTAACAAATATATCAAATAAAAATCATGGGAGCCTTGCAGCCCGTATTTATGGTACTGGTTTTTATAGCGAAGCAGTTGTTAGCCACTTTGGGTTGTCATCGAAGCTGACTCATGTTTTTTCGCCAACAACTTTTTACGATTTGAGCGTCGACTATTTTCAGAGGTCTTACGAAACAGGTCCAAAAAGAAATAGAGATTTTAGTAATACGAATTTGATAGCAGGTGGATTTTTTACCGATGAAGCACCATTTGGCTGGAGTTCTGAATCATCTGTTTCCGGCATTGGAGACGATATGGTTCTGGGTGCTTTTACAAGTACTTCGCGCGATAGTACGAAAACCAGTTCAATATCTGTAAAATTTGATCTTACGAGTCAAGTTGACAGAAGAAACCAAGTTAAAACAGGATTTGAATTTGTATATAATAGCCTGGATTTCAATTTTGGAACTGTAAACCTTGAATTTCCGGAAAGCAATACATTTATTAAAGAGAAATACAATCCGTTAAGAGCTGCATTTTATATACAAGATAAACTAGAATTTGAAGGCTTTGTTGCAAATATAGGAGTAAGATTCGATTATAGTGATCAGAATACAGAGTGGGCAGATGTTACTCCTTTCGACAAAGCTTTTTTTGGGGCGGGGTTTGATAATAATACTGCAGAATATGATAAAACGGACTCTGATGCAAGTTTGACAATAAGTCCCAGACTTGGAATCTCTCATCCAATAACAGAATATTCAAAACTATTTTTCAATTATGGGCATTTTAAACAATTACCTGGTTATGAGCATTTGTTCCAAAATTCGAGGGGTGCTTCTCAACAAATAACGCTTTTGGGAGATCCAAATCTAAGTGTTGCTAAAACAATTTCCTACGAATTAGGTTATGATCATGCAATTGGTGAAGACTACTTATTTCAATTAGCAGGATTTTATCATGATGTTTCGGATCAAATTGCTGTAACAAGATATCAATCAGCAGTATCAGGGATAATTTATAGTGGAATTAATTCTAATAGTTATGAGGATACAAGGGGATTTGAAGCAACTTTAAGAAAATCAAGAGGAGATTGGTTCAAAGGATTTTTTACTTATACTTATCAAGTAAATACTAGAGGTAGGTTTGGAAAAGATAGAATCTATGAAGACCCTTCCTTGCAAAGTGAATTTGATAAAAATATTGGAAATTTTGCACAGGATAGACCCATTCCGCAACCATGGGCTAATCTGATTTTAACATTTTTTACTAACAGTGATTATGGTCCGGAATTTATAGGAATAAATCCATTTGGCGGTTGGGCACTTACGGTTATTGCTGATTGGAGATCGGGATGGTGGGCTACAAGAAATCCTTTAAATTCTGGGGTAAGTCAAAATGTTCAAGCTAAAGATTGGTACAACTTAAATTTAAGATTAACTAAAGAATTTGATTTTGACTTTTTGTCTCTCAGTTTATTAATTGATGCTTCGAATGTTCTCAATACGAGACGTCTATCATTTGCTTTTGCTGACTTTCAAGATTCAGAAGCATATTGGAATTCATTACATCTACCGAAAAGTAACGCATATAATAATATAGTTGGAGATGATAGATATGGCGAATTCAGAAACCCTAGTGTAGAATTCCATCCTATTGAGCAAGTTGGAGATATCACATCAATTACAAACCCTTCAGAAAGACCATTCTATTATGAAAGCTCATCAGGTAAATACATGCAATACAGCGATGGTAATTGGTCTGAGGTATCAAACAGTAAATTGGATAAAGTTCTTGAGGATAAAGCTTATATAGATATGCCAAATCAAACATCTTTTAATTTCTTAAATCCTAGAAGAATATTCTTTGGTCTTAGGGCATCAATAAAATTCTAAAATGAAGTTTGCTTAAAAATTACGAGGGAATAGAATGCAGAAGCTTGATAGTAAATTGTACAATAAAGTAATTTTAATATTCTTCCTCTTATCCATTGGATTAGTTAAAACAGCCCAAGCTCAACAATTAGCTCAGGAGATTAGATGGTTACGGGTAGGACCATTACATAGCTGGTTTGCAGAATACGGCACTGAAACTGAAATCTCTCGTACCGGCAATGCTCAGGAATCACAGAATGATGGATATAGGTGGGATGCTCAATTCAGATATCAAGATACACAAGTTGGTCATGGTTTTTGGATTGGAACCACAAATTATTCTGACCCTGCACTTGACGTTACATTAGATCATAAAGTTGTTGGTATGGGCCCTGGACAAAATAATCTCGGTATGTTTTTCCCGGTTGAATTTAAGATGGTAGGAAAGTACTACTCGCCAATTGTATTAGTAGATGGGAATCCAGCTTCTGATCAGCGCCTTAATGATATAGTTGATGAAATAAATGAAGATCAAAAGGCAGAGAGAATTATTTATAATAAAGTTCATACTTCAATTGGTATAACTTATAATAGAAAGATTATGGCATTTAGTAACCAGAATCACGATAACTATTACATAATTGAATATGAATTTGAAAATACCGGCATTGTAGATGATAAAGGAACTACCATTCCGGAAAAAACTTTAACTGATGTATACTTCTTTTGGACTTACAGGCATGGATTTGGTAAAGAATCATTTGTTAATGGCTGGGCACCTATAAATAATATTCATTGGGGTAGGAATGTTGTTAATGAACGAATTGGTATTGATCCGAATGACTCAGAATTTGAGATGAGAGCTCAGTATTCTTGGTATGGAAGGCATTCCGGCAGTCCGTTTGCGTCCTTAGGTGGTCCGTATTTTGACGGGGATGGTCACCTTAACGCTCAACAGTTTCATGGCACTGTAACTTTGCATGCTGATAAATCTAGCTCCGATAGCACTGACGATTTAAACCAACCGGTAACTACTCACACTCTTTCTGCAGATAATGATCCACACAGAGTTAGGCAATTTGATGTAGCAAATATGTCTAAACAATACACCGAGATGATTTTACGCGGACATGAAATTCCATCTCATGCCGAAAAAGTAGGCGAGGGAAATGCAGATCAATATGGTGGCGACAACGGGGGTTTTGGGCAAACGAAAGGATGTGGACCTTATATATTAGCCCCAGGTGAAAAAGTAAAAATTGTAATGGCTGAAGGAGTTGCAGGACTCAGTAGAAAAGCCGGATTTGAAATAGGGGCTAATTGGTTACAAGGCCTCAATGGTAGTGGGGAATCATTTACACTGCCGGATGGCTCAACTACAACCGATCCGGATAATTATAAAGATGCTTGGGTAATGAGCGGTGTGGATTCAATGTTGCAAACTTTCAGAAGAGCAATTTCAAATTATAATGGTGAATATGAAATTCCGCAGGCTCCACCTCCGCCTGACAAATTTGAAGTTTTGTCCGGTGGAGATAAAATATCGCTTTCTTGGTCTTCTTCTGCAGAAGATTTCCAAACATTTGATGGATATAGAGTTTACAGGGCCGTAGCAAAACCCGATACATTTTATACAAAAATATTTGAAGTAAGTTTAAAAAATGGACAGTCCATTGTGAATAATTTTGATGATGTAACTGCTATAAGAGGGTCCGACTATTACTATTACATTGAAACATTGGATGATGGTTCTAGAAATATTTATGAACCTGGAAAACCTTTAACTAGTAGTAAATTTTTTACTATAACAAATACACCTGCATTTCTCAGAAGACCTGCAAAATCAAATTTGGATGGAATTCGAATTGTTCCAAATCCATATGACGTGAGGATGAGCAGATACAATTTTGAGGGATCAGCTGCCGATCGAATAGCGATTTATGGCCTTCCGCCAAAATGTAAATTGAAAATATACACTGAGAGAGGAGACTTAATCACTGAATTTGATCATACCGATGGTACTGGAGATCAAATATGGAATTCACTAACGTCTTCTCAGCAAGTGATAGTTAGCGGTGTATACATAATATATATCGAAGTAACAAGTGATGTTCTAGATGATTCTGGAAATATATTATTAAAAAAAGGCGAATCAACGTTTAAGAAATTTATTGTAATCCGCTAATATAAAATTTATTGGATTGATATTATTAAATCCGGAGAGATAAATGAAATTTATACAATTTAATATTTTTCTTGCACTAATTATTGCGGTTTCCATTCCGGAACAAAATCTGGCTCAAGAAAAAGTTGGTCAAACGGGAATGCAGTTTTTATCTGTTGTTTCAAATAGCCGAGTAGCGGCGTTAGGGAATGCTGTTTCGGCAAGAGAGTTAAAATCAAATTCCTTATTCTTTAATCCTGCTACAATGGGGTTTGATACGAGTATGATTGATCTTTCATTTAGTATAAATCAATGGATTGCGGACATAAATCATAATAATGCCAGTGTATCGATAAGTCCATTTAACGGTGACTACGGAGTTTTTGGATTAAGTCTAATACTTGTTGATTATGGAGTAATTGAAGGAACTGTTTGGGCAAACAATGAAGCAGGTTATGAGGATATAGGGAATATATCGCCTTCGGCATTTTCTTTGGGTTTGGGATATTCGAAAAAATTATCTACTGCTTTCTCGGTTGGTGGACAAATAAAATATGTAAAACAATCATTAGGTAAAAGCACTGTCCCGGGTGAGATAGATCCTGTGTCCCTTGAACTTTTGTCGACGAAAACAGAAGAAAATGATTTATCACTTGTCGCTTTTGACTTTGGAACTTTGTTTAAGACGGGGTTTAATAGTCTTCAATTTGGGATGTCAGTCAGAAATTTTTCTCAGGAAACAAAATATGTTTCAGAATCTTTTGAAACTCCACTGACATTCACATTTGGGCTGGCTACAGATTTAATGGATTACGCAGAATACATTTCTTTAAGTAATGAAAATCATTCATTATGGATTTCATGTGATGTCATCGACACTAGATCAAGAGATCCTCAAATAGCTGTTGGTTTAGAGTATGGTCTGCTTAAAAAGTTTTATTTAAGAGGCGGTTACATTAGTAATGTAGATGAAGCCAATTTCAATTTTGGAGTTGGTATTTCTTACGCAGGATTGTCGTTTGATTACTCATATACACCGTATGGTGTGTTCGGGAATATTCAAAGACTGACAACAAGTTTTACATATTAATTTTAAAAAAATGCCGGAGCATTGGAACATGAATTTTTATAAAAATATTCTTGTCTTAAAAATTATCGCTTTGTTATTTATCTTTCTCTTTACTTCCTGCGAGGATGTAAATACCAGTTCGATTTTTGATGAAGATACAGATACGGGTAATACCCCTGTAATTTCGAGCGTCGAACCTTCTGAATTTGCTTTAGCCGGATATGATGAAATTACTATTACTGGTAATTATTTCTCTGATGTTTTGGATGATGAAAATGGAAACAAAGTTTATTTTGATAATGAATTGGCCCAAATAATTTCGGCAACAAAAAATGAACTTAAGGTGATATCTCCAGTTAAAGGAGGGGAAGATTTTTTAATTAAAGTAGTTGTCCCAGGGGCCTTAAATTTTGGTGAATTTGCACCGTATAAGTTAAAGTTGATTGCCGAAAAAATATCCGGTGTTGCCGTAATTGATGAAATTACAGCTCTTGCAATGGATCTAGATGATAATTTATACATGCATCTACTTTCAGATAATGTATATAAAATATCCCCTGATGGAACAAGAGAAGAATATGCCGAAATTCCATTCCCTAAAGCTTCTGATATGAAATATGGGAAAGAAAATTACATTTATGTTCTTAGGTCAAATAATCAAACTTTATACCGAATTCCCCCTGGTGGTGGTGCAGCTATAGAATATGTGACATTTGCATCCCGAATGAGGGGTTTTGATTTTGATAACGAACAAAACATTTATGCTCTTGGCACAAGAACTGGGACACATGTTTATACTAGTACTGGAAACCTTAGGGAACTCAATGCATTTAGTACTCTTGATGTTTGGGAAGTAAAGATACATGAAGACTTTCTCTATGTCGCTGCACGTGGCTCCGGTGGCGGAATATTTAGGGCTCCAATTACTTCATCTAACGGGGATCTCGGTTCTGAAGAGGAAGTGTTTAGTTGGAGTAATGCAATGCAATTTGCAGACAACGATATTCTTGGTTTTGGAATATCTGCGAATGGAGATGTAATAGTTACAACTAGTAATTCGCCAGATCCAATATTAAATATAGCCCCAGATGGGATTGCAACACCATTATATGAGGGGGTATTAATTCCACCTGAAGTATCAAGTGTACCAGTTACAAATATTGTTTGGGGAAACGATGAAAGCTTTTTTATAAGTAGATATAACTCAAATAGTGATTCGACGGCATCGAATGGTGTTTATAAAGTTTTTTATGGTCAAGGCACCAATTATTTTGGAAGATAACATTAAATTAAAACTAATTAAGGAGGAGCTAATAAATTTTATTAATTATTTAACAAATTCATTCATTATTAGGAGGAACCTAATGAAAGTTAAAAAATATGTTTTTACTTTATTTACATTTTTTACTATTGCAATTATCAGTTCACTTAATGCTCAAGTACTAAACGATTGTGAAACAACCGATGGCTGGAATACTGGTGCAGGAGGTGGGATGACCTCCGAAGCAGTTCTAAGTTCTGATTTTGATGATTTTGCCGAAGGAAATGCGTCAATGAAAGTATCGGTTACTCATGTGGGAGATACTGCTAGAGAAAATTGGACTGATATTAATTATCTGTTTGCTTCTCCTGTAGATATAACAGGTGCAACAGACGTTAGATTTAAAGTTAAAGTTCTTAGACCTACTACATTTAGTCGGGCCTTTCAATTTACTTTTGATTTATTTGATCAACCTGCCGGTGCTACAGGCTTAGAGACTCAAAGACTTGGAGAGGATTGGGAAATATTTACTGTAGCTAATAACACAGAATGGTATGAAGTGGTGATCCCTTTATCTAAATTAAGAGTACCGCATTGGGCTACTCCTGCAAACGCACAATTGGATAAAGAAAGTATCGTAGGACTTGCTTTTGGTATTCATACTAGAGGGGCCGCAGATACTTTAGAATTCTTAATAGACGATTTTAGAGCTACTACTTTTGATTATGACAACGAAGATATTATAGATCCAAGTGTTGAATGGACTACATTCAATAATAATAATCCCGGTGCTGTCGTATCTGTAAACTATAATTTTGATGATTTCTTAACCGGCAATGAATCTGTTGAGGCAAAATTCGAAATGATAGCTCCTGAGGCAGCTTGGGGTTCTGTTGCATATGTGGACTATGTCTTCCCACAAAAGTTAGACATATCTGGTGCAACTGAATTCAGATTTTGGATGAAAATTTTGGACGGCGCAATCTTAAAAGCTGATTCTGGCTGGAGCTATCCTTTGACTAATCAAATTGCATTTTTAGATCTTTGGGATGAGCCAGAGGGTGCTTCAGGACAAGAATTTTGGAGGTACAGAGATGCAGGTCACTTTTCATGGGCTTTGGATGAAATTTTACACTTAAAACGAAGATCTGCTGATAATGCTTACGGAGATCCGCAATGGATAGAATATGTTGTCCCGTTGGATTATTTTTCACATCCAAGTTGGGATGCCGGAATTAATGGTCAGTTCGATCCGTCTGATGTTGTTAGATTATCATTCGGTGTTGGGCATAGAAATTTAGAAGGTGTTGCAGATACCATTCATATATTGCTTGATAATTTCTCTGCCACAGTTTCAAAAGATAATGTTGTTGGTGTTGATGATAATGATTTTCTTCCAACAAAATTGTCATTAGATCAAAATTATCCGAATCCATTTAATCCTTCCACAACAATTAAATTCCAAGTCCCTAATACTGGGAATGTGGATTTAAAGATTTATAATATTAGTGGGCAGGAGGTTCGTACGGTTATTGATAATGCTTATAAACCAGCCGGAAATTATGAGTTTAATGTTGATATGAGTGAGTTTTCAAGCGGGGTTTATTTCTACGAGTTGCGTTTCAATAATCAAATATATACTAAAAAAATGTTGTTGATGAAATAATGTTTCGAAATGGTCTATGATATGGTTGATAGAAAAATATTAACCATTATTGATAATTAACAAACTTCTTAACGCAACTTTAATGTGAAAATTGATATGGATAAAATTTTAAATAGGGTTTATTTTTATAAGTTAAACTTCGATAATCAACTACTAATTAAAAATGTTTATTGATTAAATAATTCTATTTTGAAATTGATGGGGCTGTTTAAAATCAGCTCCATTTTATATAAATGTTAATTTTCACTAACAAGGAGTTAAAAATTATGAATAATGGTATAAAAATAAATAAGACTATAATCATAATATACTTATGCTTAGCATTACTTCCATCGATGCTTCGAACCCAAAATTTGGTTGTAGGTTATTATGCTGATTGGCTTAAATCGAGTTTGCCGGCTTCCGAAATTCAGTTTAATAATCTTACTCACGTAATCCATTCATTTGGATGGCCGACCTCAGATGGTGGCCTTGAGTTTTATGAGGGTTTGGTTGATGCTAATCTAAATTCAAAGGTTCATGAGAATAATAAAAAGATTCTCATCGCTTTTGGAGGAGCCGGACAATCTCAAGGTTTTGGCCCGATGTCTACTGATTCTATTGCTAGGAAAAATTTTATTGATAATGTTTATGAGTTTATAACTAACAATAATTATGATGGGATTGACATTGATTGGGAATTCCCTGAAAATGATAATGAAAAAGAAGGTTTAACAAAATTGGTAAAAGAGCTTAGAGCTAAGTTTGATGAATTAAATCCCTCATTATTAATTTCAATGGCTGTAAATTCAAGTGATTGGGGCGGACAGCATTTTGAATATGAAAAAATGTCAGAATACATCGATTGGTTTGCTATGATGGGTTATGATATTTCCGGAAGTTGGTCGAGTTATACAGGTTATAATGCTCCATTATTCATGGGTCAAAATGACTGGTCTTGGAATGATGGTTATAATTATTTGCATTCCACTAGGTCAATACCGAATAACAAAATATTATTAGGTATGCCATTTTATGGCAAACAGTTTGAAGCAAATGGAGTTTATCAAGGATTTTCAGGTGAAGTGGTAAACCTAAGATATAATGAAGTTATGCAAGAATTCAATACTGGGAATTGGGATTACTTTTGGGACGAAGAAACTAAGGTACCTTATTTGCAGAATAAAGATAAAACCAAATTCATAACCTATGATGATACTAATTCTGTTATAGAGAAAGTTAAATATGCGTTGGAAAAAGAAGTCGCCGGGGTAATGATTTGGGCTATTGGGCAAGATATAATTGGAAATAAACAACCTCTTTTAGAAGCAATTGGTAATTCGTTAGATAGATTAACAAATACAGCAGATAGTGAACATGCTTTTCCCAAGGAATTTTATCTTGAAAACAATTATCCAAATCCTTTTAATCCCTCAACAAATATTAGCTTTTCTATTCCGGAGAAAGGCGACGTTAGTTTATTTATTTATGATATGCTTGGTAAAGAAGTATTAACTATTATTGATAATCAACAGACTGCTCAAGGTAGCTATAATGTGAAAATAAATATGGATGGATTTTCAAGTGGAATGTACTTTTATAAACTAAGTTATAATGATAGGATTGAGACTAAAAAAATGATTTTCCTAAAATAAAGTTAGCCTCCTAACTTGTGTAATACGTTACTACATGTTAGTTCGGGAACCATCTTAAAAATGGTTCCCGGTAATTTAATAATCAGTTTTACCACTAAATAAATTATTTAGAAAAAGATTATATACAATAAATATGATACTTATACAATCAGTTAAAATATTGTTTAAAACGAATATTATACTTCTAATTTTTTTTAATCTAACTATAAGTACAATGGCCGAAAATTATAAAAATACAGTTCTTCCCAGGCCAACAAAAATTTCATTTACAAAAAACAAATTTCGTATAAATAAAAGTTTTAAAATTTATTGTAATAATTCTTCAGTTAGGTCAAAGGCTGGTATTGAAAATACTACAAAAAGACTGGGTGGGAAAACGGGAATATTTTTTGATGATTATTTAATTGGATATGATGTGCCTAAAGAATTTAATGATGTTGGTAAATCTCAACTGTTTGAAAATGAATCATATAATTTAAAGATAAAAGAGGCGCTCAAATTTATTGAAGAAAATAAAAAGCCATCCAAGGAATGGTTATCAAAAGCTGAAAATATAATTGAAATGTCCAAAATATCTTATGCTCAAGTAGAAATTAATATTGTAGAAGCAATTAAAAACTTAATTAATTCGATTTAATAATTATAATATTATGGACATTATTACAACTTCCAATAAAGTAAAAAAGAGACACCCGGCTACATGGGTTCCTACATTGTATTTCTCAGAAGGACTTCCTTTTGTTGCGACTTCTGTAGTATCGGTCCTGATGTATAAAAGTTTTGGTCTATCAGATTCTGAGATCGCATTTTTTACAACTCTAATAATGTGGCCATGGACTTTGAAACCTCTTTGGGGGCCATTATTGGAAATGTTTAAAACAAAAAAACATTTTGTTGTAATAACACAATTTATTGGTGGTATTGCATTTGGTATATTAGCTCTTACGTTACCTTTGGAAGGGTTTCTCCAATATTCTCTGGTTATGTTTGTTATAATAGCTTTTAATTCTGCTACCCATGATATTGCTGCTGATGGAGTATATATAAACACTTTGTCGTCTAAGGAACAGGCTGAATATGTAGGTTGGCAGGGTGCATTTTATAATGTTGCAAAAGTATTATCACAAGGTGCTTTAGTTTATGTTGCCGGTAAACTGGAACTTACTATTGGTATTGTTGAAGCTTGGATGATTGTTATGGGGCTGTTTGGTGCAATACTTATTCTAATGAGTTTGTATCATTTTCGTGTACTTCCTACGGGAGGCTCCACAAAAACTGTAAATACTATTGAAGAAGCTTTCCAAACTTTTTGGCAGGTAGTTAAATCCTTTTTTGAGAAAAAAAATATTTATTGGGGGCTCACCTTTATTATTCTGTTTCGAACAGCTGAAGGTCAGCTAACTAAAATTGTTCCGCTATTCTTGAGAGCCGCTCGAGAAGATGGAGGACTAGGTTTGTTAACCTCTGATATTGGTATTGCGTATGGTATATTTGGGGCAACAACGTTTGTTCTCGGATCTATTGCCGGAGGATATTTTGTAGCAAAAAGAGGTCTGCAAAAATCTATATTTATTTTAGCGGTATTTTTTAATCTTCCGGATTTGGTATATACCTTCCTTGGCTTTACAACACCCGAAAGTTTTTCTACAATATGTGTCGCAATCTCAATAGAGTGGTTTGGTTATGGTTTTGGGTTTGTTGGGGTGATACTATTTATGATGCAACAAATTGCGCCTGGGCCTTACAAAATGGCTCACTATGCATTTGCAACAGCAATAATGAATCTGGGTTTTATGCTTCCATCAATGATTAGTGGTTTTATTAGTGATTATCTAGGGTATCAAAATTTTTTCGTATGGGTTATGATTGCAACAATCCCTTCATTTTTGGCTGCTTGGTTTGTACCATTTCAGGATACATCAAAATCTGATCTCCAATAGAATAACCGTTTTAAAAATTTATTTATTATTTTGGTAGTAAGAATAACAATAAGGTTACTTTATGAAATATGGTTTTTTTGATGATGAAAACAAAGAATATGTAATTGAAAAACCCGATATTCCTGTGTCATGGACAAATTATTTGGGCTTAAAAGATCTTTGTACGGTTATTTCTCATAATGCGGGTGGATACTCTTTTTATAAGTCAACCGAACATCATAGAGTTACTCGGTTTAGACCTAATGGCGTTCCCCTCGATAGACCTGGGCATTATGTTTATATACGTGATGATGATACAGGAGAATATTGGTCAATTTCTTGGCAGCCTGTAGGGAAAAATTTTAAACAAGCTAAATACACTTGCCGTCACGGACTATCATATTCTAAATTTCAATGTGAGTATAAAGGTATAGATGCAGAACAATTGGTATTTATTCCAATTGAAGATGACGTTGAAATATGGGATGTTTTGTTAACAAACAAAAGTGGTAAGACCAGAAATTTAAGTGTTTTCACGTATGTTGAGTTTTCGTTTCATCATGTAGAAATTGATAATCAAAATTTTCAAATGAGTTTATACGCTAGCGGAACGAATTATAAGGATGGAATAATTGAATATGACTTTTTTTATGAGCCTTGGATGCATCATTTTTTTACCTCAAGTATAGATCCCGATAGTTATGATTGTACTAGAGATAAATTCATTGGTAATTATAGAAGCGAAAGTAATCCGACGGGCGTTGAAAATGGAATACTTGCAAATAGCAGTGAGTTAGGGGGGAATCATTGTGCAGCTTTACATAAAAGAATTATTATTGAACCGGGAAAAGAAGAAAGATTAGTTTTTATGCTTGGAGTTGGTTCCCGGAGTGAAGCTGGATATAAAATTAAGGAAAAATATTCAAAACTTTCAAATGTTGAATCTGCCTTTGATGAATTAAAAAAATATTGGTATGACAAAATGTCTATTTTAAAAGTTAAAACACCGCATGAAGGTTTTAACAGTATGATAAATATTTGGACACTTTATCAGGCCGAGATTACAGTTGTGTGGTCAAGGTTCGGATCGTTTG
>Ga0209633_10000674_pt1 | contig 38592 bp, 34 predicted proteins | sample Cruoilmetagenom1_FD_187290 | JGI IMG/M metagenome (GOLD analysis project Ga0209633, IMG submission 187290) | Oil polluted marine microbial communities from Coal Oil Point, Santa Barbara, California, USA - Sample 1 (SPAdes) (version 2) | ecosystem: Environmental > Aquatic > Marine > Oil seeps ...
CAGCTTGTCGCCATCATAGACATCGGTTTCGCGGTACTCGCCTTCATGCGGCAGGAAAACAGCGCGCCGGCCCTTGCGCGCCGCACCGGCATCGCCGCCCGCCCGCGGCTCGCGGGGGATCGGCGGTTTCTCGGTGATGCCGGTCGCCGAAAGCCGCAGATTGACGAGTTCGATCTCGGTCCCGTCGGCCTTCAGATCGTAGCCGTAGAGCCGGTTGTGGCTGGCATGGAGACGCTCGGCGATGGCGGAGAAATCAGGCCCCTGCAACTCCCCTGCGGGGACGTCGACCCGCACTTCGTGATACTGGCCGAGATAGCGCAGATCGAGCGCGTTCGTGAGGCGCCGGGCGTCCGGAGCGATGCCCTCGCCTGCCAGGGTCTGGTTCGCCTCTACCGCCATCGATTGCAAGGCGCCACCAAAACGCACGCCATCGAGCCCATCGGCACTGAAGGGCGTGTGATAACTGCGCACATAGTCGTGCTTCAGATCCGAGCGCAGCATACCGGCGGCGCAGAATATCGAGCTTTCGCGCGGGATCAGGATGCGCCCGATCTCAAGTTCCTCGGCGATCATGGCGGCATGGATCGGCCCGGCTCCGCCGGCGCAGATAAGCGGAAAATCGCGCGGATCGAAGCCCTTCTGCACCGTGATCTCGCGAATGCCCGTCGCCATGTTGACGTTCATCATCCGGAACATGCCAAAGGCCGCCTCCGCCAGATCGAGCCCAAGGGGCTTTGCGACCATGCGTTCGATCGACGTCGCCGCCGCCGTGCGGTCGAGCGCCATGCGCCCGCCGGCAAAATATTCAGCGCTCAAATAGCCGAGCACCAGGTTGGCGTCCGAGCAGGTCGGAAGCTCGCCGCCGCGGCCGTAGCAGGCCGGGCCGGGATCAGCACCGGCGCTGGCCGGTCCCATGCGCAGCAACCCGCCGTCGTCGATCCAGCCGATCGAACCGCCGCCGGCGCCGATCGTGTTGATTTCCAGGCTCGGCAGAGCGAGCGCGTGCTTGGCAATGCGGGCATCGGTGGTCAGCTCGGGCGCGCCGTCGCGCACCAGCGCCGCATCGAAGCTCGTGCCGCCCATATCGACGGTAATGAAGCTCCGCTCGCCATGCGGCTCAGAATAGGCCAACCCGGCCACGGGCGCCGCCGCCGGTCCGGACAGCAGCGTGCTAGCGGCCAGCTTCGCCGCTACGGCAGGCGTCGTCACCCCTCCATTCGACTGCATGATCAGCAGAATTCCGCCGAAACCGGCCTTGTCCATCCGTTCGGTCAGGTTGCCGAGATAGCGCTCAAGGATCGGGCCAACGGCAGCATTGAGGACAGTGGTCGAGACACGGTCGTAGAACCGGACCTGCGGCAAGACATCGGACGAGGCCGAGCAATAGACATCGGGCAATGCGTGCTTCAGGCGCGCGGCGGCATCCACTTCATGCGCCGGATTCGCATAAGCATGCATGAAGCAGATCGCGACAGCCTCGACGCCCGCCTCGCGGAAACACGCGGCGGCATCCACGACATCGGCCGTATCAAGCTGCGTGTGGATCGCCCCCTCGGCAGTCACCCGCTCGCCAACGGGCCGACGCAGCCAGCGCGGCACCAAAGGCTCGGGCGGTTTGGCCTTGTTGTCGTAGGTTTCCTCGCGGATGCCGCGGCGCATCTGCAGCGCATCGCGAAAGCCCCTGGTGGTCAGCAATCCTGTCCTGGCGACACGTCCGGTCAGTACCGCATTCGTGGTCACCGTGGTGCCGTGGACGATGATCTCCACCGCATTCAGGAAATCCGGCAGCGTCGCGCCAAGGCCAGCGGCCATTTGCTCCAGCCCCTCAAGAACGGCCAGCGAGGGATCCTCGGGCGTTGAGAGAACCTTGAAGATCTCGGTGGCGCCGTCCGCCTCCATCAACAGGAAATCGGTGAAGGTGCCGCCGACATCGATGCCGATTTTGTAGCGCGCCATGATTTCGGAGGAGTGGCTCAGAAGAGCTGCCCCTTGTTGACCTGGCCGCCGTCAAGCGTGATGACCGTACCGGAGGTATAGGAAGACAGATCGGAGACCAGGAACGCCGCCATGGACGCGACTTCCTCGGGCGCCCCGGCCCGCCCAAAGGGCAAAGGCGCGAACAGCTCCTCATAGCGCTCTTCGTCATCGAACCTGTCGCGCGCCGATTTCTTGAAAAGGCCGATGAGTCGGTCGGTCGCCACCGGCCCCGGGTTGATCGCGAGCACGCGGATGCCGTCCTTCGGGCTGCTGCCCCCGAGCGCCCGGGTAAAGGCCATCAACGACGCATTGCCGGCGGCACCGGCGATGTATTCGGCAACCGGCTTTTCGCCGCCGGTGCCGATGATATTGAGGATCACGCCGCGCCCCCGCGCCTTCATCGCCGCATAGAATTCGCGCGTGATGTTGATGTAGCCGAAGACCTTGAGGTCCCAGGCTGCGCGCCAGGTCGCCTCGTCGATTTCGTCGATGCGGCCGCCCGGAATGGCACCGGCATTGTTGATCAGAATATCGGCGTCATCGACGCAGGCCTTGGCGAAGGCCTGTTGGTTTTCGCTCTTGGAAAGATCGAGCGGATAAGTCTCGACCGCGACATTTGCGCTGGCCCGAACCGCTTCCTTCACTGCGTCGAGGTTTTCCGCCGAGCGCGCTGCCAGTCGCAGATTGCAGCCGAGCGCGGCCAGTTGCGTCGCAATCGCGCGGCCGATGCCTTCCGAGGCCCCGGTGATCGCGACCGTCTTGCCTTCAAGATTGAAATCCATCGCTTTTCCCTCCGAGGCAGCGCCATGCGCGGCCGCGTCCCAGTCATTTCATTCATTCGCCCGCCGTTCCGGGTCGCTCGATGATCTTAACGACACCCCTGGCCGCCGCCACCACCTCGCGCGCATCGTTGAGCAGGCGCGCCTCGACATGGTGTGTCCGCGCGCCGCCACCGGTGGGACCCGCCTCGCACAAGACCGTGCCCGGCCCGATACCGCGCAGGAAATTCACCGTCATCGACACCGTCATGCCATACCATTTTTTCGGCTCCTCGGCATCGGCGTACGAGCCGCCGGCGAGCCCCATATCGAGCAGTGCCGCAACCAGCCCACCATGGACCACGCCCGCCCGGTTCAAATGATCGTCGGCAAAGCTGGTCTCGAGCACGAGCCGGCCGCCGCCCCAGTCGACGACATAGACCGGCATGCGCTCGGAAAGCATCGGCACGCCGTCGATTTCTTCACGCATATCCGCCCGCATTGCCGTGCGTGGAAATGCGCCTGGCATTGGCCAAGGGCGCGAATGGCTTATGTTAAACAAGATGGTCCCGACAATCACGACCCCACATCGTCATCGGAGATCGCCATGATCGTGCAATCCGCGCCCCACGATGAACCCCGTTTCGTGATCAAGATGAGCGAGCACACCGCCTTCGCTGGCGCCATGGCCCGCGCTTTCGGCAACGATACGTTCGAGCCCGTCTCGCCGCGCGATGAGATGCTCTATGTGATCGACCATCACGACCAGGGTTGGGTCGAGTTCGACGCGGCGCCGCTGTGCGATCCCGAGACCATGGTTCCCTATCACCTCACCAGCACGCCGCGCGAGATCACGTTGGCAACCGCCGTCCGCTCGCCCGATTTCAACGAGGCGCACCACCCTTTCTGCGGCCTGCTTTCCAGCATGCACATCTGGGGGCTCTACAACGGGCGTTACGGGTTCTCCGACAAGGTGCTGTTGAACGATGTGCCGGCGGACTATCGGGCGCGATTTGATACGATGCTGGATGCCCAGCTCGAGCGCCAGGCGCGGCTCAAGGCGACGCTCGCCGCCGATCCCCAAACTGCCCGCTGGATCGAGGACGCGCCGCTCTTTCAGAACTACAAGCAACTGCAATTCTTCGACACGCTCGCGCTCTATTTCAATTGTGCCCATGCGGGCGAACGACGCCCGGCGGATTTCCTGCATGTCCCTCAAAACGCGAACGAGGACGTGACCGTCACGGTCCACCCGATCGACGACGATACCTATCGCTTTTCGCCCTTCCCGTGGTCGCAGGATGGGTCGGTATTGTCCTTCGAGGGCCGCTATGTCGCGCCAGCGCCCGACGCAACCGAGGGCGAATTACTGCCGATGATGAGCGACCGGCCGATCGAAAGGCAGACGGTGCGTTTCGTTGCTTGATTGACCGAAATGGAAAACGGCCCGCGCAATGCGGGCCGTCTCCGTTTCCGAACCGATATCGCCCGTTGCTACTTTTTCGGCAGCTTGGAGACGATGCCCTCGACATAGTAGTTCATGCCGTGCATGTCGTGGTCGGACATGGTCTTGCCGGCGGCCACGATCACCTTGCCGTCTTGGCCTTTGACTGGCCCCTGGAACGGATGGAGATTGCCGGCCGCGATCGCCGCTTGACGTTCGGTCACCAGCTTGCGGACGTCCGCAGGCACCGCGGCACCGAAGGGCGCGAGCGTAATGATGCCGTCCTTGATGCCGCCCCAGTACGCGCCGCTCTTCCAGGTTCCTGCCATCACCTGCTTGGCGATCTTGGTGTAGTAGGCGCCCCAGTTGTGCACGGCGGCGGTCAGATGCGCCTTCGTGCCGTGCTTGGACATATCGGAGTGATAGCCGATCGCATAGACGCCCTTGGCCTCGGCCGCCTGCACGGGCGCGGGCGAGTCGGTGTGCTGGGTGATCACGTCGGCACCCTGGGCAATCAACGTCTCGGCCGCCTGGCGCTCCTTGCCCGGATCGAACCATGAGCCGGTCCAGATAACGCGGACCTGTGCCTTGGGGTTCACCGAACGCACGCCCATGGTGAAGGCGTTGATGCCGCGGATGACCTCCGGGATCGGGATCGCCGCGACATAGCCCAGATTGTTCGACTTGGTCATCTTGCCCGCGACCACGCCGGTCAGATAACGGCCCTCGTAGAAACGCGCGAGATAGGTGCCGACATTCTTCGCCGTCTTGGCACCGGTGGCGTGCATGAAGACCGCGTTCGGGTATTTCTTGGCGACCCGCAGCGTGTAGGGGCCGTAACCGAAGGAGGTCGTGAAGATGAGCTTGTGGCCGCTGCGCGCCAGACGCCGGATGATGCGCTCGGAATCCGGTCCTTCGGGCACCTTCTCGATGAAGCGGGCCGAAACCTTGCCGCCGAGCGCCTTCAGCATCTCCTTGCGCCCGACATCGTGTTGATAGGTCCAGCCGGCGTCGCCGATCGGGCTCACATAGACGAAGCCGACCTTGAGCTGCTCAGCCTGCGCGGTCGCTGCGAGGCCGGTAACCGCGACTGCTACGGCCGCACCTTTGAATACCATTGACAGTTTCATTCCGTTCTCTCCCTTCCCGTAGATGTTTGAAATCTAAATCGCTTTTCCCGGAGTTTGCCGTGAGTTTGCCGTTTGCGAGCTCGTCGATGCATCAGCTCGTCGGATGAAATGGTTTGCCAAGCGACGCCGGCGCGTTCAAGCGGATCATTGCCGCATCACGTGAGATCAGCACCAGCACCACGATCGTAGCGAGGAACGGCAGCGCCGTCAGCAATTGCTGGGGCAATCCGATGCCCTGGGACTGCGCCCACAGGTTGAGGATCGTAAGCCCGCCGAAGAGCCAAGCGCCGACCAATACCCGCATCGGCCGCCAGGTCGCGAAGACAACCAGCGCCAGCGCGATCCAACCACGCTGGGCGGTCATGTCCTGCTCCCAGCCCGGCGTCAGCACCAGCGAAAGATAAGCGCCGCCGAGCCCTGCCATCGCCCCGCCGAAGGCGACGGCGATATAGCGGATCTTGATCACCGAATATCCGAGTGCATGCGCGGCATCGTGCGATTCGCCGACCGCGCGCAGGATCAGCCCACCCCGCGTACGGTAAAGGAACCAGCTCACCAGTGCGAGGAGCACGATCGAAAGGTAGAGCAGCGGGTCGTGCTTGAAGAGCAGCGGGCCCAGCAGCGGAATGTCGGCCAGCAGCGGGATTTCGATCACGCCGATGGTGCTTTCCAGCTTGGTGGATTCGAACGGGATACCCACGAAGGCGCTGAGGCCGATGCCGAAAATGGTGAGCGCCAGTCCCGTCGCCACCTGATTGGAGACGAGCGATAGCGTCAGTACGCCAAAGAGGAGCGACATCAACACACCTGCCGCCATGGCAAAGAAAATGCCGACGACGAAGCCGTATTCGGACGCGCCGATGAAGCCGGCAACCGCGCCCATCAGCATCATGCCTTCGACGCCGAGGTTGAGGACGCCCGACTTTTCCACGATCAGCTCGCCCAAGGCGGCAAAGATCAGCGGCGATGCGCCCTTCAGCATCAAGATCAGGAGCTGGACGATCTGGTCTTCGTTCATTCGCCCGCCCCCGCTTGTGAGGCTTCGGGGGCGGTTCGCCGCGCCGAGCGGATCACCCTGATGCGGAAGCGGATCAAAACCTCGGAGGCGAGCACGAAGAACAGCAGCAAGCCCTGGAACATGCCAGCAATGGCCGGCGGTAGGTTGAGCTCGAACTGCAACTCGTCGCCACCGAGGAACATCAGCGCCATCAGCAGTGCTGCGATGGTCATGCCGACCGGATGCAAGCGGCCGACGAAGGCAACGATGATGGCGACGAAACCGTAGCCGGGGGTGAATTTGAGCGGCAGTTGCTTGATCGGCCCGGTGATCTCGATCAACCCGGCGAGCCCGGCCGCACCGCCGGCGACGAGGAAGCTCAGCCAGACCACGCGCCGCTGGCTGAAGCCCGCGTAGTGTGCCGCCTGGATTGCCTGGCCGACGACATCGACCTTAAAGCCTTGCAGAGCGCGGGTCATGAAGAGCCAGCCAGCCAGGATCACGGCCACCGCGAACAATACCGAGGTGCGCGCGCTTTCGAAAATCACGCCGAAGAGCGTGCCGGGCGGAAACTCACGCGACTGCGGGAAGGACGAGCCGCCCGGATCGAGCAGCGGCCCCGTGATCATGTACTTCCAGAGCTCGATGGCGACATAGGTCAGCATCAGGCTGGTAAGGATCTCGTTGACGTTGAAGCGGCTGCGCAGGAAGGCGGGGATCGCCGCCCAGGCCATGCCGCCGGCCATTCCGGCCAGCACCATGAACGACAAAACGTACCAGCCGTCATCAGGGTAGAAGGCGAGCGCCATCGCCCCGCCGCAGACCGCACCAACAATGAGCTGGCCCTCGGCGCCGATATTCCAGACATTGCCGCGGAAGCCGATCGAGAGCCCGATCGCGCATATAACAAGCGGCGTTGCCTTGACCAGCAGATCGGCGACCCCGGGCAGCGTGGTCACCGGCGCAATGAAAAAGGCGTAGATCCCGTTCGCCGGGTTCTTGCCGAGCGCTGCGAAGAGAATGGCGCCCACGATCACCGTCGCCGCCAGCGCCATCACCGGCCCGCCGTAGCGCATCCATTGCGAGGAAGCGACCCGCGGTTCGAGCTTAACGCGCATCCGCTGCCTCTCCTGCACCGGCCGGCTCGGCGCGGGCGGCCGTATCGAAATCGCCGCTCATCCAGAGGCCGATTTCCTCGATCGTGATCTCGCCGTTGTTGACGACCGGCGAGAGCCGGCCTTCGGCAATGACCGCAAGCCGGTCGCAAATCTCGAAGAGCTCGTCGAGATCCTCGGAGACGATCAGGATCGCAGCGCCAGAGGCCTTGAGGTCCATGATCGCGCGGTGGATCGTCGTCGCCGCGCCCACATCGACACCCCATGTCGGATAGGCGAGGAGAAGAATGCCTGGCTTTAGCCCGATCTCGCGGCCGATGATGAATTTCTGCAGGTTTCCTCCCGACAGGCTCCGCGCCTCGGCATCGACGCCTGCGGATTTTACGTCATAGGCTTCGCGCACCCGCCCGGCGTAGTCGGCGATGCGGTCGAACTGAATGAGCCCCCGCCGCACCATGCCCGTGCGATATCCGGTCAGCAGTGCGTTCTTGGCCAGGCTCATTTCCGGCACCGCCCCGCGGCCGAGGCGTTCCTCGGGCACGAAGGCGAGACCCAATGAGCGCCGCGCTGCCGGGCCGATGCGACCGCACGCCCGGCCGTCGATCTTCACCGCATCGTTGTCGGCTACCGGCTTTTCGCCGGAGAGCGCCATCAGGAACTCCTTCTGGCCATTCCCGGCGACCCCGGCGATGCCGAGCACTTCGCCGGCGCGCACGGTGAGATCGATGTCCTTGAGTATGGTCCCGAAGGGATCGTCCGATGCCAGCGATAGCATGGTCACTTCCAGCCGCGGGGCGCCCGCACCCGCCCCATCGTCGCGTTTGATGACGGGAATCTCACTGCCGATCATCATTTCGGCAAGGCTTTTCGGGGTCTCCTTGCGCGGATCGCAGACGGCGACCACCTGGCCGCCGCGCAGCACTGTCGCGTCGTCGCAAAGCTCGCGAATTTCCTCCAGCTTGTGGGAAATATAGAGAATGCTGCAACCTTCCGAGCCCAGGCGCTTCAAGGTCACGAAGAGCTTTTCGACCTCCTGCGGGGTCAGCACACTGGTCGGCTCGTCCATGATCAGCAGCTTGGGGTTCTGCAAGAGGCAGCGCACGATCTCCACGCGCTGCCGCTCACCGACCGAAAGCGCATGAACGTGCTGGTGCGGGTTGATCGGCAGGCCGTAGCGTTCGGAGATTTCCGAGACACGGCCGGCAAGAGACTTGAGGTCGCCCGCCCCCTCCATGCCGAGCGAGATGTTCTCCGCCACGGTCAGCGTGTCGAACAGGTTGAAGTGCTGGAACACCATGCCGATGCCAAGCCGGCGCGCATGGGCGGGACTGTTGATCATCGTCGGCTCGCCGGCCCACAGGATCTCGCCGGCATCGGGCTTGACGACCCCGTAGATAATCTTCACCAGGGTGGACTTGCCAGCGCCATTCTCGCCGAGCAGCGCATGGACGCCGCCTGGCGCCACCGCAAGGCTGATGCTGTCGTTGGCGAGCACGCCCGGATACTGCTTGGTGATGCCGCGCAGCTCGAGCTGCGCCGTGCCGTGATCGCGGCGATGGGAGACATCGCCTAACGCGCTTGCAGCCGTGTTGTCCGGGGCATCCGCCATCGTGGCTGGTCCGTTCAGTAGAGGATCTTGTCGGGCTTGGTGTCCCAAGCATCAAAGGCGATACGGCCCTCATCCGCCAGGAGTTGCTCGTTCGGGATCGTGCGTTCCGCAAGCGGCCGTGCGACCTCGTGATAAAGCTCGTCGTCGTCGAAACCGATGCGCGCGGCATCCTCGCGTGTGTTGGCGTAGTAAATCCGCTCGATACGGGCCCAGAAGATTGCCGACAGGCACATCGGACAGGGCTCGCAGCTTGTGTATATCTCGCAGCCTTCGAGCTTGAACGAACCGAGCTTGCGGCAGGCCTCGCGGATCGCCGTCACCTCGGCATGCGCGGTCGGATCGTTGGCCGAGGTCACCTGATTGAACCCCTCGGCGATGATCGCGCCATCCTTGACCACGACCGCGCCGAAGGGCCCGCCCCTGTTCTCCGCCATCATCTCGTGGGAAAGCGCGATGGCGCGCCGCATGAAGTCGGCCCTGGTCCTGTCGTGGATCACGCCGAGCGCTCGATTTTGCCCGCGGCTATGCGCTGGTCGTGTTTACGCAGGATCTCCGCCGCCACGGCGACCGCGATGACCGCCGGGGCCTTGCCGCTGACGCCTTCGATGCCGATCGGGCAGGTCAGCCGCTCCAGATGCTGGTCCGTGAGCCCGCGGCTGCGCAATTGGCGCTCAAACCGGGCCCGCTTGGTCGCCGAGCCGATGAGCCCGAGATAGGCAAAGTCCCCGCGCCGCAGCACCGCCTCGACGATCTCCAGATCGATCGCATGGCTATGGGTCATGACCAGGAAGAAGCCGCCGGTGACCGCTTCGTCGATCTTCGCCTCGTAGTCCTCGGTAACGTGCCGCGCGACATTGCCCGGCAACTCCTCGGGAAACTGTTCGACGCGGCTGTCGACCCAGTCGATATGTGCCGGTACGCCCGCCAGGACATTGACGAGCGCCCGCCCCACATGGCCGGCGCCGAACAGCGTGAGGCGTAAGGCCTTGGGCTGCACGATCTCGTAAAGGACATTCTCGTGCTCGGCGGACCCCGCGCTCTCGGCCAACATGCGCCGCGCCCGCTGCAAAGCGTCCTTGTGGCTGGAGAGCTTGTCGCCGCCTGTCGTCCAGGGTGTCACGGTGAGATGGCGCACCGGCGATACGTTGATCTCAGTAACGATAACCGCGGGTTCGCCTTCCGCCTGGGCGGCCCGCAACGTGTCGATCCAGAGCGGCATGGCTGTTGTTACATCAAGGCGCTCAAGCATGAGCACGACCTGCCCGCCGCAGCACTGGCCGAGCGCCGGGCCCAACGGCAATGCCTCGATCCGCGCCTCATCGCCGCCTTCAAGCATCTCGCGGGCCAGGGCAATCGCCCGGTATTCTAGGGTGCCGCCGCCGATCGTGCCCTTGACGCGGTCCGGTCCGACCAGAATGCGCGCGCCGACCCCGCGCGGGGTCGAGCCGTCGGCGCGGATCACCGTCGCCATCGCGACCGGTTCGGACCAGCGCTCGAACGCGCCCATATGGTCGAGCCATTCGCTCATTCGGCCGCCTCGCGCAATGTATGTCTCGCGCCCCCAATTTTCGCGCGCATCGCCTCGAGCGTCATCAGCACCGCTTCCGGTGTCGCCGGCGTATCGAGGGGCGGGCTGATCTGGTGGCCGCAGGCCGCCGCGAGCGCGTCCTTGATCGCGAGAAAACCGGAGATCGCCAGCATCAGTGGCGGCTCGCCCACCGCCTTGGAGCGGTGGATGGTCGGCTCCTGGTTGCGGCCGCGGTCGAAGATGCGGACGTCGAACGCCTCCGGCCAGTCGCTCGCAGCCGGGATCTTGTAGGTTGAGGGCGCATGCGTGGCGAAGCTGCCATCGGCGTTCCAGTAAAGCTCTTCCATGGTCAGCCAGCCGAGACCCTGCAGGAACCCGCCCTCGATCTGCCCGATATCGATCGCCGGATTGAGCGACTGTCCAACGTCGTGAAGGATGTCGACACGGGGGAAACGGTATTCGCCGGTCAGCGTGTCGATCACCGCCTCGCTCACCGCTGCCCCGTAGGCAAAGTAATAGAAAGGCCGGCCCGCGGCCTTCTTACGGTCGTAGTGGATTTTCGGGGTGCGGTAGAAGCCGGTCGCCGACAAGGAAACGCGGCCGAGATAGGCAGCCTTCACCAACCCGGTGAACGACAACGCCTTTTTTCCGGCCCGGACCTTGTTGTTCTGGAATACGACATCGGCCTTCTTGCAATCGAAGGCTTCGGCGGCGAAGGCGATCAGGCGATCCTTGATCGCGCGCGCGGCGTTGCGCGCGGCCATGCCGTTCATATCCGTGCCAGATGAGGCGGCGGTCGCCGACGTGTTGGGAACCTTGCCCGTGTTCGTCGCGGTGATCTTGATGCGATCGAGATCGATCTGGAATTCCTCGGCAACGATCTGCGCGACCTTGACGAAAAGCCCCTGCCCCATCTCGGTGCCGCCGTGGTTCAGATGAACGCTGCCGTCAGTATAGACGTGGATCAGCGCGCCGGCCTGGTTGAGGTGCGAGGTGGTGAAGGAGATGCCGAATTTGACCGGCGTCAGCGCGATGCCCCGTTTCAGGACCGGGCTTGAGGCGTTGAAGGCGTCGATCTCCTTCCGCCGCGTGCGGTAATCCGACGAGGCTTCCAGATCGTCGAGCAGCTTGGGGGCAATGTTGTCTTCCACGGTCATGTGGTAGGGCGTGACGTCGCGGCCCCCACGACCAGATGGGCCGCCATAGAGGTTGGCGCGGCGCACATCGAGCGGGTCCGTGCCGAGCTCGCGCGCGATCTCGTCGATCACCTGCTCGATGCCGACCATGCCCTGCGGTCCGCCAAAGCCGCGAAAGGCGGTATTGGAGACCGTGTTGGTCTTGCAACGATGCGAGACGATGCGCGCCGCCGGCAGATAGTAAGCGTTGTCGGCATGGAACATGGCGCGGTCGGCGATGGCGCCGGAAAGATCTGCCGACATGCCGCAGCGCACTGCCTGCATGAATTCGACCCCCTTGATACGTCCCTTGTCGTCGAAGCCGACATCGTAATCGATGACGAAGTCGTGGCGCTTGCCCGTCATCACCATGTCATCGTCGCGGTCGACCCGCGCCTTGACCGGGCGACCGGTCTTGTCAGCCAGAAGCGCTGCTATACAGGCGAAGAGCGCAGGCTGCGTCTCCTTGCCGCCGAAGGCTCCGCCCATGCGGCGGATCTCCAGCGTCACGGCATTGCTCGACAGACCCAGTGCCTCGGCGACCAGGTGCTGCACCTCGCTGGGGTTCTGGGTCGAGGAGAAGACCGTGACGTCGCGGTCCTCGCCCGGCACCGCCATGGCGATATGGCCTTCGAGGTAGAACTGGTCCTGCCCGCCGATCTTGATCCGGCCCTTGAGGCGGTGCTTGGCCTTGGCGATCGCTTTCTTGGGCTCGCCGCGCTTCATCGTATGCGACGGCAGGACGAAGGATTTCGCCGCCATTGCCGCCTCGGCGGTCAGGATCGGCGGCAGATCCTCGTATTCGATCACCGCAAGCCGCGCCGCGCGCCGCGCCTGTTCGACGCTCTCGGCCGCAACCGCGAAGATCGACTGGCCGACATACTCGACCAGCCTGTCAGCGAAGATCGGATCGTCGTGCATCACCGGCGCACAGTTGTTGTCGCCGGGCACATCCACTGCCGCCATTACCGCGACCACGCCCGGCGCCTTGCGCACTGGCGAAAGGTCGATCGACGTGATCCGCGCATGGGCTCGCTCGCTCATCCCGAAGGCGGCGTGCAAGAGGCCGGGTGGCTCGGGAAAATCGTCGGTGTAGAGCGCCTCGCCGCTCACATGCTTAGCGGCGCTGTCATGGGCCAGCGGCTGCCGGATGCCGGTCTTGAGCTTGCCCTGCCTGGCCATCCTGCCGCCCGCTCCCCAGCCTTACCGTGAGTAAGCCAGCACATGGTGCGGCGGCGCCGCATCGGCCGTTTCGGCCGGCGCCGCCGTCTCCATATACATTCGCTGCAAGAGGTTCTTCGCTATCAGCATTCTGTAGTCTGCGCTGGCGCGCATGTCTGACATCGGTGTGAAATCGCTCGCCAGCGCCTGCATCGCCCGCTCCACCGTACCGGCGCTCCATTCGCCGCCTTCAAGCGCCGCTTCGCAGGCCACCGCCCGCTTGGGCGTCGCCGCCATGCCGCCATAGGCGATGCGCGCCTCGCGCACCCGTCCACCCTCGACGCTCACGCAGTATGCGCCGCACACAGCTGAGATGTCCTGGTCGAAACGTTTTGAAACCTTGTATGTGTGGAAATGCCGGCCGGCGCGTGGCCTGGGCACACGGATCGCCGAAAGATACTCGCCCCGCTGCAGCGCCGTCTTGCGGTAGTCGACAAAGAACTCGTCGATTGGCAGCTCGCGCACCCGCCCGCCCTTGCGCAGCATCAGGCTGGCGCCGAGCGCGATCAGCCCCGGCGCGCTGTCGCCGATCGGCGACGCATTGGCGATATTGCCGCCAATCGTTCCGGCATTGCGGATCTGCACCGAGCCCAGGCGCCGGAAAAGCTCGGCAAAATCAGGATAGGCGCCGCCGACCGCCTCGATTGCATCCGAATAGGCCGCCGCCGCGCCGATCTCTATCTCGGATTCGCTCTCTCGGACGGCGTCCATGCCGCGCACGCCGCCCAGGTAGATCAGTGTATCGAGGTCGCGGTGCTGTTTGGTCACCCAGAGCCCGACATCGGTGCCGCCGGCGAGCAGGCAGGCTTTGGGATGCGCGACAACGAGGTCGGCCAGCGCCTCCTCGCTGACCGGTGCGAAATAGCGCCGTCCGGCTGCCGCCAGTTCCAGCGTTTCGGTGCGCGCGATCGAATTCAGCAGCTTCGCGGTCGCCTTGGTGCGTTTATCAAACTGGTCTTTCTTGCCGTAGCCACGCATCGCCAAGCCGGCATCGATAATCGGACGGTATCCGGTGCAGCGGCAGAGATTGCCTGCGATCGTATCGTTGATCGTCGCGCGGTCCGGCGCCGGATCGTTGTGGTAGAGCGCGAACAACGACATCACGAAGCCCGGCGTACAAAAGCCGCATTGCGAGCCATGAGTGTCGACCAAAGCCTGCTGCACCGGGTGCAGCGCGCCTTCGGGTCCACGCAAATCCTCGACCACGACCAGTTCCTTGCCGTCGAGCACGGGCACGAAGAGGATGCACGCATTGACCGCGCGATAGCGCAGGTCCCCTTCCACCAACTCGCCCAACACCACCGTGCAGGCTCCGCAGTCGCCTTCGGCGCAGCCTTCCTTGGTCCCGGTCTTTCGCTCGTGCTCGCGCAGCCAATTGAGCACGGTCATGTTGGGATCGATACCGCGCAGCGTGCGGATCTTGCCTCCGAATACGAACCGCACCGCGCCCGCCGCCACCGCTCAGCTCCCCCGATAGGTCGAGTAGCTCCAGGGCGTGACCAGGAGCGGAACATGGTAATGCGCGTCATCGTCAGCGACGGCGAAGCGGATCGGGATTTCGTCGAGGAAGGCCGGCTCCTTCAATTCAAGCCCGGTTTCGCGGAAATAATCGCCGGCGCGAAACACCAATTCGTACTGCCCGACCTTCAGCTCGGCACCCTCCAGCAACGGCGCGTCGGCACGACCGTCGCTGTTCGTGGTGATTGCCTTCAGTTTTTCGAGCTTGGGGCCTAGCGCATAAAGCTCCACGCGCATGCCGGCGCCGGGCACGCCGCGCGCGGTGTCGAGCACATGCGTGGTTAGCCGGCCCATCGCTCCAGTCCGCGATTCAGCCAAACGTCCCAGCCACGCTGCGGGCGAATTTTTCGGACGCGTTCGATCACGCCTTCCGCTCTCCCGTCCCCAGTCCGGTAAGTTTCCGGAACTCAGTTAACATTGTCGATGCTAGCGGGCACGTTGTCCACATTATTGTATCCAATTTGATCCAAAATGTGATGAAATCGTTCCGAGACTTGTATACGATAAAACGAAATGCGGACCGTCAACGGTCCAATGGGGAGTTCGTTCGCCGATGACCGATCAGTCGCCATCGAACACGATTGCGCGTTCCAATTTGAAACCTCGCAAGGCTTCGAGCGATGCCGCCGTCTATGCCGAGCTCTACGATGCGATCCTTGAGCAGCGTCTCGCACCAGGCACCAAGCTGCCCGAAGACGGGCTCGGCGAGATATTCGGGGTCAGCCGCACGGTGGTGCGCAAGGCCCTTTTCCGCCTTGCCCATGAAGAGCTGATCCAGTTTCGTCCTAACCGCGGCGCCATTGTCGCCAGCCCCACCGTCGAGGAGGCCGCCCAGGTTTTTGAGGCACGCCGCGTCGTGGAAAGCGCCATCGTGCGCAAGGTCTTCGGCAGGGTGACGGCCGAGAGCCTGCGCGAACTCAAGGATGTCGTCAACGAGGAGCGCGCGGCGCATGAGCGCGGCGACCGCGCCGGCTGGATCCGCCTGTCCGGCGAATTTCATCTGCGACTGGCCGAGATCGCCGGCAACCGCGTACTGGCGGAGTATCTGAAGGCGCTGGTCTCCCGCACATCCCTGGTCATTTCGCTCTACGAGCGGCCCGGAAATTCTGCCTGCGCCTTCGACGAGCATGCGGGCTTCCTGATCGCCCTGGAGGCCAACGACCTCAAGCGCGCCCTCACCCTGATGGAACGCCACCTGGAAGCCTGCGAAGCCAAGCTGAACACCGAGGAACAGACGCTTAGCCGCGATCTGGCCGCGATCTTCGGCGAGAACGCCGAGGCCCGGAGCGGCCTGGACGCCAGCGGCGCGGCGGAGCGCTAGGTCCCATGGAGATCGTCGGTGACTGGCTGAACCTGGCGATTCGCTGGGCGCATATCATCACGGGCATCGCCTGGATCGGCTCGTCTTTCTACTTCATGTGGCTCGACAGCCATCTGGAAAAACCCGATGCGCCGCGCGAGGGCATCGAGGGCGAGCTGTGGATGGTCCATTCCGGCGGCTTCTACCAGGTCGAGAAGATGGATGTGGCGCCCCGGGTGATGCCGCGCACGCTGCATTGGTTCATCTGGGAGGCGACCTTCACCTGGATCACCGGCGCGCTTTTGATGGTGGTCGTCTACTACCTCGGCGCGCGCGTCTTCATGGTCGATCCGTCGGTCGCCGAAATATCTCCTCTGGCCGCCGTCGGCATCGGCGCCGGCACCATCGCCGTCACCTGGTTCGCTTACGATGCGCTCTGGGCCTCGCCGCTGGCGGAGAAGGAGCCCGGGCTCTGCAACATCCTCTCGCTGCTCGCACTCGTCGCCATCGCTTACATGTTCACGCGCTATCTGAGCGGCCGCGCCGCCTTCATCCATACCGGCGCGGTCATGGGCACGATCATGGCGGCCAATGTCTGGCGCCGCATCATCCCCGGCCAGCGCGCCTTGGTCGCCGCCACCAAGGCCGGCACCACGCCCGATCCGGCTTACGGCCTCAAGGCCAAGCAGCGCTCGGTCCACAACAACTACATGACCCTGCCGGTGCTATTCACGATGATCAGCGCCCATTACCCGATGACCTACGGCCATGTCTGGAACTGGGCCATCCTGCTGGCGCTGTTCGTCATCGGCGCCTCGATCCGTCACTACTTCAACCTGCGCAATGTCGGCCGCGAGCGCTCTGGCCTTCCCTTCGTCGCCGCCGGCATCGTTGCCTTCCTGGCGCTCGCCTTCGTGGTTTCAGTGCTGCCCAAACTGTCAAGCCAGACGACTGGACCCAAAGTGGCCTTCGCCGCGGTCGACAAGATCGTCACCAAGCATTGCATCATGTGCCATGCCGCCAACCCCAAGCATGACGGCTTCGACAAGCCGCCCAAGAACGTGACACTCGAGACCCCGACCCAGATTCGCAAATGGGTCGAGGCGATCCGCAAGCAGACCGTCGACACCAGGACAATGCCGCTCGGCAACGAGAGCAAGATGACGGCCGACGAGCGCGCCACGCTGGGACGCTGGATCGCGCAAGGCGCCCTCGTTGAATGAGCGTTCGATGACCCCGCCGGGGAAGCGCTACCCGCGCGACATGATCGGCTATGGGCCCACGCCGCCCCAGGCGAACTGGCCGCGCGGCGCGCGCATCGCGCTCCAGATCGTGCTCAACTACGAGGAGGGCGGCGAGAACGCCATCCTGCACGGCGATCCGGCCTCCGAGGCCTTCCTGTCCGAAATCGTTGGCGCCCAGCCGCTGCACGGCGTGCGCCATATGAACATGGAATCGATCTACGAATACGGCAGCCGCGCCGGCTTCTGGCGGCTGATGCGGCTCTTCGAGACACGCGAGATCCCTGTCACCGTCTTCGCCGTTGGCATGGCGCTCGCCCGCAACCAGGAGGCCGCCGCTGCGATGGTCGCGGGCGGCCACGAGGTCGCCAGCCACGGCTGGCGCTGGATCGACTACCAGTTCGTGCCCGAGGCAACCGAGCGCGATCATATGCGCCTGGCGGTCGAGGCGATCGAGAAAGCCGCCGGCAAGCGCCCCATGGGCTGGTATACGGGCCGCACCAGCCCCAACACGCTGCGCCTCGTTGCCGAGGATGGAAGGTTTCTCTACTGCGCCGACAGCTATGCCGACGATTTGCCCTACTGGGTCGCGGCGGGCGGCAAGAAGCCGCTTCTCATGGTGCCCTACACGCTGGACGCCAACGACATGCGTTTCGCCACCGCCCAGGGCTTCAACTCGGGCGACCAATTCTTTGCTTACCTCCGCGACAGCTTCGACGTGCTTTACGCCGAGGGCGAGACAGCACCGAAGATGATGTCGGTCGGCCTGCATTGCCGGCTCGCCGGGCGCCCCGGCCGCATCGCCGCGCTGGCCCGCTTCCTCGATCACGTCGAGGACCACGATAAAGTCTGGATTTGCCGCCGCGACGCCATCGCCAGGCACTGGCGCAAGCACCATCCTCACAAGAGTGCGCCATGAGCGAAACCACCACCCTTGAGGCGCTCAACACGGCGACACACGACGTGTTCGTGGCCGCGCTGGCGGGAGTCTTCGAGCACTCGCCCTGGGTTGCGGAAGCAGCCGTCGGCGCGCGGCCCTTCGCCTCGACCGAAAACCTGCTTGCCGCCATGGTCGCTGTGGTGTTGGCCGCACCCCGACCGCAGAAACTTACGCTCATCCGCGCCCATCCCGATCTCGCCGGCCGCCTGGCCGTCACTGGCGCGCTGACCCGGGCCTCGACCGCCGAGCAGGCCGATGCCGGGCTCGATCAATGTTCGCCGGACGAGTTGAAGCGCTTTGAAGACCTCAACGACGCTTACAAGATAAAATTCGGCCATCCCTTCGTCATGGCCGTGAAGGGGCGCAGCCGCTCCGATATCCTCGCCGCCTTCGCGCGCCGCCTTGAAAACGACGAGGCGGCCGAGTTCGACGAAGCCCTGGCGCAAATCGCCGAGATCGCAAGGCTGCGCTTGACCGCGCTCATCGATGCCTGACATGGATATGGCTTGCGGCAGGCTCTTGATGAAAGAACGTGCATGAGCGAGCAATTGCACGAGGGCGATGAATTCGCTCGCAAATGGGTAAACCTCGCCCAACCGCGGCTGGGCGCGAAATCGATCTTCGCTACCGACGATTTCTTCGCGCCAAAGGAACGGCTGATCCAGCCCGAACCGGCCGTTTTCATCGCTGATAAGTATGACGACCACGGCAAGTGGATGGATGGCTGGGAGAGCCGCCGTAAGCGCGTACCGGGTCACGATTACTGTGTCGTCCGCCTCGGGCTACCCGGCATCATCAAGGGCGTCGATATCGACACCAGTCATTTCACCGGCAATTACCCGCCCGAGGCTGCGATCGAAGCCTGTGCCGGCGATGACGATCCCGGTGAGGAGACTGCCTGGACGCAGATTGTGCCGCGAACAAAACTCCTGCCCGACTCACACCATTTGATTTCGGTCGATAGCGACAAGGCCTGGACCCATGTCCGCCTGCACATCTATCCCGATGGTGGTGTCGCGCGTCTGCGTGTTTACGGCCAGGTTCAGGTCGACTGGGCCGCCCGCGATCCGGCCGAGCTCTTCGATCTGATCGCGCTTCGCAATGGCGGCCGCGCGGTATCGTGCAATGACCGGCATTATGGCGAGCCTGAGAACCTGCTGGCGCCCGGCCGCAGCTCGTATATGGGGGACGGCTGGGAGACCCGGCGTCGCCGCGAGCCCGGCAACGACTGGGCGGTTATGGCGCTTGGGCATCGCGGCTGTGTGCGCCGTGTTGAGATCGATACGGCGCATTTCAAGGGCAATTATCCCGAGGCCGCCTCGATCGAAGGGATCGATTTCGCCGGTGACGAGGCCGGATTGGCCGACGCGTCCGGCTGGCGAGAGATTTTGCCCCGTCAGCCACTCCAAATGGATCGCGAGCACATATTCGAAACCGAGGTGATCGACGCCGACCCCATCACCCACATCCGCATCAACATCTTCCCCGATGGCGGGGTCAGCCGGCTGCGGCTCTGGGGCACGATCGAGCCCATGGGCAAGACATGAGCGCGCATACAATCAAGGCCGAGCCGCTGACGGCGGAGGCGTTCGCGCCGTTTGGTGACGTCATCGCGGCCGGCGGCGGCGAGCGCATGATGATCAACGACGGGACGTCGGAACGCTTCAATGATATCGCACGCATCGATGTAAGCGCCGAGGGCGGCCGGCCCAATCTCAGCTTCGTCCGGGCCCAACCGCGCGAACTGCCGCTCGCCGTGCGCATGGTCGAGCGTCATCCGCTCGGCAGCCAGGCCTTCATGCCGCTAGGGTCAGCGCCTTTTCTGGTGCTGGTGGCCCCGGCGGGCGATAACGTTTCGGCGACTGATCTGCGCGCCTTCAGAACAGCGCCGGGCCAAGGCATTAACTACCACCGCGGCGTCTGGCACCACCCGTTGATCGCGCTCGAAGAAGTCAGCGAGTTCCTCGTCATCGACCGCGGCGGCGTGGGCGATAATTGCGACGAGATCCGGTTCGGTGACGATGAGATCGTCCTCGCCGACTAACGCCACCGTCACACCGGCCGGAGACTAAGCGGACAGCCGGGGATCAGCCAACATTTCCAGCTGATTTAGTGGCAGAACGCCTCTAACCGGCGTACTGACCCCGAATCAATCCCGGCGCGACGCAAGGAAAAAAGCCCTCACACCGAGCGCGCTGCCCCGCCATCGATGCGGATGTTCTGGCCGGTGATGTAGCTCGATTTGTCCGACGCCAGGAAGGCGATCAGCTCGGCGACCTCGTCCATCCGGCCATAGCGCTGCATCGGGATGGTGGCCCGCCGATCTGCGTCCTCCGGGAAGCTGTCGATGAAGCCCGGCAGCACGTTGTTCATGCGGATGTTGTCGGCGGCGTAGCGGTCGGCGAAGAGCTTGGTATAGGCCGCCAGCCCGGCGCGGAACACACCCGAGGTCGGATAAGCGGCGCTGGGCTCGAACGTCACGTAGGTGGAGACATTGACGAGCGAGCCGGCTTTCTGATCGAGCATCACCGGCGTCACCAATCGGGCGATGCGCGCCACGTTCAGGAGATAAAAATCCATGCCGAGGTGCCAGTCCTCGTCGCTGATCTCCAGAATATCGCCCTGGGGGCCGTGCCCAGCGCTGCTGACCACCGCGTCGATCCGGCCCCAACGCCCCATCGCCCCGTCGACCAGCGCCTTTAGATCTTCGTTCGACTGGTTGCTGCCGGTGACGCCGAGCCCACCAAGCTCGTTCGCCAACGCCTCACCCTTGCCCGACGACGACAGGATGGCGACAGCCCAGCCGTCCGCCGCCAACTTGCGTGCGGCCTCCGCGCCCATTCCGCTTCCGCCCGCAACAACCAACGCGACTGTCTGCTCTGCCAAAACTTTTCTCCCTAGTCCCAAACCGGTTTGCGCTTCTCAAGGAAGGCCTGCACGCCTTCCTTGGCCGTATCGCTGTCCAAGTCTTCGGCCATCCAACCGGCGGTGAAGTCGAGCGCCTCGTCAAGCGGCATCTGGAGCTGCTGATAGAAGACCGCCTTGCCACGCGCCACGGCGTAGGCGGGCTTGGCCCTGATCGCTTGCGCGACCTCGGCGACCGCCGCGTCCAAGTCCTCGGGTGGGACCACCGTGTTGACGAGGCCGATCGCCTGCGCCTCTTCCGCGTCGATGAAATTTCCGGTGAAAAGGATGTTGAAGGCCTGCTTGCGCTGCACGTTGCGCGTGATGGTGACCGAGGGCATGGCGCAGAAGAGGCCGTTGGTGATGCCGTTCGCGGAAAACGTCGCCGCGCTCGAGGCGATCGCCATGTCGCAGGCGGCGACGATCTGACAGCCGCCCGCCGTCGTCAGCCCCTGCACCCGCGCGATGATCGGCTGCGGTATCGAGATCATGGTCTTGGTGAGCGCCGCCGAACGCCGGAACGCCTCCTCGTAGAAGGCATGATCGTTCGCCTCGATCATCTCCTTCAAGTCGTGTCCGGGACAAAACGCCTTGTCGCCGGCGGCCGCCAACACGATCACGCGGCAGGCCGGGTCTTGCGCCAGTTCCTTCAAGGTCGCGTGCAGCCGCTCGACCAAATCCTCGGACATTGCGTTGTACTTGTCCGGCCGGTTGAGCGTCAGCGTGGTCACGCCGCCCTCGTCCTCGCGCAGCAGCACGTCCTCGTTCGACAGGTCTTCGGTTCTTGCGTCCATGGTCCCTACTCCGCTGCCTGCTTTCGCCGGCTGGCGCGCTCACTCTCGGTCGCGGGCGCATCCACGCCATATGATTTAGGATCGATCACCACGCCGTAGAGCGCGCGCGCCTCATCCACCGTATAGTAGCCCCGCTTCACATCGGAGGCGACCCGCTCGGGCGCGCGGGCGTATGGATCGCCGAAACCGCCGCCGCCGGGGGTACAGACCGTTATCGTATCGTCCACGCCGATCAGGATGTCCTGGTCCTTGGACAGATGTGGCGGCCGGTAGGCTTTGCCGTCCTGCACGACCAGCACCGTATTGACGCCGCCGTCGCATCCGCCGAGCGCGCCCTGCGGGCCGGTGCGGCCGTGATCCATCACGAAAGAGGCGCGCGCATCGCCCCGCCGCAGCCGCACCTTGTATTTGACACCGAAACCGCCGCGATGCTCGCCCGCCCCACCGGAACCCTCGTGCAGCGCGTATTCCTCGATCAGCACCGGATAGCGCTGCTCGACAATTTCAATAGGCGTGGTCTTGGAAATCCCGATGGTCGAGCAGCCGTTCGATATCCCATCGCCGTCCTTCGAGCCGCCATAGCCGCCGCCCGAGATGAGATAGAGCACATAGGAGCGGTCGGATTTTGGATCGTGCCCGCCGATGGCAAAGTTGCCGCTGGTGCCGGCGGGCGCCGCGAACAGAAGATCCGGTATCGCCGGGGTGAGCGCGTTGAAGACAGCCTCGGCGATGCGCTGGCTTACCTCGGCAGCACAGCCCGATACCGGCCGGGGATACTCGGCATAAAGAAAGGTTCCCTTGGGTTCGATGATATCGAGCGGCGCGAAGGTGCCGGCATTGATCGGCACCTCGGGGAAGATGTGCTTGATAGCCAGATAGACCGACGATTTGGTCGTCGCGATGACACTGTTCATCGGACCCATGCAGGGCGGCGACGATCCGGCCATATCGAAGGTGAGCCCGTCGCCCTGCTTGATGATCTTCATCGCGATCTTCAGCGGCTCGTCGACCACGCCGTCGGAATCGACAAACGCTTGACCCTCGTAGATCCCGTCAGGAATCTGACCGATCTTGGCGCGCATCTGTTGCTCCGCGCGGGCGCGCAGCACGATGATCGCGTCTTCGACGGTGTCGTGGCCGTAGCGGTCGAGCAAAACGGTAAGACGCCGCTCGCCCACCGTGAGTGCTGCGGCCTGGCCCTTGATATCGCCGATGCGCTGGTCGGCGATGCGGATGTTGGAGAGGATGATCGAGAGGATCTCCTCGTCCATCACACCTTCCTTGAAGAGCTTGACCGGCGGCAGGCGCAAGCCCTCCTGCTCGACTTCGGTCGCGTTGGCGGAGAAGCCACCCGGCACCGCCCCGCCGGTATCTGGCCAGTGCCCGGTATTGGCCAGCCAGGAGAACAATTCCCCCTTGTAGAAGAACGGCTTGACGAAGCGCACATCCATCAGATGGGTGCCGCCGAGGTAAGGGTCGTTGACGATATACATGTCGCCCGGCCGCACGTCTTTGGCGCGCTTGATGACCTCTCGGGTGCCGAACTGCATGGTGCCGACGAAGACCGGGAGACCAAGGTCTCCCTGTGCAATTAGCGCCCCGTCGTCGCGGTGATAGATGCCGTCGGAACGGTCGAGCGCCTCGGAGATCACCGGGCTGAAGGCCGAGCGCACGAAGGCGAGATCCATCTCGTTGCAGACCTGGATCAGTCCGTTTTGGATCACAGCCAAAGTGACTGGATCGAGGGTGACAGGATCGAGTGTGACCGGATCGAGTGTGACCGGATCGAGGGGAGTGGTCATCAGGCTGCTCCATCGACCGTGATGATCAGGTTCCCCAATTCGTCCGCCTCCACTGCGTCGCCCGGCTCGACCACGATCGTGGTGTCGAGCTGTTCGACGATGGCGGGGCCGGTGAGCGTGGCGCCGGGCGGCAACTGCTCGCGCTGGAAGATCGGTGTCTCCGCCCAGCCGCTCTCGAACCAGACGCGGCGATGGGCGGCGGGCGCCCGGTCGGCGCCATTGGCGTGCGCCAGCGCTTCCAGCGGCACGCCGCGGCGCTTGCCGATCACGGCAGTGTGGAGATTGACGAGCACCGCGCGGATCTCGCTCAATTCGACCTCGAAACGCCGCCAATAGGCCTCTTCGAACGCCTTTTGGAATTCCTCGCGCGGCGCCCCGACGCCGGAGACCGGGATGGTGAGGATGTGGCTCTGGCCGAGGAACTGCATGTCGGCCGAATGCAGCACGGTGATGTCGGTGACCTCGACGCCCTCGCGCGCGATCGTCGCCCGGCCCTCCTCGATCTGGGCCTCGTAGATCGCCTTCACCTTGTCCATGTCGAGATCGGCGACCGGTTGGTTTACCGTATTCACGTAGTCGTGGCGCACATCGGCAGCGAGGCAGCCGAGCGCGTTGGTGATCCCCGGCCGCGCGGGGACCAGCACCTTGGGCACGGCAAGCTCGCGCGCCAATGCCGAGGCATGAAGCGGCCCCGCCCCACCAAAGGCAAAAAGCGCGAAGTCGCGCGGATCGTGGCCGCGCGAGAGCGACACCAAACGCAATGCGCCTGCCATGCGGTCGTTGGCGATCCGCAGGATCGCCGCCGCCACGCCTTCGGCATCAAGGTCCAGATGCTGGCCGATCTCGCGCTCGAAGACCGCGCGCACATCCTCCAGCGAAATCGGCTTGTCGACCGCGAGCAGCGCCGCCGGATTGAGGCGGCCGAGCACGAGGTTCGCGTCGGTGATGGTCGGCCGCTCGCCGCCGCGGGCATAGCAGATCGGCCCCGGATCGGCGCCGGCACTTTCCGGGCCCACCTGCAACATGCCGGCATCGTTGATGAAGGCGACCGAACCGCCGCCCGCGCCGATCGTGTGCACGTCGACCATCGGCACATGGATCGGCATGGCGTATTCGAGCTCGAGCTCGGAGGAGACCTGCGGGATGCCGTCGCGGATGAGCCCGACATCGCAGCTCGTCCCGCCCATGTCATAGGTGATGACATCGGGGATGCCCGCGGCCTTGGCCGTGTAGGCCGCCGCCATCACGCCCGAAGCCGGCCCCGACATCACGGTCTTGACCGCCGCCTCGGCGACGATCGTCGACGAGACCGTGCCGCCATTGCCCTGCATGACCAGCAGGTCGTGGCCGTAACCGCGCTCGGCCAGGCCTTCGCGCAAGCGCGAGATGTAGCGGTCGAGCACCGGCTGGATGCAGGCATTGACGCTGGCGGTGACGCCGCGCTCGTACTCGCGGTACTCGGACAGAATTGCGTGGCCCATGGTGATGTAGGCATTGGGCCAGACCTCGGCGGCGATCTCGGCGGCGCGCTGCTCATGCGCGGGGTTGAGATAGCCGTGGAGGAAATGGATAACCAGAGATTCGCAGCCCGCCTCAATCAGCGCCTGCGCGGCTGCCCGCACCTCGTCCTCATCGAGCGGGATCAGGACTTCGCCCTCGGCACTGACGCGCTCGCTCACCTCGTAGCGCCGTTCGCGCGGGATCAGCGGCTCGAACCAGCCCTTGAGGCCGTAGGGCTGCGGCCGTGTACGGCGGCCGAGCTCGATGACGTCTCGGAAGCCCTTGGTCGTAATCATCCCGGCGGCGCTGATCTTGCGTTCCAGCATGGCGTTCGTGGTCGCCGTGGTGCCGTGGATGATCGTCCGCACCTGGTCGAGGGGGACTTCGGTTTCTCCAAGCGCGCTCAGCACGCCGAAGGCCTGATTCTCGGTCGTCGTCGGCACCTTGGCCACCCGGATACCGCCGCCCGCCTCGTCCATCAGGATGAGATCGGTGAAGGTACCGCCGACATCGACGCCCGCTACTTTCGCTTCCATCGTGCAGTCCCGCGCGAGCCCGTCAGGTCGACCATGCCCGTCTCCTTTTGTCCAAGCCTGTTCTTGGTCCCGCGTTGATGTTCAGTTCTGCCCGATCGGCGAGGGCCACCAGCGGCGCGCGGCCAATCGCGCGCGCCTCGCCCTGCAGGACAAGATGCGCCGCCGCGATCCGGCCGTCGCCAACCATGCGCTCCGCAACGCCCGCGCCGGCATCGAGCGCCTCGACGACCGCCGCGTCAGGGAGCACGCCAACCTCTACGGTGACCACGCGGTCCCCGAGATCGCTGTCGGGATCGATCTCGCGGGCCGGCACGCGCTCGATGCGCGGGTGATCGGTGTTAACGGCATTGGCGATCAGCGTCGCCGCGACATCGGCTTCGGCGGCGCACCGCGCCAGCACGGTCACCGCATCGGCGATGCCGAGCGAAAGGCTGCGTCCGCGCCAGCCGCTCGTTGCAATGCCGCGCACCGGCGAGGCGTGCTCGATGCTGATCGTCCCCGCGGCCGTCGGCGTCTCGGCCAGGCTGACCATGCCGGTTTCGTAGGACGCGCGCGGCGTCAGATAGAGCGCGATATCGCCGCCATTGTTGACGTAGGCCTTCTCCAGCGTGCGGCCGGCGAGCAACGCGGACAGCACCTCATCGGCAACTGCCCCCGCAACCGCCGCCATCGGTGTCACGAAGACACCCTTGTGAGGCGCGCAGGCCGCTTCCATGCGCCGCGCAACAATGCCATCAAGCGTTGCGCCACCGGCTTTGAGCGGCGTGCGCAAGGCCGGCAGTTCGCCCACTAGTTCACCCAGAATGGTCTCAAAGCGCGCCCAGGCCTGCTTGTAGGCGCGGCCGACCTGGTGGCCCGCGCCGCTCGCCTCGATCACGAGATCGATCGGCCCGTGCTGGAAGTGCCGGCGGTTGCCGCCGGCCAGAATGGCGCCACGAATCTCGCCTATGGGCGGCGCCCCGAATGGCAAGGCCGTGCTCATGCTTCCTTCGCGATGCCGTGAAGCGGCGCACCCGGCCAGGGCGCCTGGTCGTGCCAGCGCACCGACTTCAAGCGCCCGGCTTCCGCCACCTCTTCGACCCGCCGCACGGCGTCCATATGCCCGCCCATCGCCGCGTAATCGTCGAGCCGCAAGGTGAACTCGATCGGCGCCACCAGCGCCGGCGTCGGCACGTAGCCAAAGGAATTCTCCGGCATCGTCGTGACATCGACCATCAGCGTGATGCCGCCGCCCGGCCAGACATAGACCGGCGCGCCGCCGCAGGTAACCCGCGTCAGCGCCTGGCGCACCGAGCGGGTCAGCCGCACCGGGTTCTCGGTCACGCCGGCGCGCAGACTGCCGCCCGCGCCGGCCATAAACATCACCGTGGACAGTGCCGGCTCGCAGTTCTCGCCAATGCGCTCCACCACGACTTCGAGGGGTTCGGGCATCGGCGCCGGAACGGGCTTCAGATCGTCGTCGAGCACGAAGAAAGCCGCATCCTCGCCCGTCGTGCTGACCATGAAGAGACGCAGGCCCGGCCAGGCGTTCTTGGGATTGATGCTCTCGATAATGGACAAGGGATCGGTGATGTCGGTGCCGCCCCAGCCGGTGCCGGGCTCGGCCACCTGGAAGTAGCGGCCCGGCGTCGATTTGCGCCCCCGCACGCGGATACCCACGGGCTCCATACCAAGGAAGCGCCCGGCCTGATGTTCCGACAACACACCGGTGATGTGGTCGTCGACCACGATCACCTCGTCGGCGTGCCCATGCCATTGCTTGGCGAAGATGCCGATGGTGGCCGAGCCGCAGCCGACGCGCATGCGCTCTTCCTGGGCGTCATTGATCACCGGTGGCTTGCCCGCCTCAACGGTGAGACGTGCGCCGTCGTCGACGGTCATCTCGACCGCCTCCCCCGAGCACAGCTTCAGCATGGTATCGCAGGTCGCCGTGCCCTCCTTCTTGGAGCCGCCGGTCAGATGCCGCACGCCACCGAGCGAGAGCATCTGCGAGCCATATTCCGCCGTGGTGACATGGCCGACCTGCTCCCTCCCGACGCGGACCGCCGCAGTCTCGGGGCCGACGAAACGGTCGGTGTCGATCTTCACCTTGATCCCGCAATAGCTGAAGATGCCTTCGGATACGACGGTCACCATATCGACGCCCTCATACTCGCTGGCGACGATGAACGGCGCGGGCTTGTAGTCGGGATAGGTGGTGCCCGAACCGATGCCGGTGATGAAGGTCTGCGCGCCTTTGACCATTGCGCCGTCCCACTCACCCTTGCCGAAGGCGACCATGTCGCCCTCCTTTTCGGCCACACGCTGGGTCACCACGAAGGGATCGAGGCGGGTCAGGGCGCCCTCCACATTGCCGTAGCGGTCGCAGGCGCCGCTGCGCCCCTCGCGGATGCGGCAGAGCACCGGGCAGGCATCGCAGGTAACGAGATCCTCTTTCGCTCCGTCCTTGGCTCTGGCGCTGTCGTCAGGCATGGCTGGCGTCCTTTTGCTTGCGGGCTTCGAGGATCGCGGCGCGGACCCGGTGCGGGGTCGCGGGCGCAAACCGAATGCGGGCGCCGGTGGCGTTACGAATGGCGCCGAAGATCGCCGCCGCGGTCGGGATCAGCGCCTGCTCGCCGATACCCTTGGCCCCGTAGGGGCCGAGCGGCTCGGGATCCTCGATCAGAATGGTCTCGATCGGCGGCACGTCGCCGAATGTTGGAATGAGATAGTCGTGCAGGTTCTCGGTGCGGCCGGGGAGGTATTCCTCCATCAGCGCGAGGCCCAAACCCTGTGCCACGCCGCCATGGATCTGGCCTTCGAGCTGCACCGGGTTGATCGCCTTGCCGACATCGTGCGCGGCGACAACGCGCAGCACCTTCACGGTGCCCAATGCTTCGTCGACCTCGACCACCGCGATATGCGCGCCGAAGCCGTAGGTGGCGTAGGGACTGCCCTGGCCGTTCGCGTCGAGCGGCGTGGTCGGCGGATCGAAGGTCCCCTCCCCGGTCAGCACGTCGCCAGCTTCGTTGGCCTTGAGTGCCGCAAGATCGATTGCTCGTTCGCCCGCCCCGTCGCGGACCACGAGCCGGCCCAGCCCAAGTTCGATCGACGCATCGTCGCCGACATTGGCGAGCCGCAGGATCTGGCGCCGCAAATCCTCACCAGCGAGCTGCGCCGCCTTGCCTGACACGAAGGTCTGGCGCGAGGCTGAGGATTTGCCGGCATCGGCCGTCAGATCGGTGTCGCCCATCACGACGTCGAAGGCGGCCGCCGGTGCGCCCAGCGCGTCGGCGGCAATCTGCACCATGATCGTGTTGGGCCCCTGCCCCATATCGACCGCGCCGTTGTAGAGCATCGGCCGGCCCTCGGCGTTGATGCCGATGCCCATGGTCGAAGGGTTCGACATCGAGGTATTACCACAGCCGTACCACATGCCGCCGATGCCGATGCCGCGTCTTGTACCGTTGGCCCTCGCATTAAATGCTGCAACCTCATCCGAGAGCGCTCGCCAGCGCGACTTCATCGCTTCCAGACAATCGGCCAGCGGCGCGCTTACCTCGATGATCTGGCCGGTCGCGGTCGGCTGGCCGGGCCGGATTGCGTTGATAAGGCGGAACTCGAGCTGATCGATCCCGCAGCGCTCAGCAAGCTCATCGTAAAGCGCCTCATAGGCGATCGCCGATTGCGGCACGCCGAAGCCGCGGAAGGCGCCCGCGGGCGGACCATTGGTGTGCAGCGCGGTGCTGGTGTTCCTGACATGCGGCACGACGTAGGGCCCGGTCGCGTGCACCGGCACGCGGTCGGCCACGGTCGGCCCCCAGGAGGCATACGCGCCGGTGTCGAAATCGCCGTGGAATTCGAACGCCGTGAGCTTGCCGTCGGCTGTGCAGCCGGCGCGCGCGGTGATGCGCGCGGGGTGGCGCTTGGTCGACGAGGCCATGCTTTCGGGGCGCGTGAAAGTGCAGCGTACCGGCCGGTCGAGCAGCCAGGCCGCGAGCGCGATCAACGGCTGCACCGCGACATCGAGCTTGCCGCCGAAGCCGCCGCCGCAGGCCGTGGGCACCACGCGCACTTGGCTCTTGTCGATACCCAGAACATGCGCGGTCTCGTCGCGATCCATATAAGGCGCCTGGGTGCTGACATGGAGCTCGATGCGCTCGCCGACCCGCCGCGCCCAGCCCGCTTCGGGTTCAATGTATGCATGCTCGACAAAGGAGGTCTCGAACTGGCCTTCGGCGACATGATCGGCGGCTTTGAAGCCGGCATCGATATCGCCTTTCTGCACCAAACCGCGCGCAAGCACGTTGCCTGCCTTGCCCTCCTGAACCAGCGTGGCGCCGTCGGCGCCGGCCGCCGCCATGCCGATGACAGGCTCCAGCACCCGCCAGTCGATCGGCACGTCCTCGTCGCGAATCGCCTCGACACTGGCCTTGTCGCCGACCAGCGCCAGTACCGCCTCGCCGCGGTAACGCACTTCATTGAGGGCGAGCACCGGTTGGTCCTTGCCGACCGGATAGACGCCGAAGGAATTGCTGCCGGGGACATCGCGCCCGCTGTAAATCGCGGCAAGTCCTGGACAGCGCACCCGCAGGCCATCGAGATCGCCCAGCGAAAACCGCGCCCGCGCATGGGGGCTGCGAACAACCCGCAGCCACAGCGCGTCATCAGGTGCGGCGTCGGCGCCGTAGATTTCGCTGCCGTCGATCTTGGCCTGGCCGTCGACCTTGGCCATGCGCGCACCGACCGCGGATCCTGAGACAGGTGTCTCATCGACAACCTCGTCCGTGCTCACGCCGGCCACATCGAGCACGGCCTCGACGATCTTGCGATAGCCTGTACACCGGCAGAGCACGCCGCCCAACGCGTCGAGTGCCTCGGCCTCGCTCGGCTTAGGTGTTCGTGCCAGAAGATCGCTCGCCGCCATCAGCATGCCGGGTGTGCAGATGCCGCACTGGGCCGCGCCATGGCGGTGAAAGGCATCCTGCAGCGGCGAGAGCGTACCGTTCTCCGCCAGACCCTCGACCGTTGTCACGGCGCGGCCGGCGGCCTGGGCAACCGGCACCATGCAGGCGCAAACCTGCTCGCCGTCGAGCAGCACCGTGCAGGCCCCGCAATCGCCAGCATCGCAGCCAATCTTGGTGCCTGTGAGAGCAAGTTCGTCGCGCAATGCATGGGCCAGCCGCGTCAGCGGCGGCGAGCGCAACTCGACATCGCGTCCATTCACGGTGAGGCGCAGGCTTTGGGTGCTGATATTCATCGACTGCCTGCCATCTGGGCGCCCGCCATCTGTCCGCCGAGCTGCGACAAGCCCCGGCGCACCACGGTCAGAGCGGCGTCCCATCGATATTCTGCCGAGCCCCGCACATCGTCGATCGGCGCAAGCGCGGCCTTGAGGTGATCGGCGGTGACGTGGTCACCGAGCGTGGCGTCAAGTGGCTTGCCGGTCAGCGCGGCCTCAAGCGCAGCAAGCCGCCGCGCCACCGGCGAGCAGGCGCCGACCGCGAGCCGGGCGCGGCCGACCGCATCACCGTCGGGCTCGATAACGAAACCGGCCATCACGATCGAGATGACGAGGTATTTGCGGGCGCCGAGCTTGAGGAATGTGCTTTGCGTCCCCGCGCCCGGATCGGGGACGACGATGCCCGTCACGAGTTCATCCGCGGCCCGCACGGTGCCGCGGTTGCCGGTAATGAAGTCGGCCAGCGGAACATTGCGGGTCCCGCCGACGCTCGAAAGTTCTATCGCGGCGTCGAGCGCCATGAGGCTGGGCACGCCGTCGGCCGCCGGCGAGGCATTACACAAGTTGCCCGCTATTGTGCCGGCGTTTTGGATCTGCACTCCGCCGACCTCGCGCGCCGCAGCCTTCAATCCATCGAAGGCCGCCGGCAACTCGGCGCGAATAAGGTCGGTCCAGGTGGCAAGAGCGCCAATGCGCCAGGCGTCGCCGTGCCGCTCGATACCGCGCAAGGCGTCGATCGCGGTGATGTCGAGCACGTCGTCGTCGAGCGGCTTGCTGACCCGCGCGGGATAGAAATCGGTGCCCCCGGCCAGGATCGCCAGCGGGGTTTCGCTGAGAGCGTCGAGCGCGTCTTCAAGGGCCTGTGGTCGGAGATAAACGCCCACCCGTCCCTAGCCTCCCTGTCCCTGGACGGCCGCGGTGGCCACGGTGGCCGCAGTGGCCGTCCTGTCCTTAGATTTTGTCCGGCGTCTTTTCCAGCGCTTTGCCCGGCATCGTGCCGAGGATTTTCTGTCTGTTATTATTGTTTGTATACATATGACTTTCGGATCATAACCCCATAAGTTTTGCGATTGCAAGCCTCACGAAAGGCGATCCAACAATTCGAGCAGGACCCGCTGCTCGCGCGCGCCCAGCGGCGCCAACGTCGCTTGGGTGGTGCGAATGCCGGCAGGAACCGCGCTGGTCAGCAGATCGGCGCCTTTCGCGGTCAAGCGCCAGAGCGTGCGACGACGGTCATCGGGATCGGGCTTGCTCGCAATCAGGCCGCGCTTTTCCAGGCGCCCGATGACGCCCTGCACCGTCGCCGGATCCATGGCCGTGAGCCTGCCAATACGGTTCTGCGAGACCTCCCCACCTTCCCTTATCTTGGCCAGCACGGCGAATTGGGTCGGTGTGAGCTCGAATTCGGCGAACTCAGCGCTGAAAATCGCACTGGCGCGCTGATGGGCCCGGCGCAGGACATGACCGATCTGGTCCTCCAGCACATATCCATTTTGCCCCGATCCACTCTGCCCGGTGGCCGCGGTCGCACGCTTTTTGTCCTTGGCACCACCGGTCGGGGCGTCAGCCATCGCGTAGGTCTCCTTGAAAAGAGCCGTTTCTACCCTGTGTAGAATACTGGAACCGCTGCCGCCCCGCGACACCCAACACCCCAAGGCGCCCAAGGTGTTGGCGGCCGCGGTGCGAGCTGGCTGGCCTGCGGCCGCAGGGATTATTATTAATATCTAAAATTAAAAATAAATGCTAACTAATTGATTATTCAGGTTTTTTTTAGATTTATTCGATCTACTCAGACCTTCGATCGGAGGGCCCGGCATAATGCCGTACTACAACAAGAATTCGGCCCGCTGTCACGCCGATCAGTAGAGGAAAAGGGAATGCGCCATGCCCATGCAACGCAATTGCGGGCCCGAGACGGCGGTTGACCGGCCGCGCGCCCGAGCCGCCCGAGCTACTAAAACCGCCCGCCGGTTAGCCCTCCCGCTCGCCGCCCTGTTTGTGGTGGCTACCCTGACAGCGGGCTGCGGCGCGGCCTCGACCCCGCTGGAGAAGTACCAGAACTGCCTGAAATGCGGCTACAATTTCCGCTGATTGGTCGAGACCGCCAATCTCCGGCATTGAACGGCCCACGGCGTTTGCTGGATTTTCTCTAAGGCAGACCGGCGTCGGTCAACGATTTGCGATCAACGGCGAGGCGCTGCGCGTCGGCGCAGTTCTGAGTGAGAGCCCAGGTCTCGACGGTAAAATCCGGTCGCGCTGTCAACAGGGCCGCAGCATAGCTACGCGCCTTTTCCATGTCTGCCATATCGGCATAGGTCAGGATAATATCGACAAGCCCGAAGCGCGGACTTTGCCGGTTGTACTCAGACAAAATTGACAGGGCCTCCTCGAAACGGCCCGCATACCGGTTGGCGTGGCCGAGCACGCCGCAATACCTGCCGGGGTCCAGAGGGTTCAGCCGCATCGCCGTCTGCGCTTGGCGCACCGCATCGTCTGGCTTTTCCGCGAAAGTAAGCACCAAGGCAAAAAGTGCATGGAGGTCGGCATGATCCGCGGCGAGCTCAACTGCCCGCGTATAGGCCGCAACCGACTCTCCAAGCCGCCGATTGCACATATGCCAGTACCCAAGCGCGCCCCACGCATCTGCATTGTCGCTGGCAATGGCCAGGGCGCGCTCGGCGTGTTCCTTGGCCAATTGGAGTGACCGGTCCCTATCACCCGTCCAATAGAACCGCCCCTCGATCGCGTGCACATTGGCAAGCATGGCGTGGATCTGGGTCGAATTTGGATCCTCGACCGGCGCCTCCTCGAAACAGGCGCGGGCGTGCCGGTAGGTGTCCGGGCTGACCGTGCGGAACAGGCTGATGCCGCGAATGAAAAGCGTCCATGCGGCAACATTGTCGGTCGTCGTAAAGCGAAGCTTGGCTTGTTCGCCTTCGGTCAGCTCGACCTGCAAGGCGGTCGCGATGGTCAGAGTGATTTCGTCCTGGACCGCAAAAATATCCTCAAGCTCGCGGTCATAGCGGGCGGTCCAAAGATGGGCCTTGGTTTCGGTGTCGGTAAGCTGCGCGGTGATGCGGATCCGGTTGCCGGATTGGCGCAGGCTTCCGGTCAGCACGAAACCCGCCGTCAGTTCGTGGCCGACATCCCGCGCCGAGACTGCGCGGTTCTTGAAGGTGAAGGCCGAGTTCCTGGAGACGAACGACAGGTGCCCGATCTGCGACAGCGTCGTGATCAGGTCTTCGGTGATCCCGTCTGCCAGGTGGTCCTGCTCGGGATCGGCGCTCATGTTGTCGATGGGAAGGATGGCAAGGACCGGCGCGGAGGCGCCCTCCGCCCTTGCCTTCCCGCGCGGTGCATATCCCGCCGCCAGGTCGTTGGCTGTCACGCGACAAACTTCGATCGCTTCGACAATATTCTTCAGTTGCCGCCGCCCGAGCGGCTCGAAACCGGCGTCCACCTTGTTCCAAAGCTGGCTGCGAAGGGCATCGGAGACCAGAATGCCGCCGGGGGTGGCTAGCGGTTCGAGCCGCGCCGCGATGTTGACACCATCGCCATACACATCATCGTCATCGATGATGATGTCGCCAATGTTGATGCCCATTCGGCACAAGCTTTGCTCCTGGGGATCATGGGTCAAGTTGCGCACGCCGATCGCGCGTTGGATGGCGATGGCGCAGTTCAGCGCGTCGATGGCGCCCGCGAATTCGGCAAGGAAACCGTCCCCGGTCGTCTTGAAGATACGGCCCCTGTGCGCGGACATCTCCGGCGTGATGAGCTCGCCGTGAAGCTGCTTCAGACGCGCCAGGGTCCCTCTTCGTCAGCCTGCATCTGGCTGCTGAAACCGACCATATCGGCGGCGACGATTGCGGCGAGCCTGCGTTCCATCGGGCCGACTGTACCCGGAAATGGCCGAATTCTAAGGCCAAAGCTTTCGCTTGGGTTTCGGCTGGCCGACCGGGAGGCGAAAATCCGCGCATCGGGTTCGTTGATACCGAACGGCTACCGGGGACTGGCGGAGCACCGCAGCGATGGACTAACCTGATGGCGACGCGCCGAAGGCCAAACCAGCGCCTGGGAGATCGGGATGAGCGAGCCCAACAACGGGCCCGAGAGTAAGCGCGGCGGGCGCGCCTTCGGCCGCAGGGCCGCTGTCTGGCTGATCTTTCTGCCGGTTCTGATCGGCCTTCTGCTGCTCGTTTATCTGTTCGTGTCCTCCGGCGCGATGTTGTTCAAGGCGTCCTAGCTGCCCCAACGGCGAGCCTGTCCGGGGTCAATCGGGCAGCGGCGCTGTCTTGGGCGGGCGCGCAAAGATCCTCTGGACCATTGGCTCGAACGCACTGAGGGGCGCGTTCTCGATGTCAGCCACGATGGTGCCGATGTCGTATTTACGCACCCAGTTGGCGGACCATTCGAAGTGGGGATGGCCGCGCCACTTCTCGCGCGCATCGACATCGACCCCGGGAAAGCTTGGGCAATGGATTGCCTGAAAGATCATGTGCCGTTCCAGCATCCAGGTGCTGCGCTCTGAGACGTAGGGCCGCAGCATGGCAGCGGCAAATTCCCCATGGGTCTCGTTGCAGATAACAAAGCCCAGATCGTGGAACAGCGACACCACGACCGCTTCCTCGTCCTGGCCGTCGCGCATCGCCAGCGTCGCTGCCTGCAGGCAGTGCTCGTAATTGTTGATCTGGTAGCCGAAGCTCGGCGCGTCCTTCTGGGCCGCCAGCATCTGCAGCGCCTGCTTGGCGATCTCGCTCGCCAGATAAGGCGCGCGCTGCTTGTTCATCGCCGCCCAATCCTCGGCCGCGAATTCTTCGAGATTGCCCGCCTCGATGTAGGTCCAATCGGACCCGGCCAGCGGGCTTCGCACCCCCGACGGCCGCACGTGGCCGCGCGCGGCATCAAGGAGATCGTCGGCGGGATTGTCGGTCATGGCGCTCGATCCACTCCGTTTGTTGGGCATTCTAGAATACTTGCTCAGCGGCCGTAACGCTCATCCGAGCGCATCGCGCGCTCCAGCCAGCGCACCCCGGCGGAGACGATCAGGATGAGGATCAGATATTCCAGGATCAAGAAGGTATAGACTTCGAGCGGCCGGTACTCCGAGGTCACGAGCTCGTTCGCGCGCCGCGTCAGATCCTCAAGCCCGATTACCGACACCAGCGCCGACATCTTCAGCATGTAGACGAACTGGTTGCCGAGCGGCGGCAGGATACGCCGGATCGCCTGGGGCATGACGACGAACCGCATCTTGTCGACGAAGGTGAGCCCGATCGCGTCGGCGGCCTCCTCCTGGCCACGCCCGACCGACTGGATCCCGGCGCGAAAGATCTCCGCAAGGAAGGCGCTCTCCGAGAAAGCCAACGCCACGATCCCCGCCGAAAAGGCCTCGAGCTTGATGCCGAGCACGACCGGCATGCCGTAATAAACCCACAGGATGAGCACGAGGCTCGGCACAGCGCGGAACGGCTCGACATACAAACGGTTGATGATCCGGAACGGCCGGTTTCCGTAAAGCGCCGGGAGGGCGATCAACAGCCCCAGGATCACCGCGAGCACGAAGGAGATAAGCGACAGGGCGATCGTTGTCTTGAAGCCGCCGAGCAGGAACAGAAGGTTGTTGCGCCCCGACTCGGTGTCCGGCGAGAGGACATACCAGCCCCAGTTCTTGCCTGAGCATCCGGCAAGCATGGTGGCAAGGCCGACGAGAAGCGCGATCGTCCGGAGCCGCATCATCCTCAATATCTCAATATCTTCTGGAGGAACTGCTGCGTGCGGTCCGATTTCGGCGCGGCGAAGAAATCCGCCGGCGGCTGGGCCTCGACGATCTCACCCTGATCCATGAAGACGACCGTGTTCGCGACCCGCCGGGCAAAACCCATCTCATGGGTGACCACGATCATGGTCATCCCGTCCTCGGCCAGCTCGACCATGGTGTCGAGCACCTCGGCGATCATCTCCGGGTCGAGCGCCGAGGTCGGCTCGTCGAACAGCATGATCCGCGGCTCCATGCAGAGCGCGCGCGCGATCGCCACCCGCTGCTGCTGTCCGCCGGAAAGCTGGCTTGGGAACTTGTCGGCCTGCTCGGGGATATGGACCCGCTCCAGGTAGTGCCGGGCGCGATCTTCGGCGTCTTTGCGCGACAGTCCCCGCGCGCGCATCGGCCCCAGGGTGAGATTGCGCAAGACCGTCATATGCGGAAAGAGATTGAATTGCTGGAAGACCATGCCGACCTCGCGCCGGATCGCCGCGACATTGCTGATATCCCGCGTCAGGGTCTTGCCGTCGACCTCGACCACGCCCTCCTGGAACCCCTCCAGGCGGTTGATACAGCGAATGAGCGTCGATTTTCCCGAACCGGACGGGCCGCACACCACCACCCGCTCCCCCAGCTCGACCGTAAGGGAGATGCTCTTCAGGACCTGAAAGTCGTCGAACCACTTATTGAGGCCGTGGATCCGAATGATCGGCCCATTGCTCTCGGCCCGCGCCGCCGCCCCTGCTGCCATCGTTATTCCGCCCCTGCCGCCTCGGCGCCCCCCGGATATACTGCCCCAGTCGGGCGGGCAAGCAAAACGGCGGAATTACAACAGCTTGTTTGCGGTGCTCGTGCGGGTTGTTTGCACCATGTCCGGATCATGCGATAATTCGAACTCATACGAACATAAGGCTGAACACGAGGCGCGCGCCGGGTTTGCGCTCGTGACAGACAGGACGGCGGGTCTTATCAAATCCACAATCATGGGCGGGGAGTACAATGAAACATGCAATGACGGTGGCCGCGGCGCTGAGCGCGGTTCTGCTCGCGGGTACAGCGCAGGCCGAAGGTGCTTCGCGGTTGAAATCGATCTTGACCAAGGGTGAATTGCGCGTCGGCACCACCGGCGACTGGAACCCGATGACGGTCAAGGACCCGGCGTCCAATACGTATAAGGGCTTCGACATCGACATCATGAAGGAGCTTGCCAAGGATCTCGGCGTGAAGGTCCGCTTCGTGGCGACCGACTGGAAGACCCTGGTCAACGGCGTCATCGCCGGCAAATACGATATCACCGGCAGCGCCTCGTTGAGCCCCAAGCGCGCGAAGGTCGCAGGCTATTCCGATAGTTATTTCCAGGTTGCGACCGTTCCGCTGACGCTGAAGAAAAACCTCGCCCGCTTCAAGGGCTGGGGCGACCTCAATAAGCCCACCGTGACCGTCGCAGCCACCCTCGGTACGGTGCAGGAGCGTTATGTGAAGCTCTTCTTCCCGGCGGCCAAAAAGCGGATCATTGAGGCCCCGGCGCGCGATTTTCAGGAAGTGCTCGCCGGCCGCGCCGACGCACATATCACGTCCAATACCGAGGCGGCGACGCTGACGATCAAGTATCCCCAGCTTGCCGTCGTGCCAGTCAAGCAAGCGCGGGCGAAGACCCCCGTCGCCATGCTGATGCCACAGGGCGATCAAGTGTGGATCAATTACGTGAACCACTGGATCAAGCTCAAGAAGGCGCGCGGGTTCTTTGCCAAGGCCGCGCAGAAGTGGAAGCTGGCGGAATAGCGGCCCACAAACGGGCGATTGTGCATTCGGGGCGGCGGCCGGTCTGAGCCGCCGCTCCGGTATGCGGCCAAGGAAAGCGGATCGGACCGGCAGACGCCGACCCGGCATGCTGGCAATGCAATCATGCTGCTGTACAGCCTTCCCTACAGTGCGTATTGCGCCAAGGTGCGTATCGCGCTGCTATTGAAAAAACTGGAATTCCAGGAGGTTCCGCCGCCGGACGGATACGGCTCACCGGCTTACCGTGCTATTGCGCCGGCGGGTACGATCCCGGCACTCGATATCGGCGGTCGGGTACTCTTCGAATCGGATGCGATCATCGAGTATCTGAACGAGATC
>Ga0209633_10000676_pt1 | contig 38585 bp, 27 predicted proteins | sample Cruoilmetagenom1_FD_187290 | JGI IMG/M metagenome (GOLD analysis project Ga0209633, IMG submission 187290) | Oil polluted marine microbial communities from Coal Oil Point, Santa Barbara, California, USA - Sample 1 (SPAdes) (version 2) | ecosystem: Environmental > Aquatic > Marine > Oil seeps ...
TGTTAAACCTGTAAAAGCATAACCTAAACCTGTAATCAATGAAATAACAGGTATTTTACAACTATTAGCAGCCATAGAGCCATAGATAACAGGTTTTACTGTATATGGAAAAACTAAATCTATTTTATGGTCTATCATTATAGATTTTAATTCTAGAATCGATTTAAAATCTTTCATAGGATTAAGTCCTGTGCGCTGTAAATTAAATTCTACAGGAGTCGCTCCCATAGCATTCAGCTTTTCAAGGTTCTCTTCTGTATAACCTGGAGCTGCTGTAAAAACATCAAAGCCATTTTTTATTAAGTACTTAATAAAATCTCCTCTAAACCCAATGAGTGATCCTGCAAAAGATGCTATAAGTAATACTCTTTTATTATTCATCTCAATTTAGTTTTGTTTAAGAAAATTAAATTTATACCACTTCTGGAAACAATAGTAAGACCAGACTCTAAAAGTGCTGTCTTTTTTACTGTCTAAATGGTCTTGTACTAACTTGGTAATAAAATCTATATTAAAAATGCCTTGAGCTTTAAGCATCTCTGGTTCTATGTAACTTTCGAGTTCTTTTCGTAAGCTTTGTCTTAGCCAATCTCCAGTAGGAGAGCCAAAACCACTTTTGCCTTTTTCTAAAAATTCTTCAGGAAATTGGTCTCTAAAAGCTTCTTTTAGAATGTGCTTTTTGTTCCAACCTTTCATTAAATAACTCTCTGGTAATGTATTGGTAAATTCCCATAAATCTCTGTTTAAGAAGGGAGCTCTACATTCTAGAGAAGTCATCATACTGGTTCTATCTACTTTAGCTAACATACCACCTTCTAAACTCAATACTTTATCTACGAGTCTAAAGTCGGTAAGTGTTTCAATTTTTTGCTTTCCTAGAACCTCTTTATATTCCTTAAAAATATTAGCTTCATAATAGTCTGGAGACATAATTTCGGCTAATTGATTACTTGTATTTGCTAAAGAAATAATATCCCAATAAAAATCCCCATCGTAATCTATAGCATTCAATAATTTATTTATTTGAAACTTTCTACCACGTGTATCATCCTTATCAATTAAGTATTTATTGCTAAGACCTGAAATGGTTTTGTGAAGCCCTTTTGGTATAAGGCTAGAATATCTTTTATTCATCTTACCAATGTAGTACTTGTTGTAGCCACCAAATACTTCATCTCCACCATCTCCTGTTAATGCTACAGTGACGTGCTCTCTTGTTTTTTCAGAAAGTAGGTGAGTAGGTAAAGCTGCAGTATCAGAAAAAGGTTCATCAAAATTGACTAAAATTTCGTGAATGTTATTTTTAAGATCGTCTTCATCAATAATAAATTCATGATGATTACTATCTAACATTTTAGCGACCACTCTAGATTTATCAGTTTCGTCATACGATGCTTTTTTAAATCCTATAGAGAAGGTATCTATCTTTTTCTCTGTTGATTGCGCTAAACACAACGAAATAATTGAAGAATCTACTCCTCCAGACAAAAATGTGCCTAAACCAACATCTGCGATAGATCTACTATCTACGCTTTTATAAACGAGATCTTTAGTTTTTACTTTTGCATCTTCAAAGGAAATATTTATTGCCTTTGGCTTAGGTTCTGCATTAATTTTATGAATTGTTGTGTTGTGTGTTGCTAAATCATATTCCATATAATGATTGGCTTCCAACTTAAAAATATTCTCATAAATAGTATGTGGAGCAGGTATATAGGTCAATCTAAAATAAAGATTCAATCCTTTTTTTGAAATATTAGGAGTAAAATTAATAGTATTCATAATAGACTTTAATTCTGAAGCCCAAATAAATTCTTTATCTGTATGTGTGTAGTACAATGGTTTCTCACCAAAGAAATCGCGGGCAATAAATAGCTTGTTAATGTTTTTATCATAAATGCTAAAGCCATACATACCATCTAACCACTGAAACGATTCTACACCATGCTTTTCGTAAGCTTTTAAGATAACTTCAGTATCAGAAGAGGTGTTAAATGTAACGCCTTCTGCCTCTAATTTTGTTTTTATAACCTTGTAGTTATAAATTTCTCCATTAAAAACGATTACAATTTGTTTGTCGTCTGAAAAGATAGGTTGCTTACCTGAAGATAAATCTATAATAGATAATCTTCGCATTCCCATACCAACAGTAAATTGGTCATTTTCTTCAGAAAACAAACCGTCTTCATCTGGTCCTCTATGAATAATTAAATTATTCATATTATTAAGGATAGATGTTACTTCATCCTTATTTCTATTGGTTTTGGCTATGATGCCGTTAATTCCACACATACTTTAATTCGTTTTAGCTAATAGGCTTAGGTTGTGGTGTTTATTAGGTCTATATATTTTTTTAAAATACTGTCTTTTTCAAAGTCTTTAATTCGATTTTTACTATTTGCTTTACAGGTTTCTACAAATGCTTCATGTTCTACAAAATAGCTAATACCTTTAGCCATTAAGTCTATATTTTTAATAGGCACTAAAATGCCATAATCTGTTAACATTATGTCGTCCTTTGGTGTTTTTAATTCCAAAATCTCACTTGGACCAGATTGACAATTTGTACTTAAAATTGGTAACTCACAAGCCATAGCTTCCAGTAACACATTAGGAAACCCTTCATGGTTAGAGCCAAATATAAATAAATTTGCGGTTTTTAAGTACTGATAAGGGTTAGGATCAAATCCCATTAGAATAATTTGACTTTTTAGATCCAGTTTTTCGATAAGTTGTTTTAATTCGTCTTCTAAATTCCCAAACCCAAAAATGTACAATCTTAGTAATGGATTTTGAAGTTGATGAATTGCTCTAATTAATAGCTCGTGGTTTTTGCCTGCATCTAAACGACCAACTGTAATGATATTGAATGTTTCTGTATTAAAAAAGGACTGTTTTGCTTTTATATTTTTGATTTTATCTAAATCAATTGGATTATGGATAACCTTCATTTTATCAGAAGGTACTTCAAAATTATCTAGTAAATCTTGGGCATTACCGTAAGAATTTGAAATCACTAAATCCGATTTTTTATAAAGTAATCTAATCATTTTTTTGTTAAATGTAGATTGAAAACCTTTGTAACTATACTGTAGGCTAGGGAAGGCTCTCTCGTTAGTTATTACTTTAAACTTATAAGTTGTTAATTTACTTGAAATTACATTTATAAATGATGGTCTTGTTAAGAAGCTTAAACTATGAGTGATTTTTAACTTTTTTACCAACCTAGAATATCTAAAAGCCAACATTGGAATTTTCATGGCTTTCATGATTCCGCTTTCGTTAGCTTCAGATTTCTCTATATAGTGAACTTGAAAACCTTCTGGTAAGTCAAATTTAATACTAGTATTCATAAGTATTAATTCTACATCAATATTGTTTTTAATGCAATAAGGCAAAAGGTATGAGACCACGCGTTCTGCGCCACCTCCAGATAATGAATATATTAAAATACCAAGTCTCATTGTAATTCTATTTTTTCAGAATGTTTGTAAACAAGTCTTCGTATTGTTTGAGAATAACTTCTTTATTAAATTTTTTATATACTGATGCTCTAATTTTTTCTGGATTCCATTCTCTTGAATCTTTAAGTTTTTCAAGGTAATCTTCTTCAGAATCCACTAAAAAACCATTAACACCGTTTTCTACAATTTCTTTGGTACCACCAGGAGCTTTAAATGCAATTACTGGTGTGCCAACGACACAACTTTCTAATAATGCGTTAGGAAATCCTTCGACATAAGAACCTTGTAAAAACACATCGTGCTTAGCAATATAATCATTGACTTTATCTGTAAAAGCAACATGTTTAATAGTATCATAGATTCCTAAATCTTTTGCTTTCTTAAAAATGGCATCCTTGAGATTACCATCTCCAATAATTGTATAACTAAAAGGTTGATCTAGTTTTGAAAGTACATCTAAAATCCTCAAATGACCTTTAACTTCAGTTAACCTACCAACAGTTATAAACTTTTTGACTTCACTAAATGGTTGCTTTGGTTTTACATCTGGTAATTTAGAAATAGGATTGTTTATGATACATATTTTGCCTTTGGGAATATCGAAATTTGTGATCATATCTTCTGCCATGTCTTGAGACTGACAAATTAAAGCATCTAAATTTTTAAATCCATTAGGCAAAAGCTGAAAAGGTGACCATTGTCTTGCTTTTTTTTCATTGCTACGTTTGCTTAATACAGTGGCTTCTCTTCCTATAAATTTAGTTTTTCTAAAAAATGGTGAAAGCATTGACATTACGCTATTTACATGAGAAATAGAACTTACAACGACTTTAGGTTTATGTTTAGAAATATTACTAATAATAGCTGGTATAGCGGTTAAGACTCTTGGCTTATTTAGATATATAGTTTCTATATTACTCACATCGTAAACGGTATCTTTTTTAAAACCTGCAATTACTAAAAGTGGCTCAAATTTTTCTTTATCTATATTTTGAGAGACAAATGAAATAACGCGCTCTGCACCACCAGCACTAAGAGAAGGTAGTATAAACATTATTTTTATTTTATTTTGACTCTTCATTAACTTGTTATTTTAATAAAGCATTAGCAACTTGTTGCGCAGCACGCTCGTGTCCATAACATGTCCAATGACTGTCGTATTCAAACGACCAACTCGTTTCGTCTTTACTAGAATCTAAAACAATAACACCAAAACCAGCAGTTTTACATTTTTTGATTATTTCTATATTACAATTTGGGTGAAATACTAAGGTTGTTTTAGTAATATTATAGGTGTTAGATATATAATCTATAAGTTGAAATATTTCTAATTTAGATTTTAATTGGTTTTCGTATTCATCTACTTTATTTTCAATAACCGCTTCCGTATTATTTGATTGAACAAATAATGGAAATCTATTATAGAAATAGTAAAGTAATTTCCAAGTGTACAAAACCTTTTTTAAGCCTGGAGCTTTCATTTTTCCATAGGCAATAGAGCTATCCTTAAGATTAAGCTGTGTAATGTCTTCCATCAGTTTTACCTCTCTAATGCTTTCATAAAAGTCATTGTTATTTACATAAACCAATGTTTTTACAGGTTGTAGAGAATCCATGTTTTTACTAATTTCCATAGCTTCAATAAGCGAAACACCAGAACGACCAGCTTCCATAAAATTGTATGTCTCCATCTTTTCTTCTAAGTAAGCCGATTGATGACATTCATTAGGATTCATAAAATTTTCTATAAACGAATCTCCAATAATAGTGATTAAGTTATTGTAACTACTTGGTAATTCTCCTGCCCAACCCAATTCATTAATCGTCCATTTATGGTCTCCACCTTTCCAATAGCCTTCTTGGTTAGGATAATATTTCTGAATGCCATATTTATCAATAGTTCTCTGAGGAATATCAGACATAGCATGAGTCATTCTAACAACTACTTCTCCTGCTATGACGGCTAGAATAGAAAATGCAATTATATTTTTTAGGAATTTCTTCATGATTAGAATTGAAAATATATGAATTGTTGTTCTTCACCAGTAAATGCAAACATTAAAATAATGAGTAATACATAAAATGCCCAACGTATTGGTTTCTTCATGAAACCTACCTTCTCAATAGCATATTCATTTGCTCTTCCTAACCATTCTACACCAATAAAAAATAATACTAGTGCCAAAATAGTAGAAGGGAATATTTCAACCCAAGAAAATAAAGACAGCGTAAACATATCATTCAAATATGAAAGCGCATGTGTTACATTATCTGCTCTAAAGAAAACCCATGCAACAAGTGTTAGAAAAAAGGTAATTGCCATCTGCCTAAGTTCTTTTAGGCTAGGGAAGTATTTACCTTCAGCAACTAAATTTGTATTTATTCTATTTTTATTAGCTAATAATAAGGGTAAGAAATAAATGGCATTTAAAGCTCCCCAAATAACAAAGGTCCAGTTGGCTCCATGCCAAAATCCGCTGACAATAAAAATTATAAAGGTATTTCTAATCTTCATGCTTGTACCACCTCGACTTCCACCTAAAGGAATATAAAGGTAATCTCTAAACCATGTTGAAAGCGATATGTGCCAACGTCTCCAGAATTCTGCAATATCTCTAGAGAAATATGGAAAGGCAAAGTTTCGTTTTAGATTAAAGCCAAATAATCTTGATATACCAATGGCAATATCTGAGTATCCAGAAAAATCACAATAAATTTGAAAAGCAAAGAAAAATGCACCGAGAAGGAGTGTGCTTCCATTGTATTCTGTGTGATTATTGAATATGATGTTGGCATATTTTGCACAGTTATCTGCAATAACAACTTTTTTGAATAATCCCCAAAGCACCTGCCTTAAACCATCTACAGCATTTTTATAATCAAATTTCCGTTCAATAGAAAACTGCGGTAACAAATTTGTAGCACGTTCAATAGGACCAGCAACTAATTGCGGAAAAAAGCTAACGAAAGCCATAAACCCTACAAAATCTTTAGTTGGCTCTAATTTTTTATTGTAAACATCAATGGTATAACTTAATGTTTGAAATGTATAAAAGCTAATTCCAACTGGTAGTACAATGTTTAACGTGTTAATACTTAATTCTGAACCAAAAAATGTAAAAGAATCTATTAAACTATCTAGAAAGAAGTTGTAATATTTAAAAAAGCCTAGAAAACCAAGGTTAACACAAATACTAATCCATAGTAAAACTTTTCTCTTTGATTGTTTTTGATCCTTTCCAAGTGCCAAACCTATAGAGTAATCTACTAAAGAACTAAAAAGTATTAATGATAGAAATCTCCAATCCCACCAACCATAAAACACATAACTAGCCATTGCTACTAGTAGATTTTGGGTTTTAATATTTTTACCACCAATGAGCCAGTATAACCCAAATACAATTGGAAGAAAAACAAAAAACTCTATAGAATTAAATAGCATATATTAGCTCAATTTGGTTAGTTATTGGTTCTAATTGTTTATTTATTCAATTTATTTATTGCCTCTACAAGTTGCATACTTGCTTTCTCAGCTCCTTTATAATTTGGATGGTGATAATCGGCAAAATCTTGATCTTTATATTTGTATTTGTCGCTTTTATAACTATTTAGATCAAAATATGGAATGTTGACTTTACTCATAAAATTACTGTAGTACTCATTTTCATCATCAGTATCGCTTAACAATAGTCGAGACGGAGGATAAGGTACTCTAACACAAATTATTTTCGCATTATTAGCTTCTACAAGCCTTTTTATTTTGTTAAAATATTTTTCAAAACGTTTTTTGTCAAAAGCTGTATTTTCAAAATTATGTGTAGGTTCAAATTTTAATATTTGTTTATCAGTAACTGTTACGGTATCATGCAGGTGACCTTTTATCCAATTGGTTTCACTTTTTATAGCTTCTTTTTCTTTAAATAAGCCTAATAAATCTTGTTTTATGTAATTATTAAATTTAAGTGCTGGCATCAAATAATTGGCAACTCCGCTTCCTCCGTAACCTTCAGTTATAAGCTCAAGTTTTGTTTTATTTGAATTAAAAAATGAGGCATTAGAAAATATCTGCGAGTAATCGTGAACGTTATCTGATAAAGGGAAAAACAAATCCAATACCACATATTTAGGGTTTTGATATTCAAAAATCTCTTTTAAAGAATAATAGGATTCTACAATATCTTGTGCAGAAGTACCCATATTATAGGAGTTAATATTTAAAGAGGAATCTATAATTGTAGGACTGAATGCATAGTAAGCTCTACTTGCTCCCATAACCACTAAATCATAGCTATTCTTATTTTTATGAATATCTGTCCACTTTAAATAATTCTTATGTGTTTTATTCTCAATGGCTTTATTTGCAGATGATTCATAAACATAGTTAATGACAACATTTACAGCTATAAATATTAGAAATAAAAGACCTAATTTTTTTAAAAACTTTTTCATTTTATATTAAAATTGAAAATATATAAATTCTTGCTGTTGACCACTAAATACAAGTATGGTTAGCAATAATAGTATGTATATAGTCCAGCGTAAATAAACGGGCACTTTTGAATCTTCATTAAACTGAAGTCCATGTTCTTTTCCTCTTTGAAACCATTCTGTTACCATTACTACAGCAATAAAAAATAGACTTTTATAAGGCACGCTAGATGGCCATAGAGGTATTTCGGTAAATATTATTTTTATATAACCAAAGGCATCAGCTACTGAAGCTGCTCTAAAAAAGATATAGGTAAGACAAACCATCAAAAATGTTAAGATGATTTTTGGTAGATCACTTAACGAATATTCTTCTTTCTTAGAGGTCTTTTTATTTGTAGAAATACTTGTAAATCGCTTTTTAGAATATATTACTGGTATATAATATAAACCATGTAAACCTCCCCAAATTATAAAGGTCCAGCCTGCACCATGCCAAAGACCAGATATTAGAAAGGTTAAAAACAGCGCAGTAAAAATACCATGCTTTTTATAATTTCTAAATTCAATAGCCAATGGTGTAAACAAATAATCGTTTAACCAACTAGACAATGATATATGCCATTTTTTCCAAAATTCTGAAATGTTTCTTGAGAAATATGGGAAATTGAAATTTCGTTTAAAATCAAAACCAAAGAGTCTTGCTGTACCAATTGCAATATCTGTATAACCACTAAAATCTGCATAAATTTGAAAAGCAAAAACTATAACGCCTAAGATTAACGTGCCACTAGATTGACTTCCATAATTTGCAAATATATCATTTACATAAGGTGCACAATTATCTGCGATTATAATTTTTTTGAATAATCCCCAAAGCATTTGCCTAAGACCGTCTGCGGCAAGATAATAATCAAATTTTCTGCGTTTTAAAAATTGTGGCAATAAGTTAGATGCTCTTTCTATAGGACCAGCAACGAGTTGAGGGAAAAATGCAACGAATGTAGCAAATGCTACAAAATCTTTTGTTGGTTCCAACCTTCTTTTGCTTATGTCTAAAGAATAAGACATAGTTTGAAATGTGTAGAAAGAAATACCTACTGGTAAAATAATGCTTAATGCAAAAGGATCCATTTCTATGCCTACAGAATTAAAGGCAGTAATCCATGAATCTATAAAGAAATTAAAATATTTAAAAAAACAAAGTAACCCAAGGTTAAAGCCCATTGACAGCCATAGCCAATGTTTTCTTTTCTTTGGTTCTTCGGTGTTGTGAATTTTTAAACCTACATAATAATCTAGAATTGTACTTAGCATTATAAGCGATAGAAACCTAACGTCCCACCATCCGTAAAACACATAACTTGCTACTAGCAATAATATATTTTGTATGCTTAAGTTTTTGTTTAATACAAACCAGTATAAAACAAAGACAATAGGTAAAAAGATAAAAAATTCAAATGAATTAAATAACATGCTAGTCTTCTTTTTTAGCTTTGACAGAATCAATCATTTCACCAACATTTTGCCATTGTAAAATTTCTGAACTACTAAATTTAATTTTAAAGTGTTTTTCTATTTCAACAACTAAATAAATATGATTAATTGAGTCCCATTCGTCTATTTCGGTTGCAGTTGTTTCATTAGTTAAAACGATGTCTTCGTTTTCTAATACGTCTTTAAAAAGCGTTTCGAATTCAGTTATGTAATTATTCATTTTCTATATAATTTTTTAATGATTTATAATTTGTTAAGTTTAAAAAGTATACATCTTCTTTATCGTCGTTTTTAAAAGTTAATTTGGTTAAAAGATCTGCAACCAGTTTATTTTTTGGAGTCGGAAGATGTTCTCCTGTTATACTATTAATTCCTTTGTTTTTAACGTCTTCAACTATTTTGTTTAATGCAAAATGTTCAACATCTCGTTTAAGTACTCTACAACTCATTATCCAAGTATCTACAAAGTAGGTATCGTTGTTTTTCTTTTCGAGAATAATAACAGAAATCAAGCCATAATCGCCAAACTTATCTTTTAATTTTACAGTGTAAGTAAGGTGGTTTTCAGAATTCATAAATTCTGTGATATCTTTTTCTGTGTAACGTTGTGTTCTAAGATTAAATTGATTGGATCTTTGTGTTAATTGTGCAACCCTAGAAACGTCATCGCTCTTAAAAGCACTAATATTACCTTCCATCTCTAGGGATTTTAGGTAATCGTCCATATTTGTAACCGAAGAAATTAATTTTTTTCGTTTGGCTTCTTGCTGGTATTGAGATGTTCTGTCTTTATCGTTTTCTGAATAAGAAACGGTTTCAAACAAATTTAAACTCTCAATATAAGGCATATAATATGCAGGATCTTTAGGTAATTCTGGCACTGTAACGGCAGGTAAACTTTGTCTAACAATATCTCTTTCTGCAGGATTATCGTCTAAGAACACCATGGAATCAAAACCGATGTTTAAAACCTCTTGAATGTATCTAATATTATCAGCTTTATTTTTCCAGTTAGCTACAAATATTGAGATATCCTCAAGCCTTAAAACCATTTCATTATGTTTCTCAAAGGGCTCTTTGGCAACTTCCTCAGTGTTTTTGGAGCAAATAGCCAATATTACACCTCTTTCTTTTAGGTGTTTAGCCCATTTTTGAAGTTTGGTAAATGCTTTTCCTATACCTAAGGAACCGACTTGGATGTTTTCTAAACCGTCATCTCCAATGATGCCTCCCCAAGTTGTATTGTCCAAATCTAATATTAGGCACTTTTTAAAATGCCCTTTAAATGCATTAAAAAACTGTGCTAAAAAATGACTAAGTTTTGCAAAAGTATCTATTGAATAATGTAAATCTGAATTTATTAACGCAGTATAGTCTCTATAGGTTTCAGTACCTTTTAAGTATTTATTAATATCAAAGACATAAAAATCTGGCTCGTTTCTAGAAAAATCTATGAGTTGGTTGTTTAGTTGCCATAAATTGTTATAAAAACTATGCGGTATTTTGGAGAAAAGATTTCCGTAGAGTTCATCATCTATAAGTTCATAAGAGAAGTAAACTATTTTTGCGTCAGATCCATTTGCTCTTATATTTGAAACTCTATTTTGAATAATGTCTTTTTCTGTGTTGTAAAAATCAGATCTACTTTCATTGTCTTTAACCGAATAGAATTTGTCTTTTAGTTTTAAAACAGATTCAAATACAACAATTATTTCTGGGTTAAATTTATATAATTCTGATTCACCATCAATTAGAGTAATATCTATCTGGTCATAGTCTGACTCAAACATTGAAGGATTAAAACCAGCAACCTTTAATTGATTTTCTAGAGCTTTAACAAAAAAGTTTGTGGTATGATTTCCTAATACTGCAACTTTTATTTCTGTTACATTATTAGTAGTATTCTTTGCTTTTTTTTGAAGCTCTCTAAAGCTAAAAATCGGATTCATATTATTTTTTTTAAATAGTAAAATAATTTTAAACTATATCTTAACCATAATTTGGCTATGAAAATAGACTGCTAATATATATAATGAGGGATTAAACAAGGTTGATTTGCAACATTAAGTATTTTAAACTTAATTAAAGCCTTGTATTTATAGGTGTTTGATGGGCTAATGTTATTTCTGTTATAGAAAATAAGATAACATAGCGCCAAGCCAAGAGGAAGAAATAGTAAAACTTCTAAGGTGTTAAGTAGCATATTTGGTTAAATTTGGGTTGTCATTATGTTTTATCACAATTTCAAGCCGTAAATATGCTATTTAATATTTGAAATATCAAAATAATTCTTTGAATTGACATTAAAATGCTGTAATCTACATTGTTTTATTAGTACTTGCTTATATTTCAGTTGATTATAAATAAATTTTGCAGAAATATTATTGATGTTTTTTTATGGTTTAAGAGAAGAAATTATTTCTCTGTTGGACTGGAAAAATCGCTAGGTGGTGGAGATACCATGTTCTTGATATTTATCTTTTTCCAACTTGGATCTTTTCCTAATCTAGCATTCCAAAATTTATTGAATGTAAAATCATCTTTTGTTGGTACATCTAAAGAGTTTCCATATACATTTGATATTGCTGTACTATCATATTTCATTACCTTCAATAATGTTGGGAAAATATTAAAATGACTAGATTTGTCTTTATTGTCATTTAATGTTTTTGACCAATTTAACGTGTTTAAACTATTTCCTTGTATAACTACAAGGGGAACCAAACCTTCTTCTATTGTTGGAGTAGCACTACAATGTGTATTGTTTCCAGGGTTTTTTCTTTCGTGGAGGTCTTGTCCGTGATCTGAGGTATAAATAATTAATGCCTTATTTAAATTGGCGTTATTTAAAATTTTTGAAAAAAATTCTCCAACATTCCATTCCAAAGTATTTCTATAAGAATTTCGGTATTCTGCCCAATCTTCGTCTGTTCCATTAAAACCTTTTCTACTACCTGTATCACTAATGTTTCCCCAAGTTCCTCTTGGTAGTGCAGGCGTGTATTTTAAAAAAGCATCTGGATATTTATCGTGTATAGGAAAGTGTAAGCCTACTTTATTGACAAAAATAAACTCACTTGTATCATTATTTATTAAATCTATTAATAGCTTTGCTGTTTCTTGATCTCTGTTTAGAATAGTAACATCATCAAACTGAATAAATTGATCGACATGGCTAAGTTCTCGTTTGGTCATACCATTCTGCAATTCTCCTTTAGACCTTTGAGCATCTATATAAATAGTTTTTAAACCTGCATTTTGTGCATATCTCCACATTGATGGTTTTGAGTAAATTATTTTTTTATAATCTTCTCTAGTTCCCCCATATCTTAAGGTTATGTTAGTAGCTTTACTGCAATTTGCAATCGAAGCAGCATATCCATAATTAAAAATTTCAATATTAGAATAAGGCAAACCTAAAGAAGTATTGACTCCGTTTTTGTTATTAATATCTAAGTAGTTTGCAACTACACTTTCGTCTAAAATGTAAATTATGTCATGACCTATAGCTGCATCTTGTCTTTTTATGGTAATATCTTCTCTTATGCCAAATTCGTCTTGGGATAATTCATATAACATTAATGAAGAATAGGAAAGAGGAGTGTAAATTGAGGGCAAGCCCAAAGCACCACTTCCTCCCTTAAAGAAAATTAGATAGGTGAATAATAAAAATGATAAAACAGGAATTGAGTATAAATAAAATTTATTAAAAATCCATCTCTTAGGTTTTAAAACCATTCCTAACAGCAATAACAATCCATAACCTGCTGATATTAAGTATAATTTCCCATATTGCTGAAATGCTTCTCCAAAAGAACCTGCAGCATCAATCATATTTATATAAGCATTATAATCAAATTCTTCTAGCATTATTCTTTGGTACGAATCGAAAGAGACAACACATATAAAGAAAATTAGTCCAACGATGAGGCGTATATAATTATTTTTAATATGTGCTACAATGAGAACACTAAAAAGTAGAAGTAAGAAAAAGAATATATATATGATACCTGATAAAGACCAACCAAAATAGTTTAGACGATCTATGTAAATATTAGTGTCTTTGGCAAAGTATAGTAGAATTAATAGAATTTTTATTTGGGGTTTCATTGGTAGTTACATTATTTTGGGTAAATATAAAATTAGTGCAATTATAAAAGCTCCTGTTGCTGCTATAGCTACAGCGCCTGCTGCAATGTCTTTAATAAAACCAATTTTAGGTTCAAAATCTTCATGAACAAAATCACATAATTTCTCTAAACCTGTATTTAAAGCTTCAGTACTCATTACAAGTACAACTGCAAATGTTTGAATCATCCATTCAGCAGATGTGATATCAAAATAAAACCCTGCGACTGTTAATAATATGGCGACAGAAAATTGAATTTGAATACTCGCTTCTGTTTTTAATAATAAAAACATTCCCTTAAAGGCGTAGCCAATACTTTTATATCTATGTACAAGGAACGGATCTTGTTTATTATTCATACTTTATAGATTCTAATTGGATTATGTTTGCTAAACTAATTTTTTCGACACTAATAAATGAAACTATTCTATAAAATCATTCTATTTACGATAAAAGGGTTTTATTATCTCTAAATTGTTATAGAAATAACAACTTTTAATCTAAGATGATTAAATTGTTGTTTTATTCATTTGGTATAAATAATAACTCATCTTCATTTTTTATATCTATTAAATAACCTAAGTAAACCAATAATGTTATCAAGTACGGTTGGTTTATTACACTTTGCAAACTGAGCATAAAAATGCATATGCAAATAAGTAGTGGTAATACAAAATATCTAATGTTTGGCGGACTATTAATAGTGTTTTCAAAATACTTGAAGAGCATAAACAAGAAAAATAAAAATGTAAATATACCAGCATCTGCCCAAACACCAACGACAGTATTATGTGCACGTTTAGAAATTGCAAAATCTAATCCATTTCCTAATATAGGGTTTTCAAATACATAGTCATTCAATAATTTGGTTACCAATTCATTTCTACCAGAATCGTCAACTTCGGCTGTATTAAAAGTTAATACATTAACAAGGTTTGTTATTTTTTCTCGTTGTTGACCTCTTAACTCCATATTGGCTGTTATACTATTCAAATTAATTAGAGTTATATAGAAAACGGGTAGAATTATTAATGCTAAGATTAATTTGATACCTGTAAAAAATTTATAATTTAATATCACAAATGCAATAATAAAAACTAAAAAACCAGTAGTAGAAAAGGTTAGAAATAGCGTATAAAAAACAAGACCTAAAAATAACAACTTTACTATTTTAAAAAAATATTTCTGTGGCGTATACAGTTTGTAAAGAAATATAAAAGCAATTATGGCAGATACCGCAGTATTGTTAGCATCTCCGAAAACCCCTTGAGCACGATCTACTTTATATTTAGCAGTGCCACGCACTTCAATATCAAAATTTATATTATAAAGGTGAATAGCTAATATTGTTGAAAGAACTAATGATACTAAGGCTACTTTTTTAAAAATTAATCTGTTTTCTGGAATACTTAAATACACATAGAATGCTAATACATAGATAAACGGAATGATACTAAATAAAATATTTGCAGGATTGTTGTGTATAGCACTTGCTAGAATTGCGAACGAAAAATAAATAAGAAAAAAGGCAATTAATAATTTAACTGTTTTAGATAATTCTCCTCTTTGTTTGATAATTAATGCTACTCCAAGCAATAAAAGGGCTATGTTGCTGTAGGCAATTAGTTGTGCTAATGTTGTTGAAATTAAAATGGTTGTAAAAACTTGCAAATTAAATGTTACGATAACAAATGGTACTAAAAAACAGAGGTGAGTTACAAAATTTGTTTTCATAATTTAAGCAAGACTTTCAAAGATATTTAAATATTTATCATAGATAGCGCTAATATTAAAACGATCTAAAGATTTAATACCTTGATTCGCAAGTTTTTTTCTTTTCTCAGGGTCATTAATAAGTTTTTCTAATGCGTTAGCCATTAAATCTAGGTTTTGGTCTTCTACAAGTATACCGTTAACGTTGTTCTCAATTATATCTGATGGACCAGTAACACAATCGAAAGAAATACAAGCCATTCCTTGTGATATGGCTTCTAGTAATACCATTGGCAGACCTTCAAACCTTGACGGCATAATATAAATTTCGGAAGTCTTCATTATTTCAGAAACTTCGTTAGAAAACCCTGCAAAAATAACTTGATCTACAATATCGTGCTCTTCTGCTAATCCTCTAAGCAATTTGGTTCCTATGTCTCCGCCACCAACAAGTTTTAATTTCCATTCCTTGTTTCTTTTTAATACTGGAGCGATTAAAGGAATAAGATTATCAAACCCTTTATGATGATATCTGTTTAGCGCACCAACTGCTAAAATTATTTTGTCTCTATCTCTTATATCTTCAATATAAGGTTTAAAAGTACATGGGTTTGGCATTACAAAAGCGTTAACTTTTCTATTTTTATAGAACTTCTGATCAAAAGCAGTTAAAACGGTTAGTACATTGGCAAAACGATAGGCGTGGTTTCTCGTAAAATTTCCAATACTATCTATTTCTTTTAGGTGATTGTTATGTTCTGAAGCTATTATTTTTATTCCGTAAAATTTTGCAACTAAAATACCAATTAGGTTAGTTCTTGTCATAAATGAAATAAGAACATCTGGTCTATTCTTTTTTTTGTAATAATGTTTTGCTAAGACAGACGTACTTCTTATCATTTCATTTTTTATACGTCCATGATGCAGCTTGGTTCTTTTAATAGTTTCATTTGGCTTCCAAACTTCTTTATCATTAAAAGTTATAATTGTAACGTCTTGCCCTTGCTTATCAAAATAATTGGCAAGTAAAACTAAAACGCGTTCTGCGCCTCCAGATATGAGAGAATCTACAAGAAAATTTATTTTCATTACCTAAGCTTTTTATATTGTTTATAAGTGAATCCGAAGTAAAAGCAACTGCTAATTATTAATACTAAAGAAGTACTAAATGCTAAACCATAAACACCATAGTACTTAATTAATATAATATTTAATATAATATTAATAATTAAATTTACTAAAGATGTCCATGCCATAAAGCTATTTTTATTAATGCTCGTTAAAAATTTAACCATTATTAAGGTACAAAGATAAAAAGGAACATTAATTAATAAAATTTGCTGAATGGCTGATACTTTTAAAGTGTCGTCATGTGTGAATTGATCTCTCTCTAACCATAATTCCACAATCCAGTCTGATAAAAAGACTCCAATGATAGTGATTATTAGAATACCAAAAAACACCATTTTTAGTATTTTAAATAAGTATTGGTATGCCTTTTTAAGATCTTCATTAACTAATCTCGAAAAGTGAGGTAATAAAACATTGCCTAATGCCATTATAACAATAGTAACACCAAATGCAGGAATTCTGTTCGCATAGCTTAGTGCAGCCAATGAACCTACAATAAGTTGACCAGCAAAAAATTTATCTACAAAATTATTCATTGAAGAAAGAAAACCAGAAGATATTTTTGGCGGCAACTGCTGTATCATTAGTCTAGAGTTCTTATTAAAAGCAGGTTTACTAATTGAAAAATCTTTGTATCTAACAGTAAAAAAGATTAGAAAAATAAAACCAACAATAGTACCTGCTAATGTACCATATGCTAATACTAATGAACCTAAATCATCTTTTAGGTAGATTAGGAAAAAAATCATTGTAAGTAACGGAAATAACTCAGCTATTGTAGATATTAAAAATCTATTTTCAACTTCGAGTAAACCAGACAACATGGCACCAATTCCCCAGAAAAATAAACAAGGTAAAATAATGTATAATTGATCCTTAACCAGTTGATAATTTGCTTCAGGTTGATTAGGATAAATTAGATCTAATAGAATATCAATTGAAAAGTAAGCTATTAAAATTGAAAAAAATGAAATTCCGATAGTAATTAAAAATACAACAGCTTGGAAACTCGATCTATCTCCACCGTTTTTTAGTTCAGCAATATAGTTTGGTATAAATAAGTTTTTTAGAGAGCTAATAAATACACTTTGAATAAATGTTGGAACAAGCGAAGCAATTATAAAAGTATCTATGACTTCATTTAGCCCAAAACTACCAGCAATAATTGTTTCTTTATAAAAGGCGATTACCTTAATAAGAAAAGTAATTACCGCAACAATCACCATGCTCTTAATTACAGGGTTCTGTAAAGCGCTATTTGCTTTTTGAGATAGTTTTTTTAATAGGGAGATCAAGATGTTTTTATTAAAGTTATTTAACAAACTTCAATTTTAGACAAAAAAAGTCTTACTAAAATCACTTGTCTGTAGGTTTGCAGTTGTTTTTTTTTTGGCTTAAAACTAATAAATGCAAATATGTGAAAAATAATTGGGATTCAAATTATTATAGTATTAAGTCAATACTTATCGGTTTAAACGTCCTTTTTTAGAGTAAAGTCATAATGCTATCGATTAAAGGGGAAATACCAAATTTGTTATTAAATCAAAGGAGTTGAAGTAAATAAAAATTGAATTCGTATGATTATCGTTTAAATATTACCATTAAAATATTTATACCAAAATATTTATAGCAAAAGCATAAAAAAATCTAAAATTATTATATTTTGCCCTTTTATAAAATGAGTTATTTAATAGAAGTTATCCCTTAAAGTTATTTTGTTTTCTATTAAAAACAAATTTACAATACTATAAAGAGTATGAAGAAAAAATTAAGAATTGGTGTTTTAACGGAAAGTGATAATTTAACTGTTTGGGCGCTTCTAATGCTTCAAAAGATAATAGATTCTGAGCATTCAGAAATCGTTTTAATTGTAAAAAAAGGAAAATCAAAAACAGAAAATGTTTCTTTCATTAAGCGTATTTGGAAAATTAGAAAAGATATCTTTTGGATTTTATATAATAAATTAGAAAATAAAATTTTTAAGGTCAATCCAGATGCGTTTAAAACGAAACCTATAAAAGATCTTTTAAAGTGTGATGAAATTACAGTGCACCCAAGAGAAACAAAGTTTAGTGATTTTATATCACCTGAAGATGTTGAAGAGATTAAAACACATGAGATAGATATATTTATTAGGTTAGGATTTAGAATATTAAGAGGAGGTATACTTAAGGCTTCTAAATATGGTATTTGGTCTTTTCATCATGGAGACAACACAGTTAACAGAGGCGGACCAGCTGGTACTTGGGAGGTTTTAGAGCAATGGGATAAAACAGGAGTAATCCTTCAAATTTTATCTGAAGATTTAGATGGAGGTACTATACTTTCCAGGTCATATTCAGCAACAGATAATTTAAGTGTAAAAAGAAATAAAAATAATTATTACTGGAAAGCACTATCAATGTTACCAAGAAAATTAAATGAATTACACACATTAGGTGATAAAGCATTTTTTGAAAAACTAGAACAGGAAAATAATAGTTATACAGATTTTTACTCTAACAGACTTTTTGTTAGACCAAAAAACAGTCAAGTACTTAAAGCTATTACAAGAATTTATTCTAATAAAATTAGAAACTCATTTAATAGTTTATTTTACTTTGATCAATGGATCTTATTGTATCAATTCAATAAAAAAAATAATTGGTCAAAATCCTTTTTTAGATTTAAACGTATAGTGCCACCAAAAGATAGATTTTGGGCAGATCCATTTATTTACGAGAAAAATGACAACTATTATCTTTTTATAGAAGAATTGATTTATAAAGAGAATAGGGGGAAAATTTCTGTAATGGAAATTAATGAAGATGGTAAGTATACCGAACCTATAACAATTATAGAAAAAGACTATCACATGTCATATCCGTTTATCTTTGAAGATAACGATAACTTATATATGATACCAGAAACCTCTGGTGACAAAACCATACAATTGTATACATGTACAGATTTTCCATTAAAATGGGAGCTCTCTAAAATCTTACTAGATAATGTAAGTGCTGTTGATACGACTATACTTAAGCATAATAATAAATATTGGCTATTCTGTAATATAAAAGAGAATGAAGGAGCATCATCTATGGATGAATTATTTTTGTTCTATTCGGATGATATGTTAGATGGCGAGTGGGTTAGTCATCCTAACAATCCTATAATATCGGATGTAAGTCAATCAAGACCTGCTGGTCGTATATATGAAGAAAATGGTAAACTCTACAGACCATCTCAAGACTGCGCAAAACGCTATGGTTACGGTATTAAAATTAACGAAATCGTAGAATTAACAGAAACTTCATATAAAGAAGTCTCAATTCAATCTATAGAACCCAATTGGGCAAAAGATCTATTAAGTACACATACTATAAATAGAAAAGGCAAGCTTACGGTAATTGATGCTTTAAAAAGGACAAGAAGATAAGTATTAAGAAGTAGTTTTATATCTTGATTTTAAAGTAAAGGCTAGATACTTATGAAGTATCTAGCCTTTACTTGTTTTTAAACTTGCAAGTTCTAATAAGTTATAATTCCATATGTAAATTCAAAGAAAAATATTGATTGTATTAAATTACGTTTTTCCAGATACTTAACCTAGTACTATTATTATTATTACAAACGCTTTCCTTTTTTAATTGAGATTATAATTTATTTTTCAGAGTTCAGAATTTTAGTCACTTAGATTTTATAGTTTTAAAGGAGCATAAAGGCACTTTACCTTTTCAACTATAAAGCATTATTTTATCTAAATTTTCATTTTTTTACACCAGTTATATATGTTAATAACTCTGTGTAAACTTTTTTATTTATTTTTAAATCACACCGTAAATCATCGTTAATTTTGTACATATATCTGTTAAAGTGTAAAAAAATAACGTTTACAAACATCCGAGACACATATTTGTACGTATATAAAACTAATATTTAAAACGAAATAAATATTGTAGGCTTTATCCTTCTTTTTATTGCGTTTTGCCGAATATTTAAGCAAAAACCTACACTTAATCGAATAATTTAACCCTTAAACTTATAATTTCATTTAAATTTTATAGATTGCCAAACCTACTAGAATTTAAAATGCTCAAAAACTTTATGAAATCCCCTAAAATTATCCCTAGTCGAATAATAGGTTTCGTACCATTATTAATTATATTATTGTCTTTTTTTAACCTTAACGCCCAACAGTTAGCTTTTCCTACAGCTAAAGGTGCTGGTGCATATACTGAAGGTGGACGTGGTGGTCAAGTTATTCATGTTACTACATTAGATTGGGAAGGACCTGGTAGCCTAAAAGAAGCTATACAGACACCAGGACCTCGTATTGTCGTTTTTGATGTTAGTGGTGAAATTGATGCAACTAGTCAATTAGCATATACTAATATTATAAATGGATCAGCTTATGATAATATAACAATTGCAGGGCAAACTGCTCCAGCAGGAGGAATTTCCATAAGAACCAATGAATTTAGATTTGCAAACGTTAGTAATATTGTTATGCGTTATGTAAGATTTAGAAATGATGTAGGAAGTCAAGACACATTATGGTTCTGGGGAGGAAGTGATATTATTTTTGATCACTGTACATTTAGTCATGGAGGTGATGAGTCTGCTAGTTGGGCAGATAGTGTTGGTGAAATAGGAAATGTAACCATACAGAATTGTTTTTTTCAAGATAGTAAAACAGGTTCTATTTTAGGAGTTGATGATGTTATCGGAGACTTTACTTTTGTTAATAATGTATATAGTAGTATTTCACATAGATTTCCAAATCCAAAAGGTGATGGACATTATGATATTATCAATAATATCGTATATAACTGGAAAAATAGATTAGTTAGAGTTACAGGAGAAGGAACTTATAACGTAATAAATAACTATTATAAAGGTGCTGCTAATGGAATTCATAGACCAGGTTGGTTTATTAATTACGATATACCAGCTACACGTTTACATAGATTGCAAACACAAGCTAATGATAATCCGTTAATATATACTTCAGGAAGTGTTATCTATTTACAAAGAGAAACACCGCAAATAGATGATTCTGATATGTGGTCTACTTTTGCAGGCTCTCACTTACCTATTAATATTGCAGTACCATCAAATTATTTTACTGCTACTCAATTTCCATTAGCTGGTCATAATTACCCAATACAATCTGCGCATGAAACATATAATGATCTTCTCAGCAATGTAGGAGCTGACAAAACATTAAATGCAGACGGTTCTATTTATCCGTACAGAGACACAAAAGATGAAGCGGATTTAATAATGATTCAGAACGATAGTTATGAAGGGAATTTTTATGAAGCTAGAAACACTATACCCTATCCAACAATTCCACAAAACTCTAGACCAAATGGATTTGATAGTAATAACGATGGAATGCCAGACGTATGGAAAGCCAATAGAGGTTTTGGTCCAGACGAAAATATTTCGAGCTATGTGTGGCCAAGCGGTTACATTGGTATTGAAGAGTATTTAAATGAAATTGATCTAAATGGTATTGTGATTGTTGACGTTACATCTGTAGAAGTTACTCCAGAAACTACAACAATTAATATGCCAGATACAGTAGATTTATCTGTAACAGTATTACCAATAAACGCTTCAAATCAAAGTGGAATTTGGAGTAGTAATGATGATTCTATTGCAACAGTAGATGTTAACGGACTTGTGACTCCTGTTTCTGAAGGTGATGTTATAATTACATTTACAACCAATGATGGTGGTTTTACTGATGAAGCTACAATAACCGTTACTAATATAGTTACGCTATTAGAGTCTGTATCTATTACACCAGAAACAGTAACACTAGATTTAGGAGAAAATTTACAATTAATCACGGAATTTTTACCAATAAATACTACAGATACCAGTGGTACTTGGTCTAGTAGTGATGTTTCTATAGTTAGTGTTAATGAAAGTGGTTATATAACTACGGTTGATAGTGGACAAGTAGAAATAACATTTGTAGCTAATGATGGAGGTATTGCAGCAAGTACAATCGTAACAGTAGTAGATAATTTTTTTGGAACTTATATTTTATATAACGCGGATTCTGATGAAGAAATTCAAAATATTGAAGGAGATGTAGATATTAATTTAGAAGATGAAAGCAATCACATAAACTTTAGAATTATTCCAGAAGGTGGTGATGAAAACCCTGAAGTAGAAAGTGTAAGCGTTTCTTGGACAGGTCCTACAAGTGGTACTTGGACAGAAAGTGCTCCTATCTACGCAGGACTTCCTAGTGGTCATGTAGATTTGAATTTTGAACCTTATGCTGTTGTAGAAGGGACATATAATTTTAATATTACTTATCATAGTGAAAATTCTGGTGCAGGAGACATTGTAGCAATAGATTCATTTTCATTAACGTTTTTTTTTAGTTCTTTACCAGTCGCTAACGCAGGATCTGACCAAGCTATCTGTGAAGGAGAAACTGCAACGTTAACAGCTTCTGGCGGTCCTAATTTTTTATGGAATACGGGTGAAACAACCGCTACAATTGAAGTTAATTCGATAGAAACGACCCTATATACAGTTACGGTTTCTGATGATGAAGGAAATACAGACGAAGATAGTGTTACCGTTACCATAAATGCATTGCCAATTGCAAATGCTAGTGAAGATCAGACAATTTGTTTAGGTGAATCGGCTATACTGACAGCAACAGGAGGAACTACATATCTATGGAATACAGGTGAAACAACAGCTTCAATAGAAGTAAACCCTGAATTAGAAACAGTTTATAGCGTTGAAGTCAATTCTAATGATTGTTCGAGTACAGATGAAGTCACTATTTTTGTGAATGAACCACCAGTTATTACAATTACTGAAGATTTAGTTATTGTAGAAGGAGAATCTACCACACTTACAGCCAATGGAAGTGATAATTACGAATGGAATACAGGTGAGGTTACCGAATCTATTGTAGTAAGTCCAGCTATTACCACAACATACTCAGTAAGTACTCTAGGTTCTAATGGATGTATAAGTAATGTTACTACTACTGTTACAGTAGTACCACAAATTGTGGCTATTGCTAGTGAAGATGTAACTGTTTGTAATGGAGACACGGTTACTTTAACAGCCTCTGGTGGTTCTACCTATACTTGGAATACAGGTGATTTGGGATCTGAACTAATAGTTAATCCAACCGAAACAACAACTTATACAGTCACTGCTCAAGATGATTATGGTTATACAGATACAGATGAAGTTACTATTTTTGTAAATGAAGCACCTACTATAACTGTTGAAAATGATTTATTTGTAATGATAGGAAATTCCATTACAATAACAGCTAATGGAGGAATTTCATATCTATGGAATACAGGAGAAACTACAGCAGAGGTTACTGTATCTCCAGAAGTAACTACAACATATACTGTTACTGGTTATGCTGAAAATGGTTGCCAGAGTACCATAGATGTACTAGTAACTGTGGTTGAACTATTAAGTGCTAATGCAGGAGAAGACGTTGCGATATGTTTTGGAGAAAGCACAACTTTAAATGCCTCAGGTGGTGTAACTTATACATGGAATACTGGTGATACAGCTGCACATCCAACATTTACACCAACAGAAACAACGACTTATTCGGTTACTGTTACTGATGGTTTTGGAAATTCAGATATTGATGAAGTTACTATTACTGTTAACCCTGTTCCAGTTGCTATTGCTAGTGAAGATATAACAATTTGTCAAAATGAATCTGTTACATTAACCGCAGAAGGTGGAGATTCTTACTTATGGAATACTGGTGATACTTCTGAAACTATCACTGTGAATCCTAATGAAGATACCACATATACTGTTGAAGTAATCACGAACAATTGCTCAGATACAGATAACGTTACTGTATTTGTATTGCCAACTCCAAATATTATTTTAAGTGATGATATTGTAATTATTACAGGTAATTCTGGAACACTTGAAGTGTCTGGAGGCGATTCTTATTTATGGAGTACAGGAGATACTACAGAAACTTTAGTAGTTAACCCAACAGAAACAACAACATATTATGTAACAGCTTTTTCAATAAATGGTTGCGAAACAACAGATGAAGTTATAGTTACTGTGATACCAGAAGTTATTGCAAATGCTGGAGATGATGTATCAATTTGTGCAGGAGAAAGTGTAACATTAAATGCTGCAGGTAGTACTTATTTTTCTTGGAGTTCAGGCGAAACAAGCCCATCTATTACTTTGAGTCCTACTGAAACAACAACTTACACAGTTACAGTATCGGATGATTATGGATATTCTGACACAGCTAGTGTAACAGTTACTGTAAATGAATTACCAAATTTAACTTTAAGTGAAAATATTATAATTTTTGAAGGTGAAAGCACTGAGCTTGCAGCAAATGGCGCCGAAACCTACCTTTGGAATACAGGAGATACATTAAGTTCAATAATTGTAACTCCTTTAGAAACTACTAACTATACAGTTACAGGTTATACAATAAATGGTTGTGAAATTTCAGCAGACGTTTCAGTTACTGTGATACCAGAAGTTATTGCAAATGCTGGTAATGATGTTTCAATTTGTGCAGGGGAAAGTGTAACATTAAATGCTTCAGGTAGTACTTATTTTTCTTGGAGTTCAGGCGAAACTAGCGCATCTATAACAGTGAATCCAACAGAAACAACGACCTATACGGTTACAGTATCTGATGATTATGGAAATTCTGATTCTGATAGTGTAACAGTGTCAGTTAATACATTACCAAATTTAACTTTAAGTGAAAATATTATAATTTTTGAAGGTGAAAGTACTGACTTAACAGTAAATGGAGCAGAAACGTATCTTTGGAATACAGGTGACACTTCAAGTCTTATTACAGTAAGCCCAATGGAAACAATGACATATAGTGTTACTGGGTTTTCTTTAAGCGGATGCCAAGCATCTGCAGAGGTAACTGTTACGGTAATACCAGAAGTTATTGCCAATGCAGGTAATGATGTTACTATTTGTAATGGGGAAAGCACAATGTTAACAGCTTCAGGTAGTGCTTATTTTTCTTGGAGTTCAGGCGAAACTAGCGCATCTACAACAGTGAATCCAACAGAAACAACGACCTATACGGTTACAGTCTCTGATGATTATGGAAATTCTGATTCTGATAGTGTAACAGTAACAGTAAATGAATTACCTAATATGACTGTAAGTGATAATGTTACAATATTTGAAGGAGAAAGCACCAACATCTCAGCAAATGGAGCAGAAACTTATCTTTGGAACACAGATGAAACTACAAGTTCTATTACTGTAAACCCTACAGAAACAATAAGTTATATTGTTACTGGTGAGTCTGAATTTGGTTGTCAAATTATAGAAGAGATTACAGTTATTGTTATACCTGTTGTTAATGCCAATGCTGGAAATGATAATTCAATATGTGCAGGCAGTGATGCCACATTAAATGCAACAGGTGGTACTAGTTATTTGTGGAACACAGGACAAACTACTGCGTTAATTACAGTAAGTCCAACAGAAACAACAACATATACAGTAACCGCAACAGATGATTTAGGAAATTCTGATTCAGATAGTGTAACTATTACTGTAGATCAAATACCTAATATTACTGTAAGTGAAAATATTACAATCTTTGAAGGGGAAAGTACTGATTTAACAGTAAATGGTGCAGATATATATATATGGAGCACAGGTCAAACATCTAGTACAATATCAGTAAGCCCAACTCAGACTATAGTATATACTGTTATTGGTTATTCGGTTAATAGTTGTGAAAGTGAAGAAGTACAAATTACAGTTACTGTTATACCAGAAGTTAATGCTTACGCAGGTGAAGATGTTTCAATTTGTATGGGTGAAAGTGTAACATTAAATGCTTCTGGAGGTGTAACTTACCTATGGAACAATGGAAGTGCAAATGCAACTCGAACAATTACCCCAACAATAACAAGAACATATACTGTAATTGTAACTGACGCTTATGGAAATTCTGATACAGATAGTGTTACTGTTACAGTAAATGAATTACCCAATTTATCTTTAAGTGAGAACATCACAATATTTGAAGGAGAAAGTACCAATCTAAATGCAAATGGTGCAGAAACGTACCTTTGGAATACAGGTGCAACATCAAATTCAATTGTTGTAAACCCACTGGAAACTACAACTTATTCAGTTACCGGTTTTTCAATAAATGGTTGTGAAATTACAACAGAAGTAACCGTTACAGTGATACCAGAAATAATGGCTAATGCTGGTAGCGATGTTGCAATTTGTTTTGGAGAGAGTGTAACTTTAAGCGCTTCAGGAGGTATAAGTTATATTTGGAATACTGGAGATACAGGAGCTTCACCAACATTTACACCAACAGCAACAACGACTTATACAGTTACAGTATCAGATGATTTAGGAAATTCTGATACAGATAGTGTTATAGTAACAGTAAATGAATTACCAAGTATATCTGTTAGTGAAAATATTACAATAATTGAGGGAGAAAGTACAGTCTTAGTTGTAAATGGGGCTGAAACGTACCTTTGGAACACGGGTGAGACTTCAAATACAATAGTAGTAAATCCAACACAAACAACAGTTTATACAGTAGTAGGTTCTACAAGCTCTTGTAGTAGCACTCAAGCGGAAATAGTAGTAACTGTAACTCCATTATTTTCAGCTTCTGCTGGTACAGATCAGTACGTTTGTGATAATCAGACTTATGATGTTGCCTTAACGGCTAATGAAGGAGATAGTTATTTATGGAGTACTGGTGAAACGACACAAATTATTACTGTAAGTCCATTATCTACAACAACATATACAGTTACAGTAACAAATAATGGACAAGAGGATTCTGATGAAGTTGCAGTTTATGTTGATCCTAGTCCAGAGGTAGTAGTAGAAAATGGGGATAGTGTACAGATTTTAAATGGGGATTTTATAACATTGTCAGCTTCTGGTGCAAATAACTATGAATGGAATAATGGTGCAACGCAACCTAATATTGCTGTCAGTCCATCAATAACTACTACATATGAAGTTAGAGGTTACATCGGAGATTGTTATGATGAAAAAGAAGTTATAGTAAATGTATTACAACCTGTTGTTGCAGATGCTGGTGAAGACGTATTTATCTGTTTAAACGAAATGACAACTTTAACAGCATCTGGAGGAGATGATTATATGTGGAGTACTGGTGCAACGACGCCAACGATCCAGGTATCTCCTGAGCAAACAACGGATTATACAGTAACAGTATTTAATGCCTTAGATTTTGATGAAGCAACAGTAAGCGTAGAAGTTGATTTAACGTGTTCAGACCAAATAACAGATCCAACGGGTATTCCAAAAGATTTTATTTTTAATGTGTACCCTAATCCTGCTTCTGGCATTGTTAATTTGAAATTTTCTGGAGTCCTTATTGTTTCAGATGTTCATATTTATGATGTAACAGGTAAGTTAGTAAAGCTCGTAAAAATATTTAATGAAAATATAAGTACTAGTTCTACTACGCAAATTGATATTAGTTCACTTCAATCTGGTGTTTACTTTGTGAAATTAATTGGTGAAGAAAAAGATATCACTAAAAAGCTAATTGTTAAGTAATATCAATTTAAACATAAAATGTTGCATTCAAACTCGTTCATTTTCCGTTCTATTTTCTTGTTCACAATTTCCGTAACTAAGGCTATAAAAATAGATTACAGCGTCATAGAACAAAAAAGCAACTTCGTTTCCTATACGATATTTCATGTTTAAGTTGGTATAACCATTCTTAAAATACAAATAACAAAAAAGCACTAAAATCATAAGATTTTGGTGCTTTTTTTATTTTGGTAATGTCTAGTTCTGAAATTATTATTTACATTTATGCTATCACTAATAACAATCTCTTTTAACTTAAAAATGATGATTACAACTTGTAAATTTGAATGTTGTTGTTATGATTTAGTAAATACTATCTTTTTTCATTTGTTTAATAAATTTATCCGTTAAAAGTTTGGCTCCTTCATCATTCAAATGAACTCTATCGTTAAATAGCTCTCTACGATTAAGTAGCGACTCATCGCTCGAAAAGTTGATTAGCCTGCATTATTCATAGCATTCTTATTTAATTCAATATTCCAATATTATATTTTTCATTTAATTATTGGTAACTAATCAGTTTGAAACTGATTAGTTACCTAATTTTAATTGCTTTATCATTTTCTTTAAATTCCACCCAGTTGCAGCTAAAAGGGCATTGATTTGGGATGAGTTTTTACCATGAAGATAGTTTTTTCTCATTCTAAAATCTGTTTTTAATTGTCCTATTGCTGGTTCAATGGCTGCTCTTCTTAGATTTTTTATTCCCTTTCGTGCAACTATTTACAATTCGAATTGTCTTTAAATATATAACTTAGTGATTGAGCGCTATGATTATATTGAAATTGGTGAAGTTTTTAAGAATAAGCATCTCTTATTCCAAATCGCAATACGCAATGGCAATACGTGAATAATTAAGCAATTGAATATAATTAATTAATACAAATTGAATACAACACTACTAGATTTTTTAATGATTACAAGTGTTATTATCGGATACTTTGTAAGTATCTCACTAATTACAACGTCTTTTTATAAGAGTCCTGCCAATAACTATCTCTCGTTATCATTATTCTTGATTACTACCTTGACCCTTTTAGAATGGCCAAGAATTAGTCTGGATAATATTTTTTTTCAATTTTTAAGCAATATCAGGTTAGACTTCCTGTTTGCAACTACTTTTTTTACTTATTTCTTAATTCAAATTAAGAATAAACGCATTAATAAGTATTGGTATAAACGAATCTATCTTCCTTTCTTTTGCTCTTTTATTTTCGAAATTCTAATTTCTTTTTTCGATTATATTTTAAACATTTATAATTCATTTTTTGATATTCTGATATACCTAACTATAGATATTGCATCAACTAGCCTCAATGTGTTTTTAATTTTTTGGGGAAGACGTTTAATAAAGAACTCTGATACTATTTCAGAAGACAAAAGGCGTTGGTTGTTAAGGCTAAATCTTTTTATTATATGCATTATTGTAATTTGGATTTTAACTAAAATAGAATATTTTGCACACAGCACTCTATATACTAGATATATCCTATGGATGCAACTTTCTTTATTCTCATGGTGGATATTATATTACGGGGTTTTTAAACTACAAGTTATAGCGCAAAAAGAGGAAATCCACGATTCTCTGGTTTCAAAAAGGGTACATAGTCCTCAGATAAAAAAGAAAATAAAGAGTGCTACTACGTCTAAAGTTATTACTCAACTTTATAAGTTAATGGAAGATGAAGAGGTATATAAAAACCCACTTTTAAGTAGGTTAGATTTAGCAACTCGGTTAGAAACAAGCGAAGGCTATTTATCTCAAATTATAAATCAAGAAATAAATAAAAGCATCATCCAATTTGTAAATGAATATAGAATCGAAGCTGCTAAAAATCTATTGCATAATCCAGTATTTAATAAATATTCCGTTGAAGCCATAGGTATGGAAGTAGGTTTTAAGTCTAAGAGTGCTTTTTACAACGCTTTTAATTTAGATTTAAAAATGTCTCCAGGATCATATAGAAAGCTTCAAAAAACGTCCTGATTCGTGTAATTCTAATCTTTCAGTACTTCTTCAATACCAAAATCACTCTTTTATTTTTTTGACAGCTTTATTTTTGCATGATATAAATCACAAAACAAAAATTAATGAAAAAAGTAACCTCAAAAATCAAAAAACCTAATCGTTTACATTCTATTACAAATGTAATTCTAATTGTAATATTCTCAATCGGAACATTCTCATGTTCTAATGATGACGACGGACCTCCTCCTGTGGTTATTAAAGAAATCTCGCAAGAAATTAAAGATCTAATTTATTTCAGAGGAGAAGAAAAAGCCCCTACAGTAGTAATAACTGTGCCAGGCGGTCCTGGTACAGAACTCGCCACAGAATTAGTAGATCAACTTTCTTGGTATTTTAATACTACAGGCGTTTTAATGGTAAATGTACATCAAGCACAAACCTTGAATCCTAGTATATTACAAGATGAGGATATAACATTCGACCAAGCCGTTAATTTTAATGCAGAAAGTGTAGAAACACTCCACCAAGTTGTTAAGCATTTTAAAGATGAAGGCAGAACAGTTTATGTTGTAGGGCTTTCATTTGGCGCCTTTATGACACAAGAACTTATTGCAAAAAAAGGAATAGATGTAGCAGATAAATATCTAATTATTACAGGTAGATTGGATATGAATGACATTTTTTGGCTAGGACTTGCTCAAGGAAAATCTGGGTATTTTGAAAACGGAGTCAATCCGATAATAAATGCAGAGCCACAGGTAGATGTATTTGGAAGAAATGAAGCTAGATTATTCGCTGGATTAATAATGAATAGATATACGCAACACTTTAATACTATTGAGAGCTTATCTAACATAACATACATTTATGGAGAAACAGATGATGCTGTTGGTCGTCTTACAAACGAAGAAGTTGCATTTTTGCAGTCAAAAAACGCAAACATCTTTACTGGAAGCGGAGATCATGATGAGCCTTATGAGGGTTATTTAGAACAAGGTTTTAATGAGGCATTTGGAATAGAGGTAGAATAACTAACACATATAAATTTATTGAAACACATTAAATCTCTCTTCTATAGTTTCTTAGAAATTATAGAAGAGTAAAATGTGTATAAAATTGATTTAAAAAAAATCAGTTTTTGTGTTTGATTAGATGAACCTAGATACATTTTTTATTATGAACCCATTTAAACTTTTTGGATTTAAGCGAGAATTAGAGGTTTTTAGTTCTGTTGAAGTCTTTTTTTGAGTTGTATAGCATATCGCTACGGAAGAAGAAAAAAACAAAAAGAGAGCTGAAAACAACAATTTTTTGGCAAAAAAATAAAGCTTAAATGAGTTCTATTATAAAATCAGTCTTTACAAGACTTATCAGAATGCTTACAATTTATCGATTAAAATACCAATCTGCGTTTAAGAATAAATCCAGGTACTTCTTACTCATAGTTGTTTTTGTCTTTAATATACAATTCAATCATGCACAGGATATTTTTATGGAAGTTGGTGTAGGAATTGGAAAAATTGTTGGAAATAAAAATGCTCAAGTTAAAGGTGAATTACATTTTAATATTATAAAATCTTATAAATTTGGACAATTAGGAATAGATTTTTCTACTGGTGGAAGTTTTATCCCTGAATTTAAAGAAAATGGAGATGAAACTATTAAAATACTATCTTCAAATGACTTTAAATTTGGGTCTATTACAATGCTATATAGATTACCAATAAAAAAGTATATGTTTGTTGAGTCAAGGTTTGGATATTCAACGTTGTTCTCATTTGTACATACAGATGATAAAACCAAAATAACTCAACCCAATTTTACTATAGGAATTGGAATAGGTGGAAACATTAATAAATTCACATTATCCCTAAGATATCAATACCTTGGAGTTACTCCCGATTACGAAGGAACTAGTTACACAACAATAGTCAAATCAAATTCTAAATCTTTAGCGTTGGTACTATTTGGAATATCATATCGTTTCGGATTTAATAATATATTTTAGAAAGAAAAGTGCAAAAAACTAAATACAAAAAACAGAAGAATGGATATTGATCTTAAGTATATTCAAGAAAATTTTATAGAATCAGATGAATTATGTCAAATTTCAGAAATTTCTCATCAAGAATTAAAAACGTTAATAGACAATAAACTAATTCCTAATAGCTCTTATGAAATTACCATAACCTATAAAATTAATTCTCCACTTGATGACGAAAAGGTAATTTCAGAAGTTAAAAAATATTATCCCAAAAGTGTAATATCTCTTATACAACAGAATAAAAATTTAAATAATTCATCTAAATTTAAGGAATCATTGAAAACAGAATTTATAAACACTTTTATAAATAGCAATTACAACAATTTTGGTTACGACAACATAACAAAAAAGGATGGAAGTGTAAATATTGAAAAGTTGAATTTAGCGTTTAAACAAGAATGGCAACACTATCTCAAAGGAATTTATGGAATTTGCACATTAAACGGCACTGGAACTGAAATCGCTAAAAAGGAAATAGTTGTTAAAAGATTAATTGAATTTAATAAAAAACATGGTGAGAAAAAATTATCAGATAACGATAAAGAAATACTAACTATTTTGAATAATGAATTTAATGAAGTTTCAAGTTTATTCGCTCCATATCAACGAATGATTAGTAGTAGAGGGAAATATCTTGATAAAATTTTGGAATTAAATTCTTTGTCTGAATTGATAAAAAACTATGATTAAATTGGTATAATACTGTATATAATTAATGAAGTGATTTAAACTTTTAACATTTAAGCGAAAATTAGTGATTTTTTGATCATTTGAAGACCTTTTTAAGTTGCATAGCATCGCTACGGAAGTGAAAAAAGACAAAAAATGGACGAAAAAGTGCAATTTTTTAGCGAATGAAAAAAGTTTAAATCACTTCAATTGCTAGTTCTAGGCTATTTAAGAAAATTAGTGTAGATTTTCTATTCAATTTATATTTGCTGGTAATGGTGCCAAAAACAGTTGCTGAAACACGCAACTAATTATACCTAAGCTGGTTAAACGCAGCTCTAGTTTTATCTAACCTTACTTCGCATCACCAACTTATGAATTAGCCTTGGCGATAAACGCTTCACATAAACTCCAAACTTTTCAAACTTACCAATATAGGCTTCAAACTTTTCTTTGTGTATGGCTTTGATCATACGTTTAACAAAGATGTTTACATCTAATCCGTTTTCAGTCATGGCATCTTGAGAACCTTGTTTACTACCATCTGCAGTTAATGCGTTTCTAGCAACGTTTGTATTTACAAATCCAGGACAGCTCATAGTGACCTTAATATTATCTTTATCGTACTCTAAACGCAACGAATCAAAAAAGCCATGTAAAGCATATTTGGCACCACAATAAGCAGATCTTAACGGAGAACTAAATTTGCCCATAAGACTAGATACTACAACATAATGACCAGATTTATTTTCAATAAAATGTGGCAAAAGCGCTTTAGTAAGTGCAACAGTACCTAAATAATCTACTTCCATGAGTTTTTTATCTACTTCAATAGCAGTTTCAATAATTGGTGAGCGCTGACTAATACCACCATTGTTTACTAAGAGATCAACTTTACCAAAACAAGAAATGGCTTTTTCTGCAATAGGTTTCATATTTAAATAATCAGCCAAATCAAGAGGGAGTATGGCTACATTATCTGGTTGTTTGCATTGTTTTTTTACTTCAATTAAAACAGCTTCACGTCGCGATGATAAGACAAGCTTGCAATCTTGCTGAGATAACTCTAGTGCGAGTGCTTTACCAATACCACTAGAAGCTCCAGTAATCCAAACTACTTTATTTGTGAATTTCATAACTAATTTTTTTTACTAAATACTTTCAACACAATACTTATTCTACTTAGTGAGACTGCTTACTGTGAACTGAATCTAACCACTCATTTCTTAAATCATCAGAAACTTTTCCTGTTCCATCATGCTTCCAACCAGGTGGTTTAAGCAAATATAGAATTCTATTCTTCAAAGATTTCCGACCTGTAAAAGCATCCTTAAACATCAGCCACCATTCAATAAATGCAATTTTTATTGGGTTGTAAGTTTTTATATTAGCTACTAAACCATATTTTACTTTTTCTTCATCTAGTTCTGGTTGAAACGTTCCGAATAGTCTGTCCCAAATAATTAAAATACCTGCATGATTGCGATCTAAATAAATAGGATTGCTTCCATGATGTACTCTGTGATGAGAAGGTGTGTTGAAAATGGCTTCAAACCATTTTGGCATTTTGTTTATGGTTTCTGTATGAATCCAAAATTGATATAACAAACTAATAGACATTTGGAGTAAAATCATCGCAGGATGAAAACCCAATAGTGGCAACCACAACCAAAAGATAAACGTATAGAAACCACCAGACCATGTTTGTCTGAGAGCAGTACTTAGATTATAATGCTCAGAAGAATGATGTACAACATGCGAAGCCCAAAACAAACGACACTCATGCGAGACACGATGAAACCAATAATAAGAGAAATCATCTACAAAGAACAACATTAAAAACGACCACCAAACTACAGGAACAGTAAACAATCTAAAATTGTCATAAACCCAAAAGAATACTAATAATACTAAAGCTTTACTAGCAAACCCTAAAATAACATTACCTAATCCCATGGCGATAGAAGAGAAAGCATCTTTAGTTTCGTAGGTTTTAATATGTTGCTTTGCAGTGACATATAATTCTAGCAACATTGCCAATACAAAAAAAGGAATGGCGTACAAGATTATATTAGGAAAATCAGGCATTTTGAGTTGTTATTAGAGCCCTAATTTACGAAATTAATTGACTATTTTTGATTACTCTTATGAAGCGAGCATATTAAAAAGCTTATTGTCGAAGAGAAAGATTCATAGCGAACAGCATGTGACCGAATTAATGAAATAGAATTGACACATGAAAGCAGAATACAAACAGTACATCTTAAACTTTAAGCAACCAAGCGGAACATCGCGAGGTGTGATGACCACAAAAGAAACTTGGTTTATAATGTTAAGCCATGGAGACAGAAATGGAATAGGAGAGTGTGGTATTTTAAGAGGGTTATCCATTGACGACAAACCAGATTACGAAGCAAAACTAAAATGGATTTGCAATAACATTCACTTAGGCTTAGAGAAGCTTTTAGCAGAATTAGTAGAATTCCCAAGTATTCAATTTGGGCTAGAAACAGCTTTTAAATCTTTAGAAAGTTTAGATCAATTTCAATTATTTCCTTCAGCATTTACAGAAGGACTTGATAGTATTCCTATAAATGGTTTGGTTTGGATGGGAAACGACGATTTTATGCGCTCTCAAATCAAAGAAAAGATAGAATCTGGTTTCAATTGTATCAAACTAAAAATTGGAGCTATAGATTTTCAAACTGAATTGGATATTTTAAAATCAATACGAAAAGAATTTTCAGTTTCTGATATAGAACTCAGAGTGGATGCTAATGGTGCTTTTTTACCAGAGGATGCTTTAGAGAAATTAAAACGATTGTCTGAATACCAATTACATTCCATAGAACAACCAATAAAACCAAAGCAGTTTGAAACTATGGCACGACTTTGTGAGGTTACACCATTACCAATCGCCTTAGATGAAGAATTGATAGGAGTGTTTAAAAAAGAAGACCAACAAGATTTACTCAAAACCATAAAACCACAATACATTATTCTAAAGCCAAGTTTGGTTGGTGGATTTAGTGGAAGCCAACAATGGATTGATAGTGCAGAAAGCTTGAATATAAAATGGTGGATTACAAGTGCGCTAGAAAGCAATATTGGATTAAATGCCATTTCGCAGTGGACGTACACGTTAAAAAACAGAATGCCACAAGGTTTAGGAACAGGAAGTCTATTTACTAACAATTTTCCTTCGCCATTAAAAGTAAAAAACGGTACTTTGCAATACGATTTAAAACAAAACTGGAAATTTAATTTATAAGAAATGAATTATATACAACAAGCCTACAAAGGACAACGCGAGCTTTGGATGTTTATATTAACTACCATTTTAGTTGCTGGTATATTCATTGGTAATTTTATCTATTTTTTAATTGCTGATCCAGCAGATTTGGATATGGCTTATGATTTGATGAAGCAGATTCCTGCAAACTTATCTTTAATAATTAACCTTTTGCCTTTTGTTTTTTTACTTGGACTTTTGTTTGTTTTAGTAAAATTTGTACACCAAAGAAGTCTATTGTCTTTAACCACAGCAAGACCTAAAGTAGATTTTAAGCGAATTTTATTTTCGTTTTTAATGGTATGTACATATACATTAGTAACCTTTTTTATAGGTTATTATATGGACTCTTCTGAATTGGTTTTTCAGTTTAATGCTGGCAAGTTTGCATTGCTATTTACTATTAGTATTCTTTTATTTCCGTTTCAAATTGGCTTAGAAGAATATTTATTTAGAGGTTATTTAATGCAACATATTGGTGTTTTGGTAAAGAATAAATGGTTTCCGTTGATTTTTACCTCTGTTTTATTTGGTATAGCACATAGTGCAAATCCTGAAGTTGCAACAATTGGATTTTGGAAAATGATGATTTTCTACATTGGTACAGGCTTGCTTTTAGGGATAATGACTTTAATGGATGATGGACTTGAATTAGCTTTAGGTTGGCATCTAGGAAATAACTTATTGGCTTCACTATTAGTAACTGCAGATTGGACAGCTTTACAAACAGATGCTATTTTTAAAAGTACAGCAGATCCTTCTTTAGGAGTACTTTCCGAAATATTATTACCAGTTTTAGTAGTGTACCCAATTATGCTCCTTATTTTATCTAAGCGTTATGGTTGGAAAAATTGGAAAGACAAATTATTTGGAAAAGTAATAGAGCCACCAAAAGAAGATTACAAAATTATTGAGTAAAATATGACACCTAAATATAACAAAGTACATAACCGTTTTAAGTTTAACGGACTTCATTTTAGTCATGAAGAATTAAAAGAAGTCGCTTATAGTCTTATTAAAGAAGGAGAAGCATACGAAAAAGTAACTGGTAATTTTTTATTAGATTGGTTAAACAATAAAGATCATTTATTTGTAACCACATCTGGTTCTACAAGTAAGCCAAAAGAAATTAAGTTAATGAAACAAGCCATGGTTAATTCGGCTATTGCTACTGGTAATTTTTTCGGTTTAGAACCAGGAGATAAAGCATTACATTGTTTACCAAGTCATTTTATTGCTGGTAAAATGATGTTTGTTCGTGCTTTGGTTTTAGGTTTAGAGATAGATTTTGTTGAGCCAAGTGCACAACCTATTTTCGATTATAAAAAGACTTACGATTTCTGTGCCATGATTCCACTGCAATTAAAGCATACCATTGGTTATATTCATAATATAAAAACCATAATTGTTGGCGGTTCTAAAGTAACTAAACCACTTTTACAGAAGATTAAGGAATGTAAACCTAAGTTTTACGAAACTTACGGAATGACGGAAACCATTACTCATGTTGCTGTAAGATCGCTTCAGTCTAAATCTAGTAATAGAGAGAGTTTCTTTAATGCTTTAGAAAATGTAACTTTTGAGCAAGACAATAGAAGTTGCTTAATTATCAATGCTCCAAAATTGGTTGAAGATGCTTTAGTAACTAACGATATTGTAGATTTAAAATCTGAAACTAGCTTTGAGCTTCTAGGCCGTTTTGATAATGTGGTAAACTCGGGAGGTATAAAATTATTTCCAGAACAGATTGAAGACAAACTACAACCAGCAATTAGCCAACGTTTTATTGTTGCTGGAGAGGAAGATGCAACGCTTGGTGAAAAGTTGATTCTTATTGTTGAAAAACCTTCAAATTCTACAGATGAAATTCTAAAGGTTATTCAAGAATTAAAGACTTTAGACAAGTTTGAAATTCCAAAGAAAATTTATAGCGTAGAGAAATTCTCTGAAACTATAAACGGAAAAATTCAACGTAAAAAAACCATCAAAGCGGTTCTTGCATAGTTAACTCATTCAAATACATACTTCACTCATTCTAGGTTTTATTCTTTAAGGAAGGTCTTTAATTTTATACAACTTTAAATACCAAACCAATGAAGACAACAGCCACATTTGTATTTGCATTAATACTATCAATAGCAAGTTACTCACAAGAAAAAAACATTGGAACAGAGTCTGTAAATCTAGATAATCTTATTACGTTTATCGTTGAAAATTATAGTATTCAGACCGATTCTACCAAAACAAAAAACATTACTTTTCTTATAGAAACTTATGCAGAGAAATTTAATATAGAAGATAGTGTAATTCTTAAACAAGCTTTTAAATTACTGTCTAAACGTGTCACAAAAAACGATACGATTAGTATTGTTATGCATTCTAATTTTAATGGTATTGCCTTAAAACAAGTGAAAGCTACAGAAATTAAAAAACTGCTTTATGTTATTGAACACCCAAAAACTAGTGTAAAAACATTTGTAGATGATGGCATAGAACTTGTAAGCTTCCCCAAAAATAGGACTGTTTAAAAGAGTAAAAATAGTTTTAACTTTAAACAGCAATTATGAGAAAAAGTAAATTTAGTCCGACCCAAATCGCCAAGATTTTAAAAGAGTTTGATTTAG
>Ga0209633_10000677_pt1 | contig 38556 bp, 28 predicted proteins | sample Cruoilmetagenom1_FD_187290 | JGI IMG/M metagenome (GOLD analysis project Ga0209633, IMG submission 187290) | Oil polluted marine microbial communities from Coal Oil Point, Santa Barbara, California, USA - Sample 1 (SPAdes) (version 2) | ecosystem: Environmental > Aquatic > Marine > Oil seeps ...
CGGCTTGTATTTGCTTAATTGCTTCAACTATTTAGTGGGGATGTAGCTCAGCCTGGGAGAGCGCCGCGTTCGCAACGCGGAGGTCGGGGGTTCGATTCCCCTCATCTCCACCAATGATTTAACTCTCATCTTGCTACTTGAAATTTGTGTTCATTTACTCAATCTGTTTTGAATATATTTCTGGTCTCTGCTCAGCTCATTTGGATCTTTGTCTAAGATCCAGAGGAGATAATTATTTAGTATCTTCTCTGCTGCAGGAATATCATTTAATTCCTTTAATACCGTATAAAGATTCCAGGCAATTTCAGTTGTATGTGTATGTTCTAAGCCAGCTATCTCTTTGAATGAAATTAAAGCTTCTTCTAAATATTTTTTCGCATTCAATAAATCGCCTTCTACTTTGTAGGCTAGGCCAAAGCCATTATTTATTGCACTTCTAAGCGGTTTAACATTTAGTAGTTCCGGATTTTCATCTAACAGTTCTAGTAGTTTCTGATAAAGATCTTGGGCTTTCGATAAATCTAGATCATTTTTGGTCTTTACATAACGATCTCTTAGAGCGTCGGCAAAATTATTCATACTAGCTAAGGTGATATAATCTTTATTTCCGTTAATTCTTTTACTCAATTGGATTCCTTTTTCATACTTGTCGATTGCTTGGTCATATTCTTTCATATCTTTCAAAATGCCAGCTAAATTGAGTAAATTTCTAATAGTATGGGGATGATCTTCGCCTAAAATGTTCATATTTAATCTAAATACTTCTTCTAAAAGTTCTTTTGCTTCTAAATAAAATCCTTTAGCTCTCAATGTACTGGCTAGGTCGCTTTTTATAGTAAGTAAGGCTCGGTCTTCATTCCCTAGTTCTTTTTCTACAAACGGTATAACAAGCTCATATAATTCGATAGCTAAATTAAAAGAAGATCTATTATAATAGTAATCTGCTAAATGCTGAGCAAGGGCAGCCCTTTCGTGTGAATCTATGGACTTTAAAAACTTTTCAGCGTGTTTAGTCTCATAATTTTTTTGGTCATATGATAATGTATCATCAGTATTAGGTTTAATTGTTTCAATTAAAGCATCTAAAATTTTATCCTCACCTATATTATTTTTAGAAGCTTTTTCTTTATAATGAAATTCAATTACACGTGAAATCAAGGCATGTACTTCCCATGCTTCATCATTTTCCAATTGAGTTGCTAAAGAATGTGTATGGACATTATGGAGTGCACGAAGAGTCATTTCTCTGTTCTCTGACTTGTTAGTAGCGTAATTCTTTTCAAATATCTTTTGGACTAATTTAGTGGGAATAGGAGCTTGGGCTAAAATTGAAGCAATTATTAAGAAATCTATGCCTTCTTGGTCTAGAAGTTCTATACTACGAAGTAAGGTTGTTGCGATACTGGGTTCGTGACCATTAGGCAATTGTCCGGTTAGATCCGCAGCAAGATCTAGTTCATCTTGATTCGGATTCTTCAATCCTTCGAGAAATTCAGTAAAACTTTGAAATGTAACAGCGGAAGAGGCTACATCTATTGCTAGTGCATGGAACCCTAACATTTCAATTATTTGTCTTGCTGCGACTTCTTCTGTTTGATCTGTGGGTTCTCTTTTGCTTGTAAGAAGCATGTAGGCATCTTCTTCTTCAAGTACATCAAGGGCTATTCGCTCTGCAACATTGTACTCGGTGCTCCGTGTAGTGATTAGAGTTTTAGCATTCTGATGTGGAGCAAACCATTTTCTTAGGTTTTCGGTATTCATGTTATTTGGAATATCATCAACTATCCAGAGGGAAGGGTGGTCCTTTGATTCTAGGTGTCTAGCTATTTCCCCAATAATTAATAATAAGTTATTTTCTTGGTCTGATTCAAAAACATTTTGGGATATTCCTATTTCTAAAGCTATTACTCGTAGCTGTTTTTCTAGTTCTAAATCCGGCTTTTCCGGATCAGCTTCTGATGCGCTTAACCAGTAAATACCTCCAGGATAGGCGCCACCAAATCTCATGGCGTATTCTTCTGCTAGTAGTGACTTTCCTATTCCACCCATGCCATGCACTTGTGCTGTACCGCTAGTAATTAGAATCTTCTCATAGGAATTCAACTTTGAGTGAATGTCCCACATATCTTTGAGTCTTCCTACAAAATTTGTATAAAAGATTCCATTTCTGCCATACCATGCCGGTTTATTGAAAGTAGATATTTGTCCAATTTGATCTGGAATACTTGAGATATGCTCTTTAATGCTTTTAGCAATTTCATTTAAGGCTGTTTCATCTGGATCATTCGGCACTCTTTTGAATAGAGCATCTTGGAATTCTGAGGGCATAATATGGTCATAACCCTCTTCAGGATTAAGAACCATTATTCGTTTAATAGGGTCTCCCTCTCTCTGACCTGTGAGAAAAGCAGATGTAAATTCCCATTGACAATAACGACTTTTAGGATATTTGGATGAATAATAAGCAACAAGCGCTTTGGAGCGTGAAAGCCCTAACGTTAGATTCCTCATAATGCTATCAAAGTCTTTTATTTCATTTTCATCTAACCAAACATTAAGACCTGAATCTCTAAGAGCTCTAACAATCTTGTCCGCACTATCTTTATCCTTGCGACTGTAGCTAAAGAAAATGTCATACTCTTGTGTAGGCATAATATATGATGAAATATAAAGTAGGATATATGTTAAGCAAAGTATTAAAATCAATAATTTTCTTAACACGAAGACCAACTTTCACATTCTATTAACCTTCTGTTAAGAAAATTTTACAATATTCAAATCCCCGTCATACTTTAATCCTTTATGAATCCACTGAGAAAAACTAAAATTATCTGTACCATAGGGCCTTCCACCAGCTCATTTGAAATGCTTATGGGCATGTATAAGGCTGGGATGAATGTTGTGCGCTTAAATATGTCGCACGGCAGCCACGATACTCACCTACAAGTAATCAGACAAATCAAATCTATTAACCAGAAAATCAAAGATTCGATTCCTATACTCTTAGATCTAGAAGGCCCTGAAATACGAACGGGAACTTTGAAAAATGACCTGAAGCTAAAACAGGGAGACATCATCACTGTATCCGTAGGGAATGAAGATGTAGAGATATCATCATTTAGCATTAACTATGAGGACCTTATTAACACCTTAAATGAAGGCGATAAGATAACGGTGGATAGTGGTCTTATCAATCTTGAAATTCTCAAGAAAAACCGGGGTACTATGGAGTGCAGGGTCCTTGACGGAGGGACTCTCAAAAGCCAAAGCCATGTTAACCTGCCGGGTATACGTATTAATCTCCCCTCAATTACAGAGCAGGATAAAGAACATGTGCTTTTTGGGGTCGAGCAAGGGGTCGACTTTATCGCTCTATCCTTTGTTCGGGAAGCCAAGGATGTGCTTGAGTTAAAAGAGCTGCTTGGCGATAAGGGGAATAAAATAAAAATTATCTCTAAAATTGAAGATCCGGAAGGGGTCAACAATCTTGATGAGATTATAGATGTCTCGGATGCTGTCATGGTTGCCCGCGGAGATTTGGGTATTGAAATCGAGCTTGAAGAGCTGCCTAATGTACAGCGTACAATTGTCCGCAAATGCCAGGAGAAAGGTAAACGAGTTATAGTTGCTACCCACCTGCTTGAATCTATGATCGAGAATCCCCTACCGACTCGGGCTGAGGTAACTGACGTGGCAAATGCCGTATATAGCGAAGTCGATGCAGTTATGCTTTCGGGTGAAACCGCTGTAGGCAAATATCCGATTCGCTGTATTGAGAATATCGATAAAATTGCAAGAGCATCGGAGCAGCTACCCGGAATGAACTTTAGTAGAAATTTAATAAAAGAAGATGTAAAACAAAACGTTGCTGAGTCCGCAGTGAGTTTAGCGGAGTCTATTGATGCTAAGGGAATTGTAGTAATAACGCGGCGCGGTATCATGGCGCAATTTTTAACCAATTGCAGGCCCTTTAAAACATTGATATACGCATTCACTAATGATAATAGAACTCGAAGACAGCTTTTCTTAAATCGTGGAGTATGCGCCCACCGCATAGAATTTAGCAAAGATCCAGAGAAAACAATCCAGAATGCTTTTGTAACTTTGGAAAAACGGGAAGGGTTTCAATCAGGCGATCGAGTAGTAGTAATATCGGATATTCTTGCCGGCTCCGGGATTGATGCTATACAAATCAGGGCAATAAATTAGTAGATTTATCAGCGATTAATATAATTAATGACTTCAGATTAACCCGGCTTGCGGAGTGTATCGAATTTCGGTTTGTTTATTCTGCATTATCCCAATAAGCCTAGTCGGAATTAGGCGTCTTTGGAGAATAGGCGGCGGGAATTAATCAAGAAAGATGTGAGAGATAGAGATTAAATAAGTTTGAAAATAAAGGGAAGGGTCACCTGTGTGTTATGCAGATGACCCTTTTTTATTTTAGTTACTTTTTAGCTGTTTCTGTTGTGTACTCGTTTACAACCTGATACTGGGGATATACAAAGCTGCCTTTGGTCCAAATAGCCCATGCTGGGTCGGCAATAGGCTTAACTTTATTTAATGGATGACCCTTAGGTGCTGTGATTTTTATTTTAGCATTTTGCGTATCCACAACACCGCCGTTCCAGGGAATAGGGTACTTAACTACAATATTTGCGGTTTTCCCCTCTATTTCTTCCGAGATAAGTCCGAAGTAGTTAAGATGACCTCCGCCGAAGTTCCCGAGCTCACTTCCTACATCCGCAGTGGATACTATAAACGGTTTCCCATCCACGGTTAACGTTGCCGTTAGTTTTCCGTCCTTAACCTCAGTCGTAGTCATAACATTCGTATTCTCATTTACCGGTATTCCTACCTTCTCTGTAAATTCACGCATCACAGGTGAGCTGTTGAAGTAAAAAATGAAATATCTTCCCAGGTAGGTTATATCAGAGTTCATTACATACGAATCCTGTCCAGCTAGTTCAACAGTTAGGTACGTAAGCGTGTAAGGGCCAAGACCCGAGGTCTCCTTTCCGTCTGGAACCGTGTACATGTTTATTACAACCGTACCCTCCGGGTTTGGCTCAAGACCTTCCGGCAGCATAGCCTTAAGAGTCTTAGGGTCGGCTTTGTATGACGCAATAAACATCCACGCGTCCGTTACAAGCTGAGGGGCTGGAAGATCCCCAGCCATTGCAGCATTGTTCTGGTTTGAAAAAGTGAATGCCAGGGATAGTACAAATAATGTTATAAACATTCTTTTTGTAAAACTTTTCATATAAATACCTCCTGTATTGTTTTCATTGGTTTTCGGTTTGACCCTATATTATATTAATATGATTAAAATGTTTCTTTCAAGTGATAAATTGTTTGCTCCCCTAATTTGTTGGTGAACATCGGGCATAAAAAAGCCCGAGCATCTATTACTCAGGCTTTTTATATTTTGTTTTTTATCTGTTAAATAACAAGAGCCCGCTTTCTTAGAAAGATAACGGATGCTATTGTTGGAATCACCAAATAACCGCCTCTCTATACAAAAATACGTAATAGAGCCTATATTAGCGAGACATAAAATGTTACTTAAGAAAGTTTTATAAACTACTGATTCATCCTCCATTCCTCCAAGTAACTCGAAGAAAGGTCAGTAGCCTACAATAATCAATTGTCTAACAAATTCTTTTTAATGTCAAGCTATTTTATTGCGGATTTTTTAGAGGGTTATTAAACTAAGTCTTTTCTGCGTAATAGATAAAGGCGGGCGGGAAGTTGGTCCATACGGTTTTACTCTTTGTGACTTTATCAAACTTTTCATGCAGCTTATTTCTGAACCTTCTTGCAGATGGAAAAACTAATCCCGGGACATACGCGTAGGTTAGGAACTTGCCGCCCGGATTTAGAACATCCATAATGGTTTCCAGTAAATCATCTTGTAGTTCTTCACCAAATGTTGACCATGGAAGGCTGCTAATTATACGGTCGCATCCTTCTTCCCCATGCATCTCAAGGTGTTTTTTAGCGTTACTTGCCGATGATTGATAGACAGTTGCACCGGGGCACCTTTCTTTTGTCGCTTCAACTAATGTTTCATTAATTTCCATTGCAAAAAAGGTCGTATCTTTAGATATCTTATTGACAATCTTTTCGGTTATCACACCGGTTCCCGATCCAAACTCGACCACACTCGATATTTGGGGTAGCTCAGCCATATCTGTAATCATATCGCAGAGTTTATTATTAGATGGAGCTATAGCTCCTATTTTTGTAGGGTGTATTAAAAATTGAGTTAAAAACTTGATGTTAATTCCAAGCCCATTCTCAGCGCTAATGTTAGTTCTTCTCATATAAAACAACTACCCGTTCTCTGTATATACCCTTTGCAATTAGAATATAACCCTTGTAATTGGAGATCCAATTCAACCCATCAAGCTGTTTTTGATTCAATCATTTATACATCTATCTGCTTAAAAAGTCAATCATTTTAGAATATTCCTTAGATTGTATAAGAACCTATTGTTTCTTTTTTGACAAATTGACCGAGTCTAATTAGAATCGATAGGGATTTAATAAATGAGAATAACTTTATCAAAGGATGTGTTTTTTAATGCCTGAAGAAATAATAGGGATTAGGAACGTTTATAAAGCGTTCGACACAAAAGAGGTTCATATGGGGGTCAATCTCTCCATCGAAAAGGGTGAAAATATCACGGTGCTCGGTGGCAGTGGGTCTGGGAAGAGCGTTTTACTTAAAGAAATTACCGGACTATTAAAACCTGACAGCGGGGATGTAATAGTAGAAGGGGAAAATATTGTTCCCTTAAACGAAGCGCAGCTCGTAAATGTGAGAAAAAAGATGGGGATGCTTTTTCAGGGATCCGCACTTTTTGATTCACTAACTGTGGAAGAAAATATCGCTTATCCGCTGAGGGAAAACGCAAATTTCCCGGAGAACGAAATTAGGGAAATAGTTGCCAGGAATCTCGAGCTGGTTGGGCTTCCTGATATTGAAGATAAAATGCCCTCAGATCTAAGTGGTGGCATGAAAAAGCGCGTTGGGCTTGCGAGAGCCATGGCTATGAACCCCAAGATACTGCTCTATGATGAGCCTACTACGGGTCTTGATCCCCCCAATATTACAAGGATTAACCAATTGATTAGAGATATGCAGAAGCAGTTCGGTATAACGGGCGTTATTATTACCCACGACGTACAAAGTGCGTTTGAAATCTCAGACAAGATAGCATTTCTCTATCATGGAAAGATTGTTTTTACCGGAACTGTTGAAGAGGCTAAGAAAACCGATGTTGAAATCCTGAGCAACTTTATTAATGCAAAGATGGAAGGCGGCGATGAGTAATAGTTGGAAGCATGTATAAATGGTCTAATTGTTTTTAACGCTTATCTTTCAATCTAGTCCCTCTACATTTAAAATTTTCCATCCTCCTAGCATGAAGCTTTCAAAAACAATATTAATATTTTGAGGATTGTCTTGAGTTCCTATTAGCGTATAAGGAGTGCTTTCCCTAATTCCCTTTATCCATATATTCAGATTCGCCGTAGTTTCCGTCTCTCCCTTTGCATTTTCTCTTGTAGAGACTATTAAGTCTGAATAACCTCCTTGTATGACGTCAAACCTGTCAAAGGCATTTTTGATAATGTTTCTAATGACAGGATATGTTCTTCCCGAGTCGTCTTTATAATCAGGGGAGAAATATTCCATCACAACATCCACATCTTTTCTTTCTCCGGATTCAATTAAGTTATTGAGTAGAATTGAGATCTTGCTCGAAACATCATTATCATTGCTTGCGGGCAGGAAAAAATAAAATAAGAGAATAGCGATTACGACTATTGGGATAATATATTTCATAGGATAGAGAGTTTAATGCAAAACTATATACTTTTCATCTATAAAGGTTCTACCCTTTATTTCTTTCCCCTTTGTAGTAAAAGCCACGGCTCCCATGTTGTCTATTTCAAGGATCACTGTTTGCCCGTTTAATTTGTTTAGCTCCTGATCAAATTGATCCAAAGATTTGTTAATATGCCCGGTGACCAATATTTGGGGCGATACAGACTCTAAAAATTCAAAGAGGGAACTCTCAATCTTGATATTGGGTATATATACGACACGGGTCTTTATCTTCTTCTCAAAAGAATGAATTAAATCTCTTTGGAATGAGATTTGATTTAGAGATTCACCAAAGAGAAAACTTGAGTTTCCATACGTTAGCTTGAATGCAATTGGATAAGGCCTTGATGAATCATCAATCTTAAACCCCTCTGCAGGCCTAAGAATATCTAAACTCGTATCTCCAGAGATTATCGGCTCTTCAACATTTGATATATTTTCCCATCGGACGTTCTTGTCATTAATAAGTTTCCATACCCTGCCATCGAGTTTATCTCCGTTTGTAAACAAGGTTCCCACATTGAATTTTTCTAAGAGATGCGCGGCTCCGCTTAGATGATCCTTGTCGATAGAGGTTAGGATTATATAATCAATTTTCCTAATTCCCTTACTTAAAAGGTAGTTGGTAATGACGGTTCGTTCTAGATATCCGCCTCTGTCTGTATTTGAATAGCCCCCATCTAGAAGGATGTTTTTCTTGTTAGGCAGTTGTAGAAATACGAGGCTTTTATTTTCTCCGACATCAAGGAAGTTAACCTCGAGAACATCCTCTACGGTTTTCCCCGGAATTGGGTTAACCAGGGTTATAATTAGGCCAAGAACTATAAATGGGATTATAAATTTAACCTTTGGATAGGCCGAATTTAAAATCAGGCAGATAACAATTAGTAAAAACAGAACCCAGCTTAATGTATTCATTACAGGAATGGTAAGCGAGGAGTAGGGTATCTCAAGAAACATCTCAACTCCGAACGTGAGCATTTCGATGAAAAATATATTGAATGATATTAAAAGCCCGGCGACATAGGGCGATACAAGAAATACAAGAAAGGAAATTAAACTTATTGGAACAATTATAATTTCAACCAGCGGTATCAATAACAAATTGGCAGGTATCGATACTAGCGGTAAAATCCCAAATGAATTAGCTACCAATGGGAATGTTGCCAGAGTCGCCGCCACCGTTGTCTTTATTAAGCTGTATATCTTGTCCCTAAGTGTGGCGAACTTAAACGGATAAAATTTGTGAGTCAGTAATATTGCAAAGACTGCCGCAAAAGAGAGCTGAAATGATAGTTCAAATAGTGACCAGGGATGCCAAAGTAGAATTATTAATGCCGCCGCGCAAAGTGTGTTAATCCTATATTCCTCCTTGCCAATCACAATTGAGAGTAAATAGAGGGAGATCATTATAAACGCCCTTACTGTGGATGTGGAAAAACCCGCAATAGCAGTGTATAGGAATACAGGCAGTATGGTCATTCCCGCGGCAAGCCTGGGTACCTGGAAGCGAAGCAGGATATATTCAGAGCGTTTTAATAGCCATTTAATAATGAAAAAGAATGCGAATGCGACTGCACCCACGTGTAGTCCTGATATGGCTAAAATATGCGCCACGCCGGCCTTTGAAAACTCGGTTCTGGTTCTCTGCGGTATCCCGCCTTTCTCACCTATTGTAATGGCGTTTAGTATTTCGTTCTCAGGGCTAGGAAATCCGGCTCGAACAAAATTCCCAAATTTTATTCTCATCCTGTCAATGGAATATAAGATGGGGCTGTATGATTCTGAGAGCCCAAATGAAATTATTGAATCCTCCCCCTCAATGAAACCTCTGGCATATATGTTTTGTCTTTCGTAGAATTTTTTAAGATTAAATCCCCCGGGGTTTTCAAAATTTTCTATAGGTCTGAGTTTTATCTCAACGAGACGGACTCTATCCCCATACGCTAGGGTGCTGGTATTTTCACTTGAGTAAATGATCACTTTCCCTGATACGGGTTTTCTAACACCTTCGCGAATTATATAATCCGTATCAAGATATAGTCTCGATCCTGACTCTCTACTTTCGGGTGATCTGTATAAAACTCCCTCCAGGTCACTTTTCTCCCCCATATAATCCAAGATGTTATTGTCAGAGACAACTAGTGAATTAGCTGAGAATATTAATCCTAGAGGTATAAACAACAGGAATCGCAAATTCCGAAAATAAAGTGAGATAATCCCCCCGAATAGCCCAGTAATGGCGACTAATATCCAGGGATTGTTTGAGAATTCATTTAGATAAATTCCCAATATAAAACTAATCACTATTAGAACTATCTTGTGATTGTTCAGTAGATCATTAATTGAGTTTTGTATCAGCTTCATTTTTCTTAGATAGACTGCCCCATTTAATTTCTACAGTATAGTGGAAATGTTAGGTGTAATAAAATTATTTTTAAGAATAAAAACTTTATTTAATGAGTTGATATGGATGGACTATAGAATACAGGTCTTCGAGGACTAGTTACGTACAATTAGAAATTGGACTAATCTTTGGTTTTTATAAGTGCGACCGCGTGGGCAGCTATACCTTCACCTCTCCCGGTAAATCCCATCTGGTCTGTAGTAGTTGCCTTAATTCCAATTGACTTGGATGAAATTCCTAAGGCGGAAGAAAGCTTTTCTTTCATGTTTTGAATATGAGGAGCAATTTTTGGCCTCTCACACACAATAACACTGTCCAGGTTCTCAATTTCAAACCCTCTTTCCTTGAGTAAAGTAAGTGTTTCCTCAAGAAATAGTAGGCTGGACATACCCTTATATTTTGGATCCGTATCGGGGAAATGGCTTCCAATATCACCCTCACCCAATGCTCCGAGTAAAGCGTCACAGATGGCGTGGCTCAGCACATCCGCGTCAGAGTGCCCCTTAAGCCCAAATTCAAAGGGGATCTCAACGCCGCCTATGATGAGCTTAGCGTCTTTAGAAAACCTGTGAGCGTCAAAACCGAATCCTATCTTATACATAGTTAGCCTTATTTTTTATTGTGAAAGTCTGTTTTTAAAATTAACTTTCCCATTTCAAGATCCTCAGGGGTAGTAATTTTTATATTATACTTGGAGCCTTTAACGAGTTTTACTTCCATACCAAGCCTTTCTACAAGTTGCGACTCATCTGTAGCTAAATAACCATCTTCTGAGGCTTTTTCAAATGCCTGTTTGAGAACGTCATACCTAAATGCCTGAGGTGTTTGGGCAAACCAGATGTTATCTCTCGGCGCCGTATTCTCTATGAATTGTTCAGGGGATGATTTTTTTATTGTGTCAGTTGAAGGAAAAGCGGCTATTGCCCCACCTGATTTTCCAGCTTCGGCTACAACTTCTTCGATTATATCGAGTGTGACAAATGGACGGACACCGTCGTGAACGACTACGATTTGTGGCCTGGAAGAAATAGAGTGAAACCCTTTTTCAACAGATTGCTGTCTTTGTGTTCCGCCGGCAATGACTTTTGATACCTTTTTAAGCCCATACTTATCAACTATTTCGTTCTTAGTATATTCAACCCAGCTTTCCGGCACTACAACTATTATCTCTTGTATGAGATCTGAGCCCTCGAAACTCTGGATTGGATAAACGATTATAGGCTTTCCGGAAAGGGGGATAAATTGTTTTGGTAATTCATCTGTCCCCTTCCCATTAAATCTCTTTCCTAGGCCGGCTGCCGTAATGATCGCTGCGGCATTGATATCAGCCATTATAATTTGAAGCCGTTCGTCTGTTATCGTCTTTTACTTTAGAGAATATCATTCTTCCCGTCGGTGTCTGAAGCACGCTTGTTACTGAAACGTCTATCTTGTTCCCAAGATGTCTTTTAGCCTCGTCAACCACAACCATCGTCCCGTCCTCAAGGTATCCGATACCCTGGTTATCCTCTTTGCCCTCTTTGACCACATGAATGTTCATAGTTTCACCAGGCAGAACCACAGGTTTTAAGGCATTTGAAAGCTGGTTCAGATTCAGAACCTTTACATTTTGAAGCCCGGCTACTTTGTTTAAGTTGTAGTCATTTGTAATAATAAGTCCCTTGAGCTTAGCTGCGAGCTCAACAAGCTTTAAGTCAGCTTCCTTAATATTCGGGAAGTCGTGGCTCGTAATTTTAATCGAGACGTTTGGGATATCCTTCTGCATCCTTTTAAGTACATCAAGGCCCCTTCTTCCTCTTACGCGCTTTATTTGCTCTGAGGAATCGGCAATATGCTGAAGTTCCTTAATAATAAACTTGGGTACTATTAGCGGTCCGTTGATAAACCCTACCTCAGCCACATCCGCGATTCTTCCGTCGATAATAACGCTAGTATCGAGAATTTTGGCTCCTCCCCCACCTCTTGTTGAGGATCTATGGCCCACATCTTCCGCTTCTCTGCCTTTATTTACTCCAACTGTTATTCCTATATGGAATAGTAAGAGGAAAAATGCCGCAGTAATATATGGGAAAATGTTAGCCGGAATAGAGATACTTCCAAGAACCTCAATTAATGCGAAGAATGACAGAGCTGCCGCAGCCATACCTAAGGCTCCGCCCAGTATCGCTTTAGGGCTGTAAGACTGCATTACAAACTCTGATCCCCAAACAATTCCTACAGTGATAACGCCAAACAAAATTCCAACAACAGATGTTATTTGAAGATCGTACTGTGGATATGCAATTGCAAAACCTGCAATCACGCCTAAAATAAAAAATAGAATCTTAAGTTTCATTTCTTCCTCACCTCAATCCCTACCCCAGCTTGCTTGGATTAAGATAGAACTAAGTATAAGTAAATATGGATATTAAACAGGACAGTGAAGGTGCTCTTGGGCAATTAAATGTATATGTAATATTTGTGCCGAAGCCTCTTATCCCGGGTTAACTTAGCCTATGTTATCTCGAATCAGCAAGTGCGGCAGAGAGTATTTTATTATTAAATAGTGTCTAGGATTGCCCACTATTTACTACTTCAATTATGCCGACTATTTCGTCAACTACTCTCACGTACTTACTTCTTCCGGTACCAGGTCCTGTTGCCCTGCCGTCAATTCCCACGTCGGCTAGAACTTCTCCCGTAGTACCATCAATTAGCGTAACCCAAACCTGGACAGACATCTTGCCCTTATCCTTAAGTCCTCTGAAAGCATACTCGCAGTACTTGCAGCCTCTGACATAACCGCTGACAGTTCCTCTAACCAAGAGCACCCTTTGCTGCCCTTGTCTGTCATAGGTTGAAGAACGGCTCACAACATCTATGTTGTTTTGCGTTCTTAGCTCTTCAGCTACCATATCTGCAATTTCAACGCCCGAATCATATGGGACCCATTCTAAATCTGTTTTCCTGAAATCAGGTATTAGAATAACTTCGTAACTCTCATATGTGCTCTCAGGAGCCTTATAAACATTAACATTGGTTGGCGTGCAACCAATTAATATGAGGAATGATAGGATTACGCAACTAAAAATAAACTTATTTATCACTCCGATCCTCCAATTATTTAATTACTATATTGTATCCAAGTTTGAGATTTCTGAAAGGGTATGTGTGAATAAGAGCTAATTATAGACTGCTCTTTATTAAGCAGCTATGAGGAACGAGGGAGGATTTAGGATGTAGGATTTGTGATATATGATGCAGAAAGTATAGGTTTTAATCCGTTCGTCCTGAGTTTAACCTGAGGATGGAGCTTTTAGGATATCACCCTTTGAGAGCCTTGGGGCGCGCGGGGTTTTTCATCCCCACCTTAAATTAGGTTTGGGAATAACACAAAAGTGGAAGGGAGCTTCGGCTCCCTTTTCTTGTTTGGTTGACTCTCACCAAACTTCATTAATTTGTCATTCTCGAATGTTTTTATTGGGATTCCATTGTCGGATGCCTATACTGTTTCAAAGATAATCGGTGAGAGAACAATAGTAACAGAGGTTGTCTCTTATAATGACCTCGCTTATGCAATTGAGCACGGTTTGTTGCAGCACCCACGGTCTTCAATAGTAACAGCTTATGCATTATGCGGATTTGCGCATATTGCTTCAATGGCCATTTTTGTCGGAGGACTGGCCGCTTTAGCGCCTTCCAGAAAAAAAGATATAGCCGCTATGGGGTTAAGAGCCCTAGTCGCCGCTACTCTTGCATGTCTCATGACAGCATGCATTACGGGAATATTCTTTTCTGAAAAATCCATCTTGTTTTAATCCATCTTGCTTTAAACGAACGTACTATCTTTTTAGAAGCCATATTATTTTCTAGAAAATAATAATTCTGTCCTTATGCGGCAGGGGCCATAACTATATTTTAGGCAGGCAGAGATTAAGAGCGAACGTTCCTACGAATTGCTTTTATAGAGAATGTTCCCATAGGAGGTTTACAATGACAGAACCGAATACAAAGGAACGTATTTTAGACTCAGCGGAGTATTTGTTCGCAAATAAGGGGTTAAGAGACACTTCGGTTCGAGATATCACCACTCAGGCGGATGTTCACTTGGCAGCAGTGAATTACCATTTTCAGTCCAAAGACGGTCTTGTAAAAGCGGTAATGCAGCGAAGAATCGCACCGCTTAACAGACAGAGACTGGAGCTGCTGGACGTATATGAACAACAATTTGGAACCGACCCGGTTCCAATAGAATATGCCTTGCATGCCCTGCTTTCTCCGGGGATAAAGATGTGTTTTGAAAAACCTCATTTCCTCAAAATCGCGGGTCAAATAGCCACTCATCCGGATGAGGAAACTTACATAATCTTCGTTTCACATTTTGAAGATGTGTTCTCCAGATTTAAAGATGTTTTTGCTATTTCTTTGCCGCATATCTCCGAGGAGGAGCTTATGTGGAGAATTCATTTCCTCATCGGTTCGATGATCCATACATGGACCAATCATTCCTGGCTGAGGACCTTCTCCGGTGGTGTTTGTGAGCTAAAGGAGCAGGAGCAAATTATTAACAGATTAATAGCTTTTTGTGCTGCTGGGTTAAGAGCGGAGGAATACGTGCACCGGCTACAGCCAGATGAACAAGCATAGAAGAATAAAACGGATCCTCATTAAAGGAGAAGATAAAATGTTAAAAACTACATCTTTTGATACAGCAATAGATGAATATAGCGCAGATAATTTCGGTTTAATAGATACAGAGATGCTCGATACTGTCTCCGTGGAAGAAGATTCTTTAGAGCATGATATGGATTATGTTAATCGCTCTCCCAAAAAAGAAGCTAAAGATAATAATTATAGCTATAATCAAGAGCTTAGGTTGGTAAACTCCTACTTTAAGGAAGTTGGAACTGAGGCCCTTTTGAAGGCTAAGGAAGAGATTCTGGTAGCAGCAAAAATAAAGGAATGCGAATTTCATGCAAAGAAAATTAGAAAAGAGATTCTAGATATTGTAGGGGAAAAAACTAAACGCAGCTCGGAGGAATTTGTTGAAGAACTTAAGAGTGCGTTGGAAGTTCCCGATTTCAGAAAGCAATTTAATTGTGACAATTTAAAACGCCTGGAGAGGCAGGTCATAGTTCTGCAAGCGTATGTAAAAAAGGCTACTCAATTAAGGAACCGCTTTATTAGAGCAAACTTAAGGCTTGTAGCTAGCATGGCCAAAAAATATGTTGGAAGAGGTATCCCCTTTCTTGATTTAATACAGGAAGGCAACTTAGGGCTAATAAAAGCTGTGGAGAGGTTTGATCATACCAAGGGTTATAGGTTTTCAACATACGCCTGCTGGTGGATAAACCAGGCTATGAACAGAGGAGTGTTTAACCAAACCAGAACCGTTAAAATACCGGCTTATGTTCTGGAAAAAGCTGGGAAAGTCTGGAGCGAGCGAGCCAAGTTTGTAGAAGAGACGGGAAGAGAGCCTCATCCCCGTGAGATTGCCGGCAAGGTTGGTATGAGTGTAGAGAATGTGAGGCAGGTGCTTGAGTCCCATAATGGGAAGAATATGGTTCGTCTTGATTCTCCGGTATGGAACGGGGAGAAGGCTACTTTCCTGGACTATATGGCCGATTCTGAATCAATGCCCGTCGATACGCTTATTGCGGAGGTCTCAATTCCCACCAGTATAGACCATGCACTTGATGTATTAGACGAGAGGGAGCGAGATGTAGTAAAGATGAGGTTTGGTCTCGGATACAATCAGTCCTTTACATTAGATGAGATTGGGAAAAGATTTGCTTTAACCAGAGAGAGGATAAGGCAGATAGAGAAAAAAGCTCTTAAAAAGATAAGAGAGTCCTCATCCGCGCCTGCTCTTAAAAGTTTAATTGAGAAAAATTAGTTAAAAATATTAAGCTAACCGCTTGAGGTTTTTGGAGGGGACGCCTCAAGCGTAGGCTTGTAACGCTTGGATAAAGCATATAAATATATCAGAAATTAGTACCAGCTCACTGTAACTCTTACGAATATATCGTTCACCTTATAATTTCAGACTATTTTATCTATTTACAAAAAAAGGCTTGACAAATATTTATTTGCGTTATATAGTTTACCAACTAGTCAACTATAAGGTTGGAAAAATGGGAAGAACAAGTACAGCAAAAGAAAAACTGATTCAAAGCGCAATAGAGCTCATAGGTACCCGGAGCTACAACGCCGTAGGTGTTCAGGAACTCTGCGATCACTCTGGCGTTAAAAAGGGTAGTTTTTATCATTTTTTCCCCTCAAAACGCGACTTAACCCTAGAAGCGCTGGATACTATGTGGAATAAGTTTAAAGAGCTAATGCTTGATCCTATATTTAATTCCGATATGTCACCGGTTGATAAGTTCAGCTCTCTTATAAAAAGGTCTTATGAGCACCAGTCTTCAACAAAAGACTGTACTGGCTGCGTAACAGGGTGCGGAATAGGGAATCTGGCTTTGGAACTAAGTACTCAGGATGAGATTATAAGGCAGAAAATTGAGCAGATATTTGAGGAATGGACACAGTATTTCGAAGATGTGATTGTTGATGCTATAAATGACGGGGATCTCTCGGTAGATACAGATCCTAGGTCTACTTCACAAGCCATCCTTGCTTATATGGAAGGAGTATCGCTAATGGGGAAGGCCTTTAATGATCCTGGAATGATAAGCCGATTGGGTGAAGGAATGGCGCAAATATGTATTTCAAAAATTAAAACAGCTGCAGGAGAACAGGTGTAAAGGTTGGCGTAAATATATTTTTTTGCAAATAATCAAACCAACCGGTCAACTAAATAAGCAAAATGCAGGAGGCAAACAAGATGCAGAATTCAACGATGAATAAGGTTAATGAGCTATCAGATTACAATGTTCATAAAAACTCAAATTATTTGAGTCAGATTGATGTGGATAATGCAAAAGACGAGTTGCTAGTGAAGTTCTTTGTAGACGAGCACAGTGAGGATGCTTTTACTGAGCTCGTAAATCGTTATTCGGACAAAGTCTACAGACTTGCATATAGAATTACCGCAAACCCTGATGATGCAGAGGAAGTGCTTCAGGAAGTTTTCATCATATTGGTTGAGAAACTTAATACTTTTAGACAGGAATCAAGATTCTCAACCTGGCTTTATAGAGTAGCTGCAAACGCGAGCTATATGTTTCTACGCGGAGGAAAGAAAGATAAGGAGAGGCAGGTAAGTTTTGATGATTATAAACCTTACAATGATCATGGTGTTCTTGAAGGAGTCCAGGATAAGGATTGGAGCGACATCCCGGATTATAAACTCTTAAGCTTAGAGGGTACTCAACTGATTGAGAAGGCTATAGATGAGCTGCCAGAGGAATACAAAATAGTATTTCACATGAAGGATGTTGAAGGTCTAACCAGCAAAGAGATTGCCAATATTCTTGGACTATCGCTTCCGGCGGTTAAATCAAGGGTCCTTAGAGCGAGACTATTCTTAAGGGATAAACTTTCAGATTATTATTCCGAATGGGGCAAGAATTAAGACTGTTCTCCATTAGGCCTTGTTTACTATAGACTCAAGCTCCCCGCTTTGGAACAGTTCGACGCAAATGTCGCATCCCCCGATAAACTCGCCGTTAACATAGAGTTGGGGGATAGTGGGCCAGTTTGAATAATCTTTAATTCCTTGCCTGATTTCAGGGTCCGCAAGTACGTCTACAGTTTCATACATAATATCGTAGGAATCTAAAATTTGTACTACCCGCGCTGAAAACCCGCATTGAGGCATTTCTCTATTACCTTTCATGTATAGAATGACTTTATTGCCTTTTATCTGACTTCCAATTCTTTCCGTTACATCTGACATTTATTATCTCCTAATATTTCTTGGTAGTTATTTTTAGCACTACTATGTTTAATTTATACTATCTCAGGGCGTACTATTTTTGGCTCTCCCACTGCTGCGGTGTAAACGTTTTTAGCGATAGGGCGTGAATTTTTTCTTTCATAGCGTCACCTAAAACGCTGTAGACTAGCTTATGCCGCTCTATAAGTGATTTACCCTCGAACTCTGTTGAAACAATAAGCACTTCAAAGTGCGTTCCGTCTCCATCAACATTTACAACCAAGTTAGGCATGCCGTTTTCTATCATTGTTTTTATTTCTTTTGTATCCATGGGGGATATTATAAATGTTTTTAATCTCCTTTCAATAATATTAAGGAATAAAACGTTGCAAAATACCCTATAGAATCTATAATTTCTTCATGCTCCTATATGTATAAGTAAAAATTATTCTTATGCTAACAACAATTAAGGAAGCTTATCGGAGGAACAGTAATGAAAGTTAATGAAATTATGACGGAACTGGTAATTGTCATCGGTCAGGATAGAACTCTGGAGGAAGTCGCTGAAACAATGCTCCATAATCAGATAGGTGGACTACCTGTTGTAGACGATGAGGGGAAAATAGTTGGCATGGTAACGGAGTCTGATTTCTCGGCTAAGGAGCATGCTATTCCCTTTTCAAGGAATTACGCCCCCCAGCTCTTTGGCGAATGGATGTCCAAGGAAGGAATCGACAAGGCTTATGAGGCTGCGCGGAGTATAACAGTTAAAGAAATTATGACTAGTCCTGCTGTGACTGTAACAGAGGATGCTACTGTGGCTGAGGTTGTAAGGCGGCTGCTCAAGCGCCGTATTCATAGAATTCCGGTCGTCAGGGACGGTGTGCCTATAGCCATAGTATCAAGGCACGATCTTTTAAAGCTGGTCGTTCAGAAGTTTGAAGCTTGAACAATTAAGAATGAGTAAATTTGGTGTTAGTACTGAAAAGGAAGAAGCGCTTCTTCAAAAAATGAACGAGCTTGGGGTTCAAGAGTCCGATATAGATGAAAAATTTATTCGCTCGGGAGGCCCGGGCGGACAAAATGTAAATAAAGTTTCAACATGTGTGCAATTAAAGCATATTCCTACCGGTATTATAGTGAAAATTCAGAAAGACCGCTCACAAGGGGTTAATCGTTTTTTAGCTCGCCGCTCACTTATCTCTAAAATCGAGGAAGGATTATTAGGGAAGCCAACTAAGGAACAATTAAAAATCGAGAAGATTCAAAAACAAAAGAAAAGAAGGAAGCGAAGAACAAAAACAAAATTGGAGTCTGATAACAATACTTAACCTATTTAGTACTATTCTACACCCATATCCTTCCTAAATCCCGGATATAATATTATAATACTAATCTAATAATTTAAACCGACTCTATGTTCTTCAACGTAGATTAGATGAGAAGGATGGCTCATCATGAAGGGGGGGCCCTTCAGGATTCCATAGTTGAAAAGTTATAGCTATGTAATTGAAAGAAAAGAATATACAAATAACAATAGAATAGGCGGAGTAATATGAAAAAAAATATCGCAAAGCTAACATTACCTTTTGTTTTGATACTGGCTGTATTTTTTGCTTATGGAGGTTGTCACAAAAGTAACGGAGGTAACATGGGTGATGTTGTTGTAGATGCAGAAAGCGCATTTACGCCCATTGTGCTTTCTGTTCTGGCACCACCTGTGCCGGTTAAGGGATCAGACGGTCGTTATCATATAACTTATGAGCTTTTCCTTACGAATTCGAACACCTTTGAATGGGAAGTGCTTTCAGTAGAGGTGCTAGATGGTCATCCTGACGGACAAGTCCTGGGCACCGTTACAGGAGATGAGGTTATGGATAAAATGCAGCTTGTTGGCACAAGACAGCCGACGACTTCACTCGAACCTACTCAGAGCGGTTTGGTGTTTATGACTTTCACAGTTGAAAGCGAAGAAGATATCCCCGACTCACTTCTGCACAGACTTACCATAACAGTTCCCGGAGGTTTACCTGAGTTCATAATCTCGTTCCTTGAATTACCCGACGATCAGGAGGATATTGTAGAGCTTGGCGCACATGTAGAAGTAGACAATATGGATGTGTTTGTTTTTGGCCCTCCTCTTGAGGGTTCAGGATGGGTAGCGGTAAACGGATGCTGCGATTCCATAACACATGTAAGATCGGACCTTGCCGTAAACGGCAAAATTCATATTTCTCAGCGCTACGCAATCGACTGGATGAAAATTGATGAAGAGAACCGACTTTATGTCGGCGATCCTCAAATCTTAGATAACTGGGTCGGATACAATGAGAATGTACTTGCCGTTTCAGATGCTCAGGTAGTAAAGGTAGTGAACAAGTTCCCAGACCAGACGCCTTTTATTCTGCCGACTCAAGTAGGGGCAATTACACTTGAAGAGATAGATGGTAACCACGTTATTTTAGCATTGCCGAACGGCCAGTTTGCTTTCTACGCCCATCTAATTCCAGGCAGCATTACTGTTGAGGAAGGTGATTTTGTCATAAAAGGACAGGTTATAGCTAAATTGGGAAATACGGGAAACACGAGCGCTCCGCACTTACATCTCCATATTATGGAAACAGCTTCTTCTCTAGGCTCAAACGGACTTCCTCACGTATTTGAGGAATACAACTTGATGGGGCGGACATCAGACCAGTCATTCTTTGATGAGGGGCTTGAGGACAATACACCTTTTGTGGATGAAGAGACAGGGTTAATCATAGGAAATAGCATAGATGTGCTTCCTGTTGCGATTCCCGGAATCCACAATGGAGATTTACCGCTTAATCTGAGAATCGTGGAATTTCCTTAAACGTATTTGTTATATAAAAACATTTTTGGTTATAGTTTTGTATATATAGGGATATTGAAATGGGTTTTCTATGGATTCATAATTGAAAAAGATGGCTCATTATCAAAGGGAGGGTATTTTTAATGTCTCAGTTCAAGACCGTTATAGGTAAATCGGAATTAACTTTACTGCTTTCAATAATCTTTATCTTTGGTGTGTTTTTTACTTTTACTAAACTTGTTAGGAGCTCATCGGATCAGTCCGCAGGGGTACTTACTGAGAGCGATTTTGCCCGGGATTCGCAGTTATCCGCGTTTCCGGAAGGAGGCATTGTTGCAACATTCCTGGAGCCCCCGAGTGCTGTGGATGAAGAAAATGATACCGGCGCAATCGGTCTTGATATAATTCCCTACAAATACTCAGATGCTATTGAGCAAACATTTTGCTGGGATGATGATAATGAATCCTCAGAGCACACTATGACTCTATTTAATAGTGAGGGTGGGGAAATATTTACAATTGATTCTAAAGGAGATTGTGTTACCCGTACTATCGGCGAAGGGGATTATGAAATGCATATTCGTCACGATGGTAAATCGGATAAGAGAATTGCGGTATTCATAGTTCCTGAAGCAAATAAATCTCTTCTAACCACAGCGTCAGATGAAGCGCTCCGAAATGTGACATCAGTATTAAATGCCAATAAATGTATAGGCTGCGATCTGAGCGACGTGAATCTAAATAATGCGGACTTAAGCGATGTTGATTTGAGCAATGCAATTTTGGATAATGCCATATTAGTCGATGCCGATCTCAGCGGTGCCAATTTAAGCGGCGCAAGCCTGCGAAATGCCGATCTAAGCAGGGCTAACCTAAGGGGCGCCAATTTATCGGGCGCCGATCTTACAAACGCAATATTAATCAATGCTGACCTAACAGAGGCCGATCTTACTCTAGCCAATCTGGAGAACGCCGATACCACGGGCACCGAGTTCTCAAGCGCTCAAATGATCGGAGCGCTTATGCCCGATGACGGCGGTGATAAGACCGCGCAGAGCATTGAGAACCAGACGAGAGTCCATATGGGCGCTGTTGCAACACTTACCTGTATGGCGGGCGCCATAGCTGCCGGTACCGGAGAGGACCTTGAAGTCACAGGTCCCTGCACCGTAGGAGCGGGTACTTACCAATACAGAAAAGTTAATATTTACGATGGCGGCTCGCTTACATTTGATGACGTCGTGATCGATTTCTGGGCATACGGCATAATTATTGAAAAAGATGGAAGCCTCATTGCGGGAACTGAGACCGACCCTATAGGCAAGTTGGGAGGTAAGCTGACGATACATTTATACGGGGAAGACCAGGGTACAATGGGTAGTGGGATTACATGTAAGACCGACGACAGGTGTGGTGTGCCCGAGGATATTTGGACCTTTGACCCTATGGATAAAGTGTGCCTGCCTATGTCTGCAGGGGACCCTGCCACATGTACCACATCATCAGACTGTAATGCGGGTGAAACGTGCGATTATTTCTATCAGTATAAACCGCTTCCACAGGACAAAGGCGACCTTAACGCCTACTTCGGCTACAAAGTGCTCGGAGTTTCTTACGGCGGTACACTCAGGATGTTCGGTAAAAAGGGCTCGACGCTTCCCGATAATCTCGATTCTGACAATTCAGGCATGAGCTGGGCCAGGCTTGAAGGAGACGTAGGAGTAGAAGCAACGCAGCTTAAAATAGATAGAGCCGTAGATTGGGAAGTAGGTGACCGCATAGTTGTTACAACTACTGACTATCTACCGGGACATTCAGAAGTTGTCGAAATAACCGAGGTTGTAAGTGCAACCACTTTTAAATTTAAACTTATTGATCAGTTTACAGGTATGGATCATTCCAAAGGACCGGGACTTCAGTATCCCCACAATGGCACATTATATCCTCTTAATCTTCCAACGAGATTGAATATAAGTAAATCTAATGTAGAAACAAGGGCTGCTGTGGCTCTACTTTCACGAAGCATTAAGATAGTTTCGGCTGGTTCAGATTTTAATATGCCTCTGCCTACTCCGGCGCCTCCGGCAATGAGTCCTAATCCAGATAGCTATTTTGGAGGCCATACCATGGTGCGCCAGGGTATTCAGGAACTACAGATTCAAGGCGTAGAATTTTATCAGCTTGGCCAGGGTGGGCGTATTGGACACTATCCCATCCATCTACATCAGACAAGAAAAGTGCCTGCGAGTACTTTTATCAGAGACAACTCAATACACGACTCCATGACGCGCTGGATAACCCTTCATGGTGCCCAGGGTGTTGAGCTCTCGAGAAACGTAGGTTACATGTCTATAGGTCATGGATTTTATCTTGAAGATGGTACGGAAATAGATAACAAGCTTTATTCAAACATAGGAATACTTGCCCGCGGAGCTCTCACAACGCCCCAAAACCCTCGTCGAGTGCCCGGCATCCTTGCCTATGCGGGGACTGTAATTAATCCCGATCAAAATAACCCATCACTGACAAGCAACTTCGCGATTGGTACCGCATCAGTACCTTACAATTCAGATATTTATAATCCTACTGTGTTCTGGATCATGAACGGATGGAATGACTTTCAATACAACATGGCGGCTGGAGCTAATGCATGCGGTGTATGTTATTGGTTGCTTCCTGGCACCAACAGCGGGCCTTCCCAGGGTAAGAAATGGGTCTCATATGCCTCAATGCAAACGGGCCCTGTTATGACTGAAGGTGATAAAGCATACGAGGTTAATATGGACCGTGCCGCTATGACCCCTCTTAAAACCTTCAAGGGCAATTACTGTACATCAGCAATGATGTCATTTCATGTAATTGGAGCCACGGATTCCTGTTTAGGAGTAAGTAATTTTAACCCCATTACGAATCCAAATGCGCCGATACCAGAAGTTATAAATCCGCCGAATATGGCATGGATGGGGAATCAGAACAAAGAAACTTTTTATCCAAAGGTTGATGATGGTGGCGGAAGATTTCCCACAAGCTGTGGAGATGATGATGTGAGTAATCCATTAGAAACTAGGAACTGTGGTCCTTCTAGCGTACAAGGAAAAATTAATGAAAGATGCAATTTCAATGCCGGTGTTAAAAATTTGGGCAGGGATTATTGTATGGTAACCGTCCTTGACGACTACACCTCGTCATTCCATTGGCCTCAAGTGAATTTTGCGGCTATGTGGCTTAGGCCGCAGTGGTATGTGGTTACCAATAGCTTTCTTTCAGATGTTCAAAATGGAGGACTTGGTTTAATTACAGGTGGAGATTATACGCTTTCCAACATAGTTCCTGGACAGTGGCAGGTTGCTACAAAGACAGTTTTTGTAGGTAATACACAGGCAAGCAATCCATTCGCCTCAAATGCCGGACCTTTTAATCCAATGTCAGGTCTTACTTGTGATACCGCTAATGCCAATTTCTGCAATAATTTAACCGAAGGTATAAGTATGCCTCTCGATAACTTCACGGTGAATCAGCGTTTTTACAATATTTATGACGGGCCGAACTATCAGGATTCAAACGCTTATCTCAATATCAAAAAGACCCGCCTTGATACTACATACTGCGCTCCACCTCCAGACAAAACATCTCCTGCTGCTGTAAAGTGTCCTCCTTCAGGTCCAAACCAAGCAGGATATATGTATACCAGAATACCGGGTATCAGAATTGATGATGTAGATAAAACATCTTGTATTCTGCCTAATGCAGCCATTGGATGGAAGCAACCCAATGGATTCTTCTATCCGCCGGCTTTTCACTCAGTAAATTTATACTTCAAAGATGTGGATATACACCACTATGTTACAGAACCCTTATGGAAACCTGGAACTTATATAACAATAGAGGATCAGGTAAGGGAAGATTTCTGTAGTTTTAATAATGCCACTTTTTCAAGCTTCAGCAGCGTCGACCGACAAACCGTGGTAAATGATGACGACGGATCACAAACCGGACTTTTGAGCGATGATTTTACAGAGACAATATCGGTGAATCTTGATACATTTTTCAATGCTCCAATTGAAGCTACACAGTGTAGATCTTTTAGTAGTGCAAAGACAAGTCCCTATGAATATGTTTCTACAGTTATATATCCCAAGTGTGCTTCAGATGGAAACTGTAACGGTGCAATATGGGGTGTAAATTGCACGAATTCGTCCTGTTCTGGAATCCCTCTTTACAGACAGCTTTTGACCAAAGCAGATTTTACAAGTGAATCCTGCGAATCTGGAGACTTGCTGGAAGAAAATCAGGAGATACGAATGGCAGGTATGGCTCTATCGCAAAGAAGCATGATGACGCTTTCCGGCAATAGCCAAAATACTAGTGAAGACGGAGGTACTTTGGGGGCAGTTTATTATTTTGATACAACGGGTTCGATGATGAGTCAGCAAAAGAGCTGTGGTGTATTTTCGTGTGTTGAGTCACCAACTTGTAATGGCGAAGCTACAGGTAAGCCATGCTGTGCGGCAAACAATCCTGGGCTAGCATGTACTAGTGACCAGCAGTGTAATACAACTCCTTGCTCTTCTGTAAATGTATTTGAAGCGGACCAGACATATTACACATTTTTTCTCTATACAAAAGAAACCACAGTACAAACCTACCAATTTTACGTAGGTAAAGACACAGGCAGGACTATAGACCCGAAAGATCCACAAATTGTTCAAGCTGTAAAGGCGAATATCGATACCAGTCCTATTTTATTTGAACCTGACTCCGGGATATCTTGGAATGATGGTAGTGGATGGAAAAGAAGTTACGATCCTGGAACGGGCATCTTAACAGTTACTGTAAACATGAAAGATATTGATTATATGGCAACGAAAAAAGACTTTTGCCAGCCTGTAGGTACTCCTGACGGTAGTCCTAAATTTACTGAAGGCTTCTGTAAGTGGGATGAAGCAAACATGGAGTGCGGATGCAATCCTAATCTGAAGGGCAATCAAAAAACCGCATGTGAAAATGGTGGAGCCGACATATGTAAGAGATGGGCCGGGAAAGATATAGATTGTCCACTTGAAGGATGCCCAGGTTTCAGTCTTACATTACCTTCTTTCTTCGTGGCAGATGATATGGGATCTAAGCTAGTAAGCGAAGGTGGTCACAGACCGGATCCGAGTCCTTTTCCACAAGAAGATACTTGGAATGTGGAATTAAAACGTGCTACAATCGATGGGGATGAGGGTTGCGAGGACACCCCGATTGATGATCCTAATTTCTGTCCAAATCCTCGAGGTGGCGGAGGTAGTCCTCCAACTCCTACAGCTCCTCCAGGAGGCGGTAATCCGCCCCCACCTACTAGTCCTTCGGATGATCAAGATGGTGACGGTGTACCTGACGGTGTTGACGTTGATTCTGATAATGACGGGATTCCTGACAATATGGAAACCGCTACCAACGGAGCCGATCCTTTGACCTCCACACGGATTGACATACCGGCAGACCCTGACGGAGACGGCATTCCAAACGAGCTCGATCTGGATTCCGACGGCGACGGACTTCCCGACCATTTCGAAGCAGGCGGAAATAATGACTCAAATAGTAATGGTACAGCGGATAATTTTATAGATTCTGACAGTGACGGTCATCACGACGCGCACGACACCGATCAGGGAGGAGCCGTACTGCCGCTCCCCGATACTGACGGTGACGGTACACCGGACTTCCTGGATAAGGATTCGGACAATGACGGTATGACGGACACCAATGAAACTATGGGCTGTACGGATGCCAATGGTGACGGGATTCATGATGATTCGGCGGACGAGAATGAGGATGGTCTTGCGGACAGCGTACATCCTGAAACAGGTACTGTTTGCCTAATTCTCGATACGGACGGTGACGGACTGCCCGACCATCTGGATCTCGTCCTGGTGCTCCCGACCGATCCACCTAGTGATGACGACGACGGCGATAATCCCGACACTGGAGGCGAAAGCTCCGGTTCATGCGCCATCTCCGGACCTGTCGGTGTAAAAGGCGGGTTAGCCGGACTACTTATTTACGCACTTATACCGGCGGCTGTACTGCTCAGAAGAAGGTTAAATGCTAGCGGGAAACAATGACATTTCCGCTGCAGTGAGAATATCATATTAAGCGGTCAGGATGGAGGAGATGATATAGACGGCGGGGAGTACTCCGGAATGCATAAATAGACGTACTTCCTGTCATGATTCCCGGAATCCATAATAGAGATTTACCTCTTAATCTGAGAATTGTGGAATTTCCTTAAACGCATTTGTTATATAGAGATATTCTTGGTTATATTTTTATTTATAGGGATATTGAAATGGATTTTCTATTGATTTATAATGGGAAGGATGGCTCATCAAAACGACACAGCATTGCATCTTGTATGGAGGATAAGTATATGCCCTGGATTTCCGCCCGCATTGTAAAGAATTGCATACTTACATCTTTTATTGTCTGCTCGATATTTCTTGGTGTTCTCTGTTTTACACCACTTACCTTTGCACAGCCAGTTTTCGATAGATCAGACGGATCAACAGTTGTAGAACCTATGGAAATCGATGTGCTTTGGGATCAATCAGACAATGAGTCTAACACTGATATTGTTTCTATGGATTTTATTGATGTTATTTTCGATACTTTTGATTCTCGCGCAGCGGATGATTTTCTTGTCCCCGATGGTTTCCTGTGGACTGTAGATACAGTAAAGGTATTTGGCACATTCGATGGAGCTGCGCCAGACTCGCTTCAGTCTTTAGATGTTGTTTTCTTTAGAGATGAAGGAGGCTTTCCAGGTGAAATAGTAAGAGGGTGCGACTATGTGAATATTTTGCCTGTGGATATAGATGACCCTAGTTTCCTAATTAACCTGCCAACACCGTGTTTCTTACGTCCTGGAACATACTGGATGTCAGTTCGTGCTAATATGCTCTTTATTCCAAACGGACAATGGTTCTGGAATGAAAACACTGTTCAGACCTTGAGCCCGTTTGTCTGGGAAAATCCAGGTAACGGTTTCGGCACTGGATGTATAACCTTTATGTACGCCCAGGCTGAATGCGGTGCTGACTTTCCTGATTTATTGTTTCAATTGATGGGAGAAGAGCACCCTTTCCCGCAAGTGCCCGCACTCGGGACTTTGGGGCTAGCTATATTGTCTATTGCTCTTGGGCTCATCTGTGTAATGTATTACCGTAAAACTAAAAAACAACGGATTGTAAGAGGATAAACCTTTTTCTGACCGTATATATTTTAAAAGCGTAAAGATATGCAAATTATTAATAACATCATAATAAGGAGCTGTTGAAAAAGATGAGCATAAGAAGTTTAAGAATTTGTACTCACCACTGCTTCCAAAAGCTCAGTTGAACTATTATAAGGCTAATCCAGTTTGCGTTCATACAACGTAGATTAGATTAGGCGTATAAGATGGCTCATAATCAAAGGGGGAGGATTTCAATGTCTAAATTTATTCCGTTACAAGGCAAATTTGTAGCAGATCTATTTTTATCCATAACTGTATTGTTAAGCGGTTTCTTGATATTGCCAAATTTAGTGCTGGCACAAGAATTTGAGGATGATTTTGGCGTGACAAGAGCAACTCTGACATGTGAAGGAGGCACCCTTAATCCTGGTGGTAATGGTAGCGATGATCTTTTAATAACGGCTCCGTGTAATGTCAAAGCTGGTGAGCATATGTACCGTAACGTCAACATTATAGCCAAAGGTGTGCTCAATTTCTTGGACGAAGCTCCTGAGACTAAATTCTGGGCCAAGTCCATACTAGTTGAGAATGATGGGAGTCTGATAGCCGGCACAAATAGCTCTGAGGGCGCTTTTGGAGCAAAAGGAGGGAAACTCACGATTTACCTTTACGGCAGCAAAACCGATGCCGGCATAGCGTGCAGGTCTCCCCAGCAAACCTCAGATGTTCCTTGCGGTGTTGACAGGGATATATGGACTTCAAACACAAAGGATACGGTAAACCCTTCTACTTGCGCTAAAAACGAAATGCCCGATGGAGAGAGTGAGTGTTTCTATAATTATATTGACCCTATGAATCCTAACGCCGACTTTTTCGGCTCTAAAGTACTTGCGGTGTCCTACGGCGGAACCCTCCAGATGTACGGTAGCAAAGGTGCAACCTACTCTGGTGAAATGAAGTCATCTGATTCAGGTACAAGCTGGGCAAGGTTAAACATGGGGCGAGTATTAGGTAAAGGAGAGACAAGTTTAACACTTGATAGAGATGTTGATTGGGATGTTGGAGATCACATTGTGCTAACCACTACCGACTATTTACCCGGACACTCTGAGAAGTTAGAAATAACTGGTAAAACTAGTAAAAGTCAATTCGATTTTAAAGTACTCGACGCTCATAATAACAAAGAAATAACTGGAGGATTGCAGTACCCCCATAATGGCGACACTTATAAACTTGATAAGGTTCCCGCTCGTGTAAAGCTTAATATTACGGCAGGCGGCGAAGCCGCTGTAGAGACAAGGGCAGCGGTCGGGCTTTTGACCAGAAGCATCCGAGTTGTCTCAGCGGGTGATAGCGCTGGTCAGATGTTTGATCCAAATGGTCCAACGCCTGGTGAATACTTTGGTGGACACTTGATGGCAAGACAGGGTGTCAAACTTGTAGAAATTCAAGGTGTTGAATTCTACCAGCTTGGGCAAGGAGGAGTTAAAGGTCGCTACCCTGTGCACATGCACCTTCTTAGAAAGACATCAGCAACTATGATAAAAGACAACTCAATCCACGACTCAATGACCCGCTGGATTACACTTCATGGAACCCAGGGAGCCATACTTGCCAGAAACGTAGGCTATATGTCAATTGGTCACGGTTATTATCTAGAAGACGGTACTGAAATAAATAACAAACTCTATTCAAATTTGGGAGTGCTGGCTCGTGCAGCGCTCAAAAATGGTCCAAACCCGGACTCAAAGAATCCAAATGGTCTAAACCCGCGTGAAGTTCCTGGAATCCTAGCAGCACCATTTTCAGATGCTAACCAAAGAGATGGAACCTTGCTGACTTCATACTCAGATTATGTTCAGCCAACAGTGTTTTGGCTTACAAACGGATGGAATGATATTGAATATAACATGGCTGCTGGCGCAACGGCTTGCGGTGCATGCTACTGGGCAGTAAATGCGGCGATAAGCGGACCTTCTAAAAGACAAAAGTGGTTTTCTTATGCGTCTATTAGGCCTGTCCCGGGGCGGGATGCCACTGCTCCTATTAAAAACTTCAAGGGTAATTACTGCTCAACTGCTATGAATTCTTATAACGCTACAATGAGCACATCGCCCTGCGAAGGTGTAGGAATAGGCGTTGGGCCTAAGCTTGCACCTGTTCCAAATCCGCTAGCACCAAATCCACCGAAGAATCTGGTTTCCGACGGTGCGACCAAAGATGAGTTCTATTACCCAATATTCTCTGCCAATCCTAATGCTACAAGATGTGACGGCGAAAATACGGACTGCAGCAAAGTTCAAGCATGCTCCGGTGGTACAGATCCTATTACTAAAGCTTCATTAGTTAATAACTGTGCGGTTACGGTACTAGACCACTACACCACAGCATTTCACTGGACTGAAACCAACTTCTCAGCCATATGGTTGAGGCGCGCGTTCTTTACAGTTATTAACAGTGCTATAACCAATGTATTAAATGCAGGACTTACTTTCGTTACTGGTGGTGATTATACTCAGTCTTCACTTCTCCCCGGAAGTTTTATGCTTGCAGCGAATAATGTTTTTATTGGTAACACAGAAAAGGGAAATCCGTTTTCATCCAATGCCGGCCCGTTTAGCGGTGCAGAAATGGAGGGGGGGCCAAAAGGGCTTTCCTGCGATAACACTAAAGCACAGGCGGCGAATTATTGTGTCTCTATTAATGAGGGGATAAGTATGCCGCTCACCAATTTTGGGATGAACCAGCGTCTGTTTAATATATACGATGGACCTGCAAGTCAGGCTTCAAATGCATATCTGGATATTACCAAGACCCAGGTAAGGGATTGTATTACCAACGGAAGCGGTATATGTAATGATAGCGAATGGATGTATGGAAGAGTTACCGGAGTACCTAGAGATGTAGAAGAGGAAATACAAGGAAATGATGTAATCAGAAAAGTTCAGAAAAATTGCATACTGCCCAATGCTGCCATAGCTTGGAAGCAGCCCAATGGTTTCTATTATCCTCCAGCTTTCCATTCAGACAATTTGTACTTTAACAATGTAGAGATAAGACACTTTGTTTTAGAGCCGCTGTTCACTGACAATCCGGATCAGTTATTTCAGAGTAGTGATAAAGGAGTCTCAGAGAATTACTGTACCTTTGCTTTTAACGCCAACGATACTGGCAGAGGGGGGTCGTTTGAAGGCTGGACAGCAATTGACCGTCAGACAATTCTAAACGATGACGACGGTTCTCTTACCGGTGTTGAGAGAACAATCTCAGTCAATGAGGATCATTTCTTTACGGCTCCAATTGAACAGTTCGAGTGCCGCTCAGATGCTACAGCAAAGACAAGTCCTTATGAATATGTAACTACAGTTATGTATCCCGGATGTGCTGCCAAAGGGGATTGCGGAGGTACTTGCTCAAAGTCCGGGGTACCGTGTGCAGGGAATGTACAATGCACTAAAACAGTTGATCCTAATGATCCAGATATATGCGAGGGTTCCAATTGGAGCTCAAATTGTACAGCGGGTTGTTTTGGCGTTCCGCTTATTAGACAGTTGCTCACAGGAACAGAGGATGCAACGAGTAACACTCAAATACGCATGATGGGCCCTGACATTTTCGGAAGAATAAACCTGACTGCTAATAACGGTCTTTACTATATTGATACAGCTAATGTGCCGTTTGATCCGAATGCTAAGCTGAGAAATATATTCCAAAAGAATGAAAACTATTACACATTCTTCGTTTTTGCAAAACCGGAACTTAAACAGACATATCAATACTATGTAGGCAAAGACACAAGTATTGATGAAAAAGATCCGCAGATAGTTCAAGCTACAGCGGCTGATATTGCAACTGCAGCTATAAAATTTGATGATACTGTCGTAAGCTGGGCTCAGACTGGCTGGGACAGAAAATACGACAGTAGCACAGGTATTTTGACTGTTACTGTTGATATGGCGAATTTCAAACAAAACTTTGATGATGCTAAAGAAGAGAGCTGTAAACCTTCTAGCTTCTGTGAATTTAAAGGCAGTAAGTGTCAGTGTTCTGATACCTTAAAGACTAAAAATCCCGATTTGTATGCTGAGTGTGATAGAATAGATATCTGCAGATGGTCAGGTAATGACCCTGATTGTCCTATCATTAATGGAAAGTCACTTTGTCTTGGTTTTGAAGTTACAATGACAGACAATTTTGTTGCAGACGGCGATCCAAGTCACCGCCCTGATCCTATCCCATTCCCTAGAGAGGGTTGGGATGTGCCTTGGCCAAAAGTAGGTCCAGAATTAGCTGGGCAAGAGTGTTATAAATTTCCAACACCTCCTAGTAATTTTGGGGATAGCGGAAGCGGATCTGTGAATACTACAAGAAACATAATAGAAGGAACCGAGGGTGATGATATTCTCCGAGGTACAATGGGTCCCGATCTAATACTGGGCTTTGGCGGGGATGATGAAATAGATGGAAGAGGCGGAGACGATATCATAGAAGGTGGGCCCGGAGATGATACCCTTGATGGCAACACGGGAGATGACACCATAGTCGGCGGAGAAGGTAATGACCTCATCATGGGTGGAAAAGGAGCTGATGACATTGACGCAGGAGATGGGGATGACTTTGTCGAGGGTGGGAGAGGAAATGATGATATTTCCGGTGGAGACGGCAGTGATGTATTGATAGGCCAAAACGGTAATGATGAAATAGACGGCAACGCAGGGGATGATATGATCGAGGGTAAGCAGGGCGCTGATGATATCGACGGCGGAAGCGGAGATGACATGATTGTAGGTGGCGCAGGAGGAGATGATATAGACGGCGGAGCTGGAGATGACATGATCGAAGGCGGTGCCGGGATGGATACCTGCAGTAATGGGGAAATGGGTAACGTCTGTGAGGAAGAGAGTCTATAAATTTAACTAAGATAAATAATAAAACCGGTATCCCTTTTTAACAATTAGGGATACCGGCAGTCCTAATTTTTAATTCCCGCATTCATCTAACGTAGTATTACATCGGAGTGTGAATTGCAATTCGATAAATGGAGGCTCTGTAATTGGATTATCCATCGTACCTTCAACGCAGCTACCACCGAAGCGCTCAAGTAGAATCACTGATGGATCGGGCACTACCTGATAATGAAGATCAGGTCTTAAGCTAATTCCGTCGACACAATCACCTATTGATAGTGTTCTTGATGTCATTCCCGTTCCCCCTACCAGGCTAGCAATTATAGGGTCATATCTCACCGACCCCGAGCTTGAGGGCATATAGCACACCGATGTAATCCTTACACAAGGTCCCAAACCTTTGGTTTCAGCAATAAAACTTGGGCTTGCTATATCCAGTCTGAATTCTGTTAGACTCCACCTGCCGTTAATAGGGTTACACACTGAGGTAGCCGCAAAAGTCTGCGCTATCGGCGCTGTTGGGGGATTTTGCACTATGACCACTTCAGACGATGTGTCCACCCAGCCCAGGTCGCTTGAGTCGTCATGCGCAACAGAGAAAGCAAATATGGGATTTGCTCCCGACCAGCTGCTGCCCAAGCTTCCCACGCTACCGTTAACATGTGTGCCTGCCAGTTCTCTGCTGGTAAAAGGCGGAGTTAGCAAACCTAAATTATCTGTTACAGTGAGTGTCTGACAGCTCGGTCCCGTACCCGCCGTGCACATCGGGTCTCCTACATTCCATTGTAGAGTGATATTATCAGCCGGACAGGCAAAATCGGGGAAAGCGTCCGCACTCCAGGAACCGGGCGGTCCTTGCTCACCGACCGGAGTGCTCGGTCTTGCCGTACGTTCAGGGGCTAAGCCCCCCTTTCTAAAAAGCAGCTGTTTAAAGTCAAACAAAAAACAAAATAGAAATTGGCAACAGGAAATTATATTTCTGAAAATATGGTTTATATATACTCATAACTCCCTACTTTAAACAGATTTTTTACATATAGACGTCTATCTCCAACATAACATAAATTCTCATACAAACGTACGTATATTTTCATTTCCCTTTTTTTTTGCGTAAAGTAGTTTAGTTTCTTACAAAAATAAAGCTCTAACATAAGGTAAAAATGGCTCTAATATCACGACTGCGCAAACGTATAGAAAATCCTAAAGATGACATCTCCGCCGGTAAAAACTCGCTTGGCTTTACGGACGCTTTTTCAATCGGCATAGGCGGCATCGTCGGAGGCGGAATATTCGCCACAATCGGGCTTGCCGTTGTGGAATCAAGAGGCGCGACATATATATCATTTCTAATAGGCGGTGTGGTTGCGCTGCTTACAGCTTATTCTTATTTAAGACTTTCCGTTACCTATCCCAGCAAAGGGGGTACGGTTAAGTTTATAAACCAGGCGTTCGGCGAAGGTCTGTTTACAGGGAGTTTAAACACGCTTCTTGTCATGACCTATATCGTTCTTCTTGCGGTCTATGCCTATGCCTTCGCCACCTACACGGTGGCTACTTTCTTCCCAAAAGATGAGTATGAATTCTGGCATAAGGTCTTTACCTGCGGAATTATGATCGTACTTGCCGTCATCAACTTTATCGGCCCCAATATTGCAGAGAAGTCAGAGGGTTTCTTTAACATATGCAAGCTCATTATTCTATTGATATTTGTGCTACTCGGGCTTTTTGCGGGAGATCTCGCAATTGAGAGATTAGGCCCTGCGGACTGGGTATCGGCTCCTCAGATTGTGGCCGCGGGTATGCTCGTTTTCATAAGCTATGAGGGTTTTGAGCTGATCGCCAACGTATCTGACCAGGTAAGGGATAAAGAAAAGAATTTGTCCTATGCGTATTTTGGCAGTGTTATTACCGCAATGATTTTCTATATGTTCATTATCGTAGTCACCATAGGCCACCTTTCCTTCGATGCAATTACCGCGTCCCGCGACTACGCTCTCTCGGCTGCCGCTCAGGTTTTTATGGGCAAGACCGGGTTTATACTTCTTGCAATAGGAGCCATGCTCGCCACAGCCTCCGCTATTAATGCCGGTCTGTTCGGCGCCTCAAAGCTCCCTCTTATGCTTGCTGAGGAAGGAGAGGCTCCCGAGAGATACGAGAAGAAACTCTGGGGACGCTATCCTGTAGGTCTTGGAATGATTGCGATATTAGTGCTTTTAATCGCCAATTTTCTAGATCTCCATGCTCTTGCCGCTGCTGCGAGCTCTGGTTTCATCCTGGTGTTTTTGATGGTGAATGTTGCCAATGCCAAGCTTGCCAAGGAGACCAAAAGTAAAAGGTGGATTTGTATTTTGGGGGCGCTTGTGTGTTTTGCGGCGCTTGCCATACTGCTGATTCAGATCGCCCGCGACCCTGCTCACCGTTACGAGCTCTGGTTCATAGGGGGCCTCATGGTCTTCCCGTTCCTCTACCAATCGGTATTTAACGCCCACAAGAAGTTTTATAAAAAAAAGTCCTGAGTAAAGATAACCAAAACAGCTCCTATTTCGCCCCAAGCACCAGATCACGACCGATTTGTATTTGTCCAGACCAACATCGGGACTAAATTCACTCCCTATTTGAATTTATTGGAAATGGCAATACCCCAATTAACTCTTCTGAGCTAATTGGGGTATCTTGGGGTGCAGGGTAAAGATGGTGTAAGAACTTCTACATAAATTTCAGAGTTTTTATTGCCCGCTTAAAAAGAAACAAGCTCAGCATCTTCATCGATTGCTAGTCCTATTTCATCTACATATACCTTCTCATCTATTGCACCGTTCTCCATTGGATTACAGTCAAGTGTAGTCAAGGTGTCGCTGAAGGTTCCTGCAGGCACTTCTATAGTCTCGCCCAGTGCAACTACTTCCGCCTGATCCTCTGCAATGCCGGGGGCGGCTTCCTGAGCATATATATCACCCACTTGGGGATCGGCAAGCATTATGATGCCCGGGAGATTCCCGTTCTCACCGGCGCGCCATTGCCCTTCGTGGCCTACGATCATGCCGTCTTCAAAGTCGTCTACGTCTTCACCGAAATAACACACCGTACCGTCTTGGGCCTGGGCATAGAAATTTCTTGAGATCTCAACAACCTCGCCGTCCTCAAACTCCGCTTCTTCAACGACTCTTGTCGTTACCCCTGCCACAACCTCAGTCTCGTCAAGTACGGTAATTATGACTTCAAGAAAGGTGCCCTCGTCGTCTTCTCCCTCAAGCACAAGCTCGTCTCCTACTACTAAAGGAAAGAACCCGTTATCTATAATTAATGAGAAAGTGCCTGTATCGGGGTCGCAGACAGTAATGCTGATATTGGTCTCAGGACACGATCCGCCACCTCCACTGCTGCTACATCCGCCGATAATCAAAAAGGATAATGCCAACGTAAGAACTGAAACGCTTACTTTCTTTAACATAGTGAACCTCCTGTAAGGTCATGGATTTAAGTTTAGAGTAGCAAACTAAGGTTTCTGTAACATTTCAGCAGCATTACAATTTAGTAATATAAAAAATGGATAAAATCAGCTTAGATTTAAATTTAGAGGCTTGAGTTAGTAGGGCTGCCCCGGCCGGCAAGCGGCCGGGACATAAAGCAGGTAAAGAGAGATGAGTACGGTAAAAAAAATTAACTTAATTAGTCTGTGTTTTTATCTGGTACGCTTGACGGACATATGTATTTTAAGAAGATTCTTTTCATTTACCTTAACTCTTTCTTTATTCAGAGACCCAAATAAAAAGATTATTGCCGCTGCTATTATTAAGAGCAGTATTAGTTTTTTCATAATGGCAAAAGTGTAGCCGGGGAATGTTACCTTACCCTTTCTGTAGTATTACAAATCTGTAAGACGGTCATCAAACTTTTATTACGAACGAGGCGGGACTTCACAAGCTGGATTGGAAATAATAATTAAGAATGCTTATGAAGTCCCTTGGGCAAAAATACGTGATTGAGTTTACTCTGAAGTAAAGAAGCTGCTTTCAGTTATAGTCTGATTGCCGCTTTCCTCTCTGGCCAGCACTTCAAACTTGTACTCAGCGCCTGACAGGATGAAGTCTGGTGAAAGCAGGTACTCGGTCGTAACAGACGGCAGAGTTACGGTCAACTTCCGCTCAGGGTCCGAGTCCACTATTTCGATAACCAGCTCGTATCGAATTATTTCTATATCCGTGTCATCTCCGCACTCCCCCGTTAGAGAGGAAGTGTCAATCTTGTTGGTGACCGGCATCCACGCTATGATGATAGGCTCGTTTGGATCAACCACTTCTTCCTCCTCAGGAAAGATAACTTCAGGTCCGCAGGGTAGGTCGTGCGTAAGTTCGGCGGATCCCTCAATTTTCTCACGGTCTATCGTCACCCCACTGAACTCGTATTCACCTTGTGGCATGAATGACAGTATTTCAGGCAGGGACACTTCTTCGTAGTTGGGCTCGTTGCTTTCAGTGAAGAACTCTGTGCTTCCGAGCCTGTTTAGCGCTCCCCGGTTGCTCACCGCATATACCTGTCTGCCATCAGGCCCCTTTACCCTTACTCTCTGCCATGGCTCTCCATCCGCAAATATCTGAAGCCCGGCGTCACCATCTGTAGAGTTAACTTCGATACGAATTTCAGCGTCTTCAAACTCAAGCGTTTCCTGAGCCCGGCTGTCGCCCGCAAATGACCCAACCAAAACCAGCACCAATGAAATACTGAATATATAACCGCTTAGTTCTAATAAACTTCTCATAACTAACCTCCTGAATTTAGATTTACTTAAATCATATCAAGAGATAATTGCGGCAATATTTCCTGAGTGTTACAATTTGGAAATGGTTTCTTAACTAAGGGGCTTCCTAAGAAGACATGCGGATTAGTAAACGCGCCGTCACAAGAGATATTTACTAAATCACTTGGTATCCGGTCTTATTTTCACGCATTGAGTGACATTGGCGGACTCATTGGTGTTTTTTGTTTGTTCGCATTCAACTCTTTTTTCGTGATACAGTCGATGCTCCCGGGGACTATTGTTCTTGGACGCGCCCGAGCATCCTGATAACAACAAAATCAATAGCAATAACATTGTTCCTTTCATCTTATTCGCCTCAATTCTTCCAGTTTATAATGGTAGTCGGTATGAAGATGCACGGCTCGTCCACGAGATTACATCTTAAATATATCCTAAGGTTTGGATACCCCAAGATGCAGGAGTTTTAAAAGACTTTGATTGAACGCTCAGGCCGGGAGATGAACCGAAAAAGCTGAGCCGGCGCCTGGCGTACTCAGTACCTCGACGTATCCCTTGTGCGCTCCGACGATAGCTTTTACAAGGCTCAGTCCTAGTCCCAGACCCCTTTGGGTGCGGCTCTTGTCGCCCCTGTAAAGACGGTCCCAGATATTATCCAGCTCGTTTACGGTGATGCCGACACCGGTGTCTTTTACCGTTATTCTAACTTCCTTCTCTCCCCTTATGGCTT
>Ga0209633_10000678_pt1 | contig 38523 bp, 29 predicted proteins | sample Cruoilmetagenom1_FD_187290 | JGI IMG/M metagenome (GOLD analysis project Ga0209633, IMG submission 187290) | Oil polluted marine microbial communities from Coal Oil Point, Santa Barbara, California, USA - Sample 1 (SPAdes) (version 2) | ecosystem: Environmental > Aquatic > Marine > Oil seeps ...
AGGCCGCAGGTTCGAATCCTGCCACCCCGACCATTAAAAGCTGAACAAATACTTGTTCAGCTTTTAATGAGCAACATTTCCAATTCAGGATCATGAGGATGATAGGACGAATAATCCTTTATATTAGTAGGCAGTAGCAGTAACCAGTTAAAAAAACAGTATTGCTTTTTATGAGCAACAACCCCCTATTCTGGATCACGGAGCAAAGCGACATAATCCTGCCGCCTCGACCAAGAGAATCCAACCTTGAAAGTAATTAGAAGGTAGCCTTGAAACCCAAATAGGAAATTCTCGAATTACAATTCAATTAGACTCCATAAATAAATGTGTAAGTATTGAGTTAGGGATGGCCGATGTTGAAAAATGCAGGGTATGACCATTCGGTCTAAATGGATTCCAATATTTACTAAATTTCTTTTGGATTAATAAACCAATTCAAATACCAACAAGCTAATCCATGCTAACGTAAAGAAAACCGGCAGTAAGACATCTGGAACAAGAGCCTTATTTGTTATTTCGGTTCTGACTCCAAGTTCTTCTTTTGGTTCCGTATGGGTTTTATAGTCCTTCCATAATTGACGTTTTGCGCGAATACCCTGCCATATTCCAAAGAGAATACAAAGGGAAATTGCAATACCCAAAATGGAAACTACTAGAAAAAAGAACTCATGACGTCTATCGAGAGTTGTTTGATTTCCCATCGCAAAGGCCAATGCGGCAAACAGAATGGTTTGAGAACTCAATAACCAGGTCAAACGACGGTTTAATAGTTCATGTTCAGAAGTGAGCCCTTGTTGATACCAGGCATAGGAGTATTTATCATTTGATTTTGGCATGAGGTAGATTTTAGAAAATGTTAGGAATTGGTCTTTAAATTACAGTATTTGTAGTGAGATACATCCAATAGCAATACTTTTTTTCAGAAGGATTAACCTTAATTACTCAACTTTTTTTGGTTTCTTTTTGGTTTTTTTAGTTTTAGGCGTGGCCTTTATCAGTAGTGGTGGAGGATTCTGTAATTTTGGCTTTGTGCCGCAAGCAACTTTCAGTTGCCCATGCACACAAGTTTTTTTTAGGAGTTTAGGGTAGTCCTTTTTTTCCAAATCACAGGTCAATTGCCAAAGTTGCCGCTTCAATAGATCCATTTGATAACTTACAAAATGAATCACATGTGCTTCCAGTTCTGCTCTTTTCATGGGATATGGATTTCCGGAAGATGGCAGCTGCTGTAAACTATTAGTAAACTGTGATTGAAATGCCGCAATTTCGGTTTTATAAATCTTGAAATGTTTGAGCGCATGTCTCTTTATCCTACTCAAAACGGTTCCGAAGCATCTTTTCATCTGCTTAAAATCAGGGCTTGCCGGTAGCTTAATTCCGGAAGGATTAACTAATGTATAACCATCTTTGGCTAAATCGATTAATTCGGTTCCTATAAAATATTCGTAAGCGGGTTTTAAATCTATGGTGAGAGATTTCAGGTAACTGGAGTTATCCTTAGACGGATTGGCCGATTCAATTTGTGGAATAATCGAAGGATGTAAGATCATATTGGCCATCTCCCAAGCCCCAAGATCATTAATCGGTTTAGAAACGGGTTTGGGCACTTTAGGCATATTGGCACTCCAGTTAACCGCAATAGCCAAGGCAACGGGAGCCGCCTTTTGATTGCCCGGAGCGGCCTGGAGCTGTATGGTATTGGCCGGCGATAAAAAATTAGACGCAGAGAAAAATGGTCTTGAGGCGTGTGAATTCTTTGCAATAGCTTTCTCGCCGGTGGTTGATTTAGCCTGAACAGGATGAGAACTAAAAAATGGCTTCTGTGATTCCTTGGGCTGTACAAAAAAACCATCTCCTCCACTTTTATTAAAAAATGGTTTTAAAGTATGAGAATTTGAAGATGTACTTTTTTGAATTTTTGGGGTATGCATTGATGATTTCACAAATTATTTACTCCCGCAAGTTTTGCTTACCAATTAGTTCTTTTATATGGTATTGCATAATTAAGGCATTAAAAGAATAATATCTAAAACCCTTTAAAAATGTACATTGAACCTATCCTGCTGTTTCCATCACTTCGTATTCTTTTATGCCATCCTGCCCCAGCTCCCAAACCTGTATCCCAACCTTGATTCACAGCCCAATGTCTAGAACTACCCCTCTCAATATTAAGCAATTGGACTGGACTTAGATCGGAAGTACCTGTCGGTAAGGCTGCTTCCTGTCTTCGTCTTTCTCTATTAAATCTTCTTTCAGAAGTACTATTTCGTAACCAATGAAAATAGAACACCCCTGCATCACTTGGGACTGGGTTTGAATAATTATTGACCACTGCGTTCTTGGCATTAGTAATCCCTGACGAAGTTATCGTTCCACTGTTGAGTTCTCGCATAGCGCCTATAAATAATGGTTGGCGCATTCCATGGAATTCGCCCGGCTGAAGTACAATTCCTAAGGTTGACCCCCTTAAAGAAGTTTCAATACGAAGTCGAATCGAATACCATATATAAGTTTGCTGTAACTGTGAATTTGTCCCAGTATTCCATTGTTCAGCATAAACGGTAGCGATAGCTCGTTTCACATCATTCGGTAAATCCGCTATAGTAGTTGAACTAGTTACCCCAGTTGGTAAAGCTCCTATATTAGGATGCGTCCAATTTTTTAAAATGACAACACAATCTCCTATCATTAAGGACCTGTTATTCACATGCCTATTTAATCTTCTAAATTCCACAGCCAATTGACCTGCAATAGTTACATTATTGTCTCTTAAATATCTTCCTGCTAACCCTGAGATAGTATCTCCACTCACAATTATATGTCTTTCCATTATCACACTACTTGGGTATCCTCGCGGGTTATCATCAATAATAGCTTGTGCTTCGCGTGCATATCTTCTGCGAGGGGATGCTGCAGCCGGAGTTGTTGTTGGGGCTGAAGGAGAGGTTGGTGCTGGAACCGTAGTAGAGGGCGTTGAACTCGCAGTCACCCTTATTCCAGGAATTGCTAGTAATTGATCGGCTTGAATTGTAGTATCAGTTAATCCGTTAGCTCTTTGAATGCCTTCAACTGTTACTCTATATCTTCTTGCTATTCTCCCTAAATTATCTCCACTCCTGACTCTATGTTCTCGAATTGGAATATTGATTACTTGACCAGGCTGAATATTACCGTCCTCAGGGATAGAAGAATTAGCTCTTCTCAAATCTGGGACAGTTACCCCATATCTATCCGCAATCACGGTGAGATTTTCACCATTGACAGTGGTATGATCATATTTTTGAACAATTGAATTACCTTTTCTTTGTTGTATAACATGCGTCAATTCATGCGCCAACAACCTTTTCCCAGCTTTTGACGAAGTATTATATTCTCCACTGTTAAAATAAACATGGGAGGCATTTGTAAAAGCTTTCGAATTCAAATCTTGATTCATTTGAATTGAGGCGTTGTCTGTATGGACTTTCACATTACTAAAATCCGCTCCAAATGCGGACTCCATATTGGATCTAACACCCTTTGCCATAGGTTTACCCCGGCCCTTAGAGGCCTTAAGTTGGTTTTCAATCGATTTAGTTTGAATCATGGAATCGTTTTCACTTTCAAAAATTGGCTTTCGCATTACACTGCCATTTTTCGAAGGACTTGGATTTTCTAATTTTTGAACAACCTTATCAGCCATTAAATCCGCTTCTTGTTCATACTTATCTCCAGGTTGTCCAATTGCTAGTTTTGTTTGAATAGGGTAATCACTAAAAAATGGAGGCTTAACTTTTTTAGTATTTGAAAAAAAAGTTCCCTCTCCTTTTTGATTAAAAAAGGGCTTCTGCGATTCCTTCAACTGGGCAAAAAAGCCACCTTCGCTCCTTTTATTAATAAATGGTTGAGCAACATGGGCATTTGAAGAAGTACTTTTTTGAATTTTCGAGGTATACTCTGGCACCGTTGTAATTCTTTATTCAGCAATGGAAACTTTAGCAATTGTTGCTTTTAAAATTAATCACTTCGAACTAAGCAATCCGTTTTAAACTGAAAACGAGTCATAACAATCATAGCACATATTGATTCTGATGGTTTCACCTACCAAAAATCTTCTGCTACGCCATTGCAGAACGCCATCAGCATCTATTCTGTCACTGGGTAGATCGTGAACTGGAACGGTATTAGGGCGGGTCTTATAAGGCTTGTCCCCATGTTTGCCGATAAATACATCATCAAGAGGCAAATCACTGGGTAGGGCCATCATATTTACCACATGTGATCGTTTACCACTTGGAGCATCACTTTCTAAATTGTAGCTAAATACAGAATACCTTGTTTTATCCCAACGGGCTAAGTAATCTGCCCAGCATTCGGTCCCACCCGTATCCACATCAATATCAGCAAATCGTTTTATCAGTAGATCTTCCAGATCACAACCATCCTTAGAGCAGTTTGTGATATACATATTAATGAGTACGCGTGTTGAATTTTTTGAAAATGTAAAAAACTGCTTGATGTAGATCATACCGTCATCTGTGCAAGATTCTGTTACTTTTACAAATTCACCTTTAGAATCTTTGTAAATACTGCTATTTAGGGTCTCAATTCCTTGACTAGAGCCATAAACATCGTACTTTACAAAATCTGAACTTCCCATCTTGTATGCCAATGTATACCCTTCTTCCAAATCACCAATAGCCAGGTGTTCGTATGTTCCTTCTTCTTCAATGGAGGCAAAAGCTCCTTCGCTTTCACTCCCCATGATTTGACCACCATCGCTAATTCCGCATAGTAATCTTTTTGCTTTAATTATATCTGTGTTGTTTGCCATAATACTGTAAATTTTAATTCGTATAATTTATTTTGTTCAATAGTTGATTTTGATTGATTTTTCTTAAAAAACCTTCCCTTCTTTGCTGTATTCCTGCTTAATACCTTCCCTTAGGTCTTTATAAGAGATAAAATCATTTTTCTTTTCTAAAGAGTGAAGACAGGCATATTGTACTGCATTCACAATATTACTTCCGGTAAGGTCATATTGTCTAGATATCTGGCTTAGATCAATTTCTTGATCCATCTTAAATTTTTCAGGAATATAATTTTGCCATAATTTTAACCGCTCAAGATTTTCCGGACGCGGAAAGTAAATATGCGATTGGAAACGTCTCGAAAAAGCATCGTCAATATTGCTTTTAAAATTTGTTGCCAGAATTACAAGACCGGGATAATCTTCTGTTCGTTGTAATAAATAGGATACTTCCTGATTGGCGTATTTATCATGAGCATCACGTATATTTGTCCGTTTACCAAATAATGCATCGGCTTCGTCAAAAAATAGGATCCAGTCTTTATTCTTAGCCTTGTCGAAAAGAATACCCAGATTCTTTTCTGTTTCTCCAATGTATTTTGATATGACCATTGATAGGTCAATTTTATAAACTTGTTTATTTGTTTTTTTTCCCAGTAATGAAGCTGTGAATGTTTTTCCCGTTCCAGGCGGGCCATAAAACAAGGCCCTGTATCCCGGTTTTATTTTGTTTTCCAAATCAAATCCCTGACGTAAAGATTGGTTGTTATTAATCCAAATCATAAGATTATTGATTTCAATTAAGGTTTCATCTGGTAACACTAAATTGTTCCATTCCATTCCTGTTTCTATTAGACGAGCCGGAAAATTGGTCCCAAAACGGGGCCGTGATATTCTTCCTTTGGTAAAAAGATCAATGTATTCTTGTTCTAAAATGAGTCTGCCACACATCAAAGGTTCACCTTGTGGAGGTTCATCAAGCATCAATACTTGATTTTGGTGATAAAAACTAATGGAATTAAACAATTCTTCAACTTCGAATCTACGTTTCATATCATCGCCTGCCAACAAGAAAAGTGCCGTTTCGCCAGTGGGCAAAAAGCCTCTGAAATTTTTACCTCGTACTCCGCCAATACTGGGAAAATTGACAGCGTCTCCAATTTTTTGTTGAATAATTTGATCAAACATGTTTGGTCGCAAATGTGGTGCAATGGTGATCAATAGTAAAGCGGCCTTGTCTTCATAATTATCATTTTCGCCACTTTCAATATATTGTCTTATATCTTCAGAAAGTTTCAGTGACCAAGTATTGATCTTTGGCATACGTGGCTTTTTAACTGCATCTTTTGAAGGATAATATTCATTTAAGCGGTATCGTATTAGCCGTTCCAAATACCTGAATTCCTTAAAATCCACGGACTCTTCTTTAGGCTGGATCAATTTTTCATTTCCTTTTTCAATATCTTCTAATCTATCTTGTTCGCTAGAAACACTCTCTTTTTCAATATTTTTATCCATTTGATCTTTATCTTTTGCATCGAACAAGCTTCTAAAAAAATTCTTTTTTGGTTTTTCTTTCTTCATCGTTTGATATTATTTAAAAATTAGTAAGGTTAATTAAGCAACTAAGTCTATCCTTTTTTTGATCTAAACATCTGTTGTACTACATGGGTCATTTCGTGAATCAAAAGTTGCTTTCCCTGGCTGGTTTCAGGGTTAAATTTTCCCTCATTGAAATAAATGTCATACCCATTTGTAAATGCTTGGGCATTCAACTGTTTACACATCCATATTGAATTTTGATCTGTATGGATCCTTACATTCCTAAAATCGCACTTAAAATGTGCTTCTATTTCTCTTCTAAGAGGAGTTGATAAAGCCCTTCCTTTACCTTTCGATCTTTTGAGGACTTCTGTAACCTGAGTATTTGTATATTCATTTTCCTGGTTAGGCTTTGTTTGTACCATTTCCTCTGACTCTTCCTCATTTTTCATATCCGATTTGGTTTGAAGGTCCTCCTCTTCTCTTTCCGAAGGTTTTTTATCTACTTCTTCTTTAGATTCATTTGTTTGTTTTGCAACAGTGGGTTCTTCCTTTTCCTTATCGGAAAAATCCGTACGCACTAAATCCTTATCACTATTTTCATGATCTCTTTGTATCCTACTCGTTTGTACCATTTCTTCCTCTTCATTTTCCTCTTTTTTATGCAATTCATGCTTTGCTTGAATTGACTCATCTTCCTTTTCTTCGGTCTTGGCTTCAGGCATTTCCTGGATATATTTATCCTTTTCCATACGTTGTTCAGCCGTTCCTAACTTCTCATCTTCTTTTGGTGTAGACAAGGTTAATCTTTGAATGATCCCTTTTTTTCTAGTTTGAATTGTTTCCTTCGATGTAGAGCGATTAATTATTTTTGCTGCGACCGTATCAGCTTCTTTTTCGTCCTTATCTCCCTCCTTATTTATTTTAATACCATCCGACTTAGGTTGAAAGAAAGAATCGTCCTTTTTTTTATCCACGGCATTTGGCTTAAAAAAAGACTTTTGTTTTTTTTCATTTCCTTGCGGATTTCGATGTCTTCTATAACTTCGTTTCATGATTTTTATATTTAAAGGTTTTTTAATCGCTCAAGTATCTCAGAAGTAAGGTTGTCATAATCTTGGGCACCGTTGCATCGATTATTAAAATAGTAAATATCCACTCCCTTTGCCTGGGCCTGGGCAAGTGCGATATTGGTTCTGATCCTTGTTTCAAAGACCTGATCTCCGAATTGTTCTTTAAGCTGTTGAAAGACTTTTTGATTCAAATTTTTTCTATTATCATATTTTGTCAACACGTAGCCTAATACTTTGATATCAAGTCTTAATTGTCTTTTAATCTTAATCAGTGACTTCATAAAGCCATGCACACCTTTGAAAGGCAAAAATTCAGCTTGTAGAGGTATCATCACAAAATCGCTTGCTTTAAGGGCGTTTACGGTAAGTAAACCAATGGATGGCGGGCAATCAATGATAATAAAGTCGTATTCGCTAATTATCTCATTAAGGATCTGCTCAAGAAATGTTTCTCCACCGAAGGCAGAAACCAATTCCAATTCTGCAGAAGCCAGATCCAAACTGGAAGGGATAAGGTCGATTCCATTGGCTTCAATAATAACTTGCCGAATTTTCAAATCCCCACCATCATCCTTATGTTTCAACAGGGTATAAATATTAGGTTCAACATCATGAACAATTCCCATTGATTGGGTCAGATTGGTTTGTGGGTCTAAGTCAACCAATAAGACAGAATAATCCCTGTCACGAAGTGAGGCAGCCACATTGATGGCTGTAGTCGTTTTACCCGACCCTCCTTTTTGTATGGCGATGGAGATGATCACAATGGTAATTGTATTTAATTTTTAAAACTTAAAAGTTGTATTAAAGAGCATTCATTTTGATTAAACCAAATAAAATTTAAATAGGAATTTGTGTTTGAATTATTGACCAATGAAAAATGTAGTATTGCAATCTCAAATAAGTATAAAATTCAATCAATATTTAGGCTTGAATATTTCTTTATGGCATCCTGTACAGTTATCAACGGATTGTCATCGGTTTTCAATTGCATAATATTTGAAAGCCATTCTAAATAGGCGAATTGATGCTTGATATTATTTTTTCTTTCTTTTAATATATTAAGTAAAAAATCATTTTTAAACTTATCTTTCGGGTCTTTGCTCTCATTTGGATTTTCAGACCAGAACAATATTGAGGCAATCATATCATAAATGTTCTCGGTGCCATATGGTAAAAGTTTTAGGAACGAGTCGAAATTATTTGCAAATATGCATTTAGGCCAACCTTCGCTATCCAGCCAGATAACTGATTCTACATAGGTTTGATCATTTTTTTCATAATTTATTAAGCCAATTATTGAACCTGAACTATGTGATACAACTGGAAGGACAATTTTCGAATTTGATTCTCCAATGAGTGACTTAAGTCTTTCTTTCATAGTGATCGATACATTAAGATTGGCAAATGTTCCATCAAGATTCATCAAAAAGTCTTGGAATTGTTTAACTTTTTTTTTCGTTACAGAAGAAATCATACTTTCTTGAGGCTTTCCAAATCTTGGCTCTTTAATTGCGATTCACCCTTCAAAATATTACTTCTAATTGTATTGATGAGTTTATCCTTTTCTTTCTGGCTAAGATTTAATTGTTTGATATCATTCCATGTTTTATCCTTATTATTTTTTCTTGCTATTTTTTCCATAGCACTTACATCTTTGTCAAGTTCCAACTTTATCAGATTTACAATAATATTTCGTTTTTCTTGATTTTTTTTGCCTTTCGTTCGATTCTTTGCTTTATCAATAAAACTATTTTTTGTTTTATCCCCTTTGGTGCCGAAAGTACGTCCGGCTATATGTCGTGCTTCATATAAATTAATGGCAAATCCTTTATTTGCTCTTTTATCGGCCCTTTTATACATATTACTGTTATTGGGGAAATAAGTTTGATTCGCGGCCCAGACGAGAATCGCGGCCTGTGGCTGATGATCTGCCGTCAAAATATCGTTCGAAGGCTTAGGCATACTTGAGTATGTTCCTGTAAGTCCTTCCAATTTATAGCTGTCAATGATCAGCCCTACATCCGAATTGGAACTCATTAAGCTTTTCAATTTTTCCGAAATTTGTACGTTCAAATTTAGCAATTTACGCTGGTTTGTAGTTATTTGTGCTGCCTTATTATTTTTTTCCGCTGCCTTTAGTTTTGCCAATGTCTGTTTTACATCAGATTTAATCATAGCTCTTATGGCTGTGACAATTTTCATTTTTTTATCTCCACTTTTTATTTGGTATTCATTAACATAAAAATCTAGAAATTCTGAAATGGTTCTAGGTGTGCTTGAAACTATTAATTTTATACCATCAGCTTTTTTCGAATAATAAACAGCATGAGATTCTCCCGTATTGGTAGTAAATTTTTGCTTTATTCCTAAAAACTTGAATACTTTGTCCTTCACCTTCTTACCAAGAGCCTTACCACCTTTAATTAATTTACCAAACATTTTTTTGCCTTTCTTCACGATCCAGGCAACTACTTTTCTAATGGCATCGCGTACAGGTTTGGAAATTCTAAGAATTAACTCCCGAACTTTTTTAACAATTCCACCCAATCCAAAAATATTAGCAAGAAAGGCTATTACCAATTTCATACCCTTGGCTAAAAGACCTTCTACAAAGTTGGCCGCACCTTTAAACTTGCCCAAGGCTACCATAGTGATGGAGTTAATGATACCAGAAGCTACCTCCTTAATGGTCTGCCACCAATCAATGAAAAATTTGATCACTCTATAAAGCGTCAACACCAACTGTACAATTGCTCCGGCAGGGTTTAACATGGAAACCAATTTGACAACGGCGGTTTTGACAATTTCACCCAGAACCAATTTGGTGATCGCTGAAAAGAACATTTCCTTAAGATTGGAAAGAAATTCCTTAACTTTATCCCAAAGGGCTATTGGTCCTTTAGTGACCAGTTTTTTTACAAATTCGACGGAAGCTTCCATTTTGGAAACGATCATTTCTCCCTTTGGGCCAATTTCTTTAACAACCATCGCCCTGATTTGTCTATAGGTGATCCCCATTAACTGAGCGATGAGATGGAACAAACCGGGAATATCAAATTTTTTGGGCATCTGAACTCCCAATTCAGCCGCTTTACCAAATAGCCAGCCCAATAATGCGTTTTTGAAATGAAAGAAGAATTTGTCTTTAAATTGGGTAAATCCCTTTTTAATCGCCAGCATAAAATTCTTTAGAATGAGCTTTGGCTTATTGATCATACGCTTAAGCGCCTTGGGATCTTTTTCAATGGCTTCTACAAGTTTGTTAGCACCCACCAATAAGAGTGCACCCTTAAATCGCAGTTCCTTTACCTTTTGCTCTACAACAACTGCAAATGCAACAATCTTACCAATTTGTTTACCAAAATATCTCTTAAAGACACCCACATTATAGTCGATGCCTCTCCAGCCAGACATATCGTCCCACATAGACTTCAAACGGATGGCAATATCATCGAAATTGATGCCGAACCTGCTGATCTGTTTTTCTACCCATTGTCCTGCTTTAGTGAGCGACTTGGTCTCTTTTAATTCATTGAAAAGAATTTTGCCAATAACCGGAGTGAGATCCATAAAACCCTCAATTAAATTTACTCCTGAACGAGCCACCTTCTTATCTGTAATCAGATTTTTACCTAGAATGACATTTAACAATGTATAACCTGGGATTAGTCTTTCGGCAGCCCAGTTTAATCCATTTTGGATTTTTTCCTTTACCCAATTAGCAGCGTCACCCAGCCAACCTCTTTGAACTGAAATATTGGTACTACTAATTGAACTATTGAGTTTACGAGCTATTTTAGCACTGGCGCCTTGTTGCACAGTATGCGTAAGTTCATGGGCCAAAAGGTGTTTTCCTGATTGTTTATTAGCATCGTATTGCCCTTTATTGAAATATATATCAGAGCCTTGAGTAAAGGCCTTTGCGTTGAGTTGTTGACTCATTTCAGCCGCTCTGTCATCAGTATGAATTCTTACATTATTGAAATCAGCTCCAATATTTGACTCCATTTTTCCCTGTACTTCCGGGTTTAAGGATTCACCTTTACCTTTACTTTGATTTAGTTTTTGAACAAGATCGGTGTTCACATGTGTTTCATTGCCAGATGACACTCTCTGTACCTCCTGTTCTTCTACGGGGTCAGCATTGCTCTCAAAAATTGGTTTTTTTTGAATTTCAACTCCTTCAATATTATGATCATCCTCCTTTTTTTGTAATTCTTCTTCTTGATCATTTTGATTTTCTGTTCTTTGGATTGTTAATGGACCGGCACCTGAAGATTGTTTCGAATGATTGGTTGCTGGAGACTTTTGAATTTTCCTAACGACATTATCTGCCACCTGATCAGCCTCCTTTTCGTATTTGCCGTTTGGTTTTCCAATCTTTAATTTAGTTTGAAGAGGAAGCGCTGTACTACCATTAAATGAGTGATTGTTTCCTGAAGAGAAAAAAGATTTGGCTTGAATACTATGTTCTGTAGGTTTGAAGAAGGCAGTACTATGGTCATTGAAGAAAGATGGCTCGTTCTTCTTTCTTTGAATTGTACTGGTTTTGCGAAATTTAGTAGTTCTCATAGATTAAATGAGGTACATAAATAAAAATATAGTTGTATTCTTAAACCGATAGTTAAAAAAGTAAGTTCGTCAAATGACTTACCGCCATTCAACATGTAAAATATCATTCAGCCACGGAAGTTTGATCATACTGATTGTCCAGGGAACATGATCGAGTAAAAGGTCAATAGATCGCTGCTCAATACGAAGGTGTAACTGACCGTTTTTTTTGAATAAATGTCCTCCTCTCTGGAGAAAATCTTCGCGAAGAGCCGAGATGGAAGAACCTTTTAGTACCTCCCATCTTTCTATAACTGTTAAGAGCAGCGTTTCGCATTCTTCAATATCATCGTTAGTTATTTCAATGCCGGTATCAATTGGTATATTTGATGGAAATGCGCATAACACTTTAGCTATAGTTAATTCGAATTCAGGTGGATCTGCCTCACCAGTTGCAAGATATTGAAGTAAAATTACAGCTTTTTGTTTCAGTTTTATGTTCTTAAACTCATGCTTATCAAGAAATTCTAAATATTCATAGAACATTATAAGAAAAGAGTGGAGCAATACTATTCCCGCATTTGAAACGAATATTCCATCCTTGTCAATAACTTCCGAAAATAGTGTTTCATCTTCATCCATGGTTGAAAAAATATTTAGCAAATTGCTCTCATGAAGATCTGGTGTTTTTTGGTTTTTAAATAATCCTTTATTGGCACTCCCGTTTTTATTGTAATCATCGGATGCTGATTTATGAATTTCCTTCCCTTTACTTTTTCCTTTTTTTAATATCTCGATCTTCTTCTGAACGCTATCAGAATTAGATATGTAAATTTGTAGCTTTTTTAACAATTTCTCAATGACTGACAGCGTTCGAATGTAATTTAGAGTAAGTGGCTCCTGAACTTCTTCAGGTAAAAAAAGTCCTTTTTTTCCCTCGCGTAATGCAGAATAAAATTGCACTGGAGATATAAATATAGGATAATTAGTAATTCCCCACAAAATCAAATGCCATATTTTAATTCTAATTATTCTTAAGTCTTCATCATACGAATTTGATGATCTTCTGATATTTTCTGAAATTGCCTTACCAATTTGTTCTATTAGCGTTAAAAGATTGACTTGTTTATTGGCATTCACTACCTCAACTAATTTTAATAAAAATTGTTGATTATGCTGCATTGCAATTCTTAAAGCAACTTGAGGAGAGTTTTTAACAGCTTCAATAAACTTTTTAAGTTGCTCGTCATTAGTAGTTAATATTTCAATTATTCCTCGTTCCCAATCGCCTGTGATTTCGGTTGTATTCCATGGAAAATGACCATGTTCTAAGTAAAAAAGCCATTGTTGAAATATATTCAAATTCATTTTGACCTTAGATCGTTTATTCTGCGTGTGATCTTGAGTCAATTTGGAACTAAGAGCTGCTAGAATTTTATCTGAAATTCCTTCGGTCCAGCTACTTTCAAGTACTGATTTATTCTCTAATGTTCCTAAATCAATCACGAGTCGATCAAGGTTTATCACTTCGTCTGCACTAGAAAATCTATCAAAAACCTTAGTCAAAGCAAAGATCACCAAGTTCCAATAATCCTGACTTATTTTGTGCTGAATCTTAAATGCGTCAAGATTTCCTTGGAGATTTAGATCAATGATCTGCTGTCTGATTACGTGCCGCATAGGAGAGGATTTAACTCAAATTAAACCAGTTTTTGAACCGATCGATGTTTATTTTTTCGTGAGCCTTTTCCACAGCCTGAGAGTCCCAGTTTCTATAGATCTTTTGTAGGCTAATTCCCTTTTCTTCGAGTTTCTGCAGTACGGACTTCCAACGTTTTGTCTGAATCAAGCGCTTACTTTCATAACTTGTCTTGTCCATGAAGAAAGAGACCGACTTTTCGACCAACTGCTGCAATTGAACCTTGTTGAGCAATTTAGATGTTGTGTTAGTCTTTTGATTGGATAATAGGTCTTCTAAAACTTTGCAGAGTTCATCCTGACGCGGCAATCGTCTCTGTACAAAACGATGCGTTCGAAGGGCATTATCATTCTTGTTGGTCTGCTCAACGATTGTCTCTATCTCTTTTGCTCTGCTGGAACGTCTCGAATTATAGAAATCAACCAAGTAAATTCGTTTGCCTTTATCTTTCTTTTTTCGAACAATAGGCTTCGAAACAGACTTTTCCGACGAGACAGTGCTTAGTTTCTGTACTTGTTGGGAATCTGTTAATATTTTCGGCTGTTTTATTTCGCTTGTTTGCAACCTGGGCACCAACTTATCCTTTTTCAACAAATGTTCTCTGGCGCCTGTCTTTTCTTCAAACTCTTCGGAACACTCCTGAATTTGCCAGCAAAACAATTTGTTCACCTGATTGGCAAATTCATTAAGATGATAGCTTCTTGCTGGTATAGCCTCCTCTCTCTGTATATTGCCTCCCGCATCCTCCTCACAGGGAACTGGGAGTGCTTCTTCTTCAAGGCAGTTAATGCAATTATCACTTTCATCCATACATTGGAATTCATTATATAATATTAAATTTATTAACTGACAGTTAACAATTTCATTATCATCACAATATGTTTTTTTTGCGAGATATCGATTCCATTTTTTAAAAGAAGTTTCAAACAGGTAAAAATCCTCTGGTCTAAGCCAAAGTACTCGCAGTAAAACATGTGCCGGGGCCTCTTGTCTAAGCAGCCTTTCTACAAGTTCTTTATTCTCATCAGAACGGAATCGCTTTGGCCATGCAGGCAATATGACGGTGGCTATAAAAGAATACGGATCCCTGCCGGGAATAAAACAGCCACTTATATCCTCCTGGCAAGGATCATCATTAATTTGCTTCCAATCAAACTTGCACTCCGTTTCATTATCACATGTCTTTGTGTAACCATCACATTTGCAATCTTCACTGCATCGGGGCCTTAGCAATATGTGTTCTACTACATGCAGGCCTTCACAATTGATCTTGGCTAAGGCCCGGTCTTTAGCTTTACAGGCCATTTTCGGACTAGGATAACATTGCGGATTTTTCGCAATAATTGCATCTTCAGGAATTAAAACCAGGCCAAACGGACCGCATTCACACTCGAATACCGGACGGTAATTATTTCTGTTTGTAATTAAACGCAGTGCCAAATTAAAATGATCCAAGGCCAATTTGCAACTTTCATAACAGCATCGACTTTTCCACGCCAAATAACAAATTTCTTCTGGGTTCTCACCCTCTTCTTCACAGGCACAAGAACCCGTATCGTTCAATGCTGCCCGGAAATCGTTAAATCCCGGTAGCCTAATCTCTAGACAGTAACTATAGTTATCCTTAATTTTCCTCCGGCTCATTGGAAAATAATACGCCCACCCAAAGAGCAATTCCTTCCAGCACTCAAGGCTGATTTCAGAATCGGCAGGGCTAAGTATTTTACGATTGGCATTATCTACCAACCAAATACCCTGACTGGACTGCCTGTAATTCTTGTGATTCAATGCCACCTCAACCAAGGTAAAAAGTGTGTGACAATAAGTTTCAGGCATCTTGCCAGGGTCAGTTACAAGAATACCAATCCTTTCATTCTTCAGACTCCTGATATAGAATTGCCCCCCCACTGCCTCAATTTGAATCAAATTAATGGGATTAAACGCTCTTGCTGCGCTGTATAATTTATCAATGACCCGGTCTCTCTCCTGCTCTGAATGGTATTCACAGGGATGGAATATTTCACTCTCACAAGCATAAAAATTGGAATAGCAGTCCGTTTTGGCATTCATCTCCGAATAAATCCTGTCACCTCTCTGCGCTAGGTTTATAAATTGTTCCAGGGCTTTCCAGGCATCACTACTTTCTTGGAAACGCTGAATACTTTCTGCCAATACTTCTCTTATATGAATCCTGTATTTGCAATCAGGGTCTCGCACAATTGCATAATTTCCGGTATATTTTAGTAATACTTTTAGAAATTCAAACGCGCTGCGCGCCTTTTTTACAGAAGTGTATTTTCGGCTACCTCTCCAAATAACCCCGGAGGAAACCGGATGTATCAATCGAATACGGTAGTTTTTCGGACCGTGATACACTATTGGATAGGATCGTACTAAACGAATGATCGTCTGTATTGCGCGCTCATCATGACCTCCTAGCTCATCCAATGTATGTTGAGGCACAAAGGCGACTGCACTTTTCTGGTTACACGGGTCATCATCATATCGAACTTCAGCCAATTCTATCTTCCTATCCTTACCATAATGCTTCCGTTTATGGGCCCAATAGAATATTTCCAGGTAATGTTTTTGAAAAGCTTTTTCAGCTTGTTCTTTGCTCTCAAAACCTCTGGTCCCCTCGAAAAGGACAATAGGCTTACCCTTGTATTGACCTTTAGAATAGCAGGCGTTCCTGCTTTTTATTTGATAGTAGTAAAGTGTTTTCTTGCTTCTTTCATCTTTTCGCTTTACGACGATTTCACCTCCCAGGCATATCTCAAGAAACCCATACCCCTTTAACTCTAGTTTGAAGAGTCTTTTTCTATATGCTCGTGCTTCTTGTTCCGTTCCAAAAATCTCTTTCGATTTTACTACGATCCGATTGTTGTCTACTAATCTATAGACGAAGGTACCCATCTTGCTCGCAGGGTCTAGATCAATGAAGCGCTCGAAGGGTTTTTCAGTTTTGGCCTTGTAAAAAGGCAGAATTTCCTGGCGTTGAGAAAAGTATGTTGTAGTTTTTTCCTTGATTTCGCGCAGCTCCCCGGAACCTGCCCCATCGTATCCAAAGAGTCTGCACCACGAGAGAGCTCCCTTTTTTGCAGGGACAATTAGTAGGGATCCCTTGCTAATTGCTAACCTTGCCTTATCAATTCCCAGGGCAAACTGCCTGCCCGTATTCAGTGCTTGCTTCACCGATGCAAATTCCTTCACCGACCGAAACTCGAATTGTTCATCCCTACCATTGGAAAGAAAATACCTGAATTTCCAATGAGTGGGTTCTTCATCTATTAACAAATCATAGCAATGGGGGCTAACACTGTCTTGAATACCTTTCTGATATGCTATGACCTCTTTCTTACTAGTGAAATCCACGCTAGACTGGGCCAGGGTCTTTTTACCATCGTGTATAATAGTAATTAATCTGCCATTATCACCCTTTTCTATGCGGTAAACAGATGGGTTTATAAGATGGAACAGTAATCGATAACAGCCCATTCTGGCTTGTCCGCTGCTGACATATTCTTTGGTTGAATTGAGCTTGTAAGAGTTGTTCTTGTCCAGCAGGCTAAAAGTAAAGGCCCCCGGTTTCCCAACAATAGTGTCATTGACATCGATCTTGAATTGGTCCACTTCCACATAGGATGTTAAACCCTTCTTATTTTTACCGTAGACTAGTTTTCTAAATCGCTTTTTGGAAGTTTTTGGCCATCTCCAAATCTGGGGATCGTTAATCTGGCTGATCGCCTTCTTCGAAATGGAAAGTGCCTCTTTCACGTCGTCAAAACCGGTCTGATATTCTCTCTGGTTATTCCCTTTGAAGTCGACCAGCTGCACACGGTATACATTTTTACTAACTACAGTATCACCTTGCAGTGGTACAACCGTGAACATCCGATGCAGATAACCCACATATGACCAGGCTTCAGACTCCTCAGAGAAAGATGAGCTGAGTTCTGCAAGATCGGCTTCTGTATAACAAATTTGAACCCTGTATTCCCCGTCTAGCGGGGTTTCAATGACTTCGTAGTTTTCCTTTTTAGACAGACTTTGGAACAAGCGTCTGGCATGATTCAGGGTCCCATTCCGTGAAGAAAAGACCGATTTACTCCTTATTTGTATTTGAGCTCCAATCTTTAAATGCAGGATGTAGTTCTTTTCATATTCATCAACTTCAAAATGGCAGAGATCGAGTTTCTTCATCTTCCTTATCCCTGCCAGAGCTTTGAAGCGGGTCTCAAAGCCCGAGACGTTCTTATTCTCCCATCTGTTGCTGTAGTAATTATAGCCTTTACCCCTCTTGCTGCTGATCGTCGGATATTGTTTAAGTAAACGCTCCTTAAGAGAAATGGAATTCTTGAAAATAGTATCCTGTTCAAATGTTCCATAACTCAATAACGCATAGTCCGTAAACTTCTCTGAAAATCTGGAAAGCAAATGATTGAGAAACGCATGCCGCCTCTTGTAAAACAGATCCTGGTCCTCTGTTATGCGTTGCAAGTAAGTCAAGTTGGTCGATAAATGATATTCCAGCAGAAAGGAGTAATGCCCCTTTTTAGTTTGGTATGACCGGTAATTCTCTTGAAATGTTCCAATAAATTTGATATTTTCTGAATGCTGTTTAGCTTCCTGCTCCGTACTGAAGTGATTATGACTTATGTATACCACTTGTTGAGAAGTCCCAAGAAGGTAATAGTAATGACACTTGCCAATGGTCTGCACAAATTGGGGTTCCGGATCCTGATAGTTCAAGTCATTTATAAGGTTTTGTACGGCAATATCTCGTTCAGTGCCAGTGGCGAATTCAAAATGAGGGATCTCAATCGGCTTCAGGTTTTTCAGATGATCTGCTGCCACCCACTTTTCAAATTGTTGTCGGTCTACAGGAAACATGAGATTATCACCCAGGTCTGTATTTTGAGCTTTTGAATTCTCGTCGATCCTGAATCTCAGTAGTTCAGAAAGATCGGGTACAGAGTCTAGTTTATTCACAAAGTATGTATGCTGCCCCTGATTTTCACTGTAGAGCGCAAATAGCGATCTGATGTTTTGCAGTTGTGAAAGGTAATTGGCAAGTAGCTGATCAAAAAATAAAAGGTAACCCTTTAACTGATAAGCTTGAGCTTGCCTCAATTTGGATACATTTGGTCCTAAACCTCCCTCTTGAATACCGTAAACCTTTGGGAATTCATTTTGAATGGAATAATAGACCTCCAAATCCTCTTTGTAGTTACCCACAGGTATCTCCGGGTTTAAATGTGTTGAATTAGCATGGTGCAATATAGGTGCTCCCGGGCCTGTGATTTGAAAAGTATGAAGAAATTTATCCAATTCATAAACCATGGGGACTCCTTGCTGAATAAATCGAAATCCTGAACATTTTAAAGAAAATTCGGGTATATGATTTTCAGGAATTGCATATTTCCAGCTATCGGTTATATTGCCGTCGCAATCTCTAAAGGTGAGTTTCTTAACCGAATCAACATTCTGGACACCCAACAGTAATTTATAAATGTCTGATCGCCTTAATTCCTTTATGAGTTTTATCTGATTTAATTCTAAGACATCCAAGAATCCATGGCTACGTTTAAGATCAATCGGCCTGCCTTCAAAGACTTTCTCCATAGATCTCTTTCTATCTAATAGTTGCTTCAGCGAGTAATGTTGGGGCACCGGTGTAATTTGGTGGCGCAGCTTATCGATGATCTCATTAAAAACTTCTTCCAGATTGGCATTTGGTTTTAATTCAATATCAGCACAAAATCCGATTTCCTTTTTACAGAGAAAGGTAATATCCAGGAAGTCTTCACAGAAATTTCTGTGAGACATCAGGACATCGCGCAATCCATTCTCGAATTTTTCCTGCCATTTTGGATCATTGTCATATTGATATTGAGTTTGTTTATCTAAATCGATATAAACATGATACAAGCCATTGAGGTAAGTAGGGCAATTTTGGTCGGCTTCTTTTCGGCAAATATCTACTGCTTTTTGTTCTACTTCTAGCCAAGCATTTCTCACTCCGGGTTGATCTATTAGCAATTTGCGATAGTCTAATATCGTTAAAGGATTATTTCCTAATATCTCAGACGCTGAATAGAAATTGTTATCCCTTGCATCAACCTTTACTTCGTCACCAAAACAAGACGCCTCCTTTTGGTATTTTGGCTTAGCGAGAGTTGCAATTTCATTCTTCGCTTCCACCTTTTCCTTGGGTTTGAGAGCAATCAGATCTTCAAATTTGTGACTACTGGCATAGCCCAAATCTAATAAAGCGTACACCAAATTTTCCAGAATAGTGACCCCAGGATCATGTACATTGTGATCCGACCACAAATTACCCGACAGGGATGCAAGATGTTCAATTCCCTTTTGCCTTAAGAATTGAAAATCCATGTGTTCTGGGAAACCGGATTGTTCCTTGTTAATTGCACGTGTTTGCATATCTTTTTTCGACACTTTGCTATTGTTTTCTTCAGTTACAATAATCTAGCAGCTGAATAGGATTATTTTCGCAGGGTGTTTCATCCCACTTTTCACAATCGTTTTGTTTGATACAGATATCAATCTCTCCGGCGATGAGGATAGAACGGGGGGTTCGGGGAAGGATCTCCCTGGCTGTAGGGTTCGGTGCATCATCTTCCCAGGCCATCTGGATATCCAGGATGTAATCAAGATAATCCCTGGATTCCAAAAAGCCAATGATATTGGAGTGGTTAAGTGATCTTCCGAAGGCAATGTCATGTAGATTGCCTTTCGTCCATGGCGCCAAAAAGTGACGCATATCAATACTGGCTTGCGCTTTGTAGAAATTCTCATCTTTGCCCGGTAGCAGTTTGATAGTAAGGCAGATGTTGACTTTTTCATAGCGCGGGTTCATCACCTTAATCCGCACAAAGGGTGAGGTTTTCTTTAGCATATACTCGGCCATCTTATCTAATGTGCCCAGTGGTACTTTCGGTTCAAAAGAATCTCCCGCAATAAGTTTCTCAAGGTCTGGGATCACAGCAATTACCATATAACCGGGAGCAATGGGAAAGTCGTTTGAATAGCGATGGGCATTGAGTCCAAAGCTGTGGCCGATACATTTGGCAGTATAAACATTTGGGAAGCGATCCAGAAGGATGTGCTCATAATCCCATTTCTGAATGGCCCGCTCTTTATGGCGAAGTCTTTCACTAACCCGCATATAATAAGGTCCACTCTCCTCAGAAACACTTCCGCCAAATGACGGATAGGGTTGCTGCACCTTGGTGATTTCAGCCTTCTCATTTCGCAGTTTCTTTATTTTTTCTGCTTCCAATGCTTTGCTAAGCCTAGAGGTATCATTCGCCTCCTCGTTGGTAAATGTTGTGCGTATCGCCTGTGAGTGAATGCCAATGGTCTCGGCAACCGCGCGGGTATTCACGGTGCTGGAGGCTTTGATCCAGTGTAGTTTTGGGGGCATCACTGTATGCTCAGTTGTCATATTCTCCGGTAGAGCGAGCTTTACAATTCCTGAATTTATTAATTGTTCCGTGGCGTCGTCAATGACCTCAAAACCCTTTCTCAACGGTTTCCATGCATTGGCATCCAAATAATTCCAGAAAACCTCCGCTTTCTCACTTTCAGAATCCGAAGTCGCTTCAGCCAATTGAAAAAGCAGGTTCAAATTGTTACCGGGCACCAATTCTTTCAATCCCAAATAGAGTGTTCCTTCGTCACAAAAAGTGGGCAACATTGTGGGCCTTAATTGCATGGCCTCTTTTTTATAGGTAGCGTGAAATGGATAAAGGTGGACAAACTCAATGTCATTAATATCGGCGGTGGCCTTATAATCCATGGAAATAGATTTGATGGTTGGGGTGTAGGGTTCGTTTGGGATACCCTTAAAATCTTGGCTACCATTAATGTTCAGCGCTACAAAATCAATTTTTTGGCTTGAATCCGAAATTAGCGCTTCAATATCGTTAGGATTGGTCAGCCGGGTCAGTATTTGATTGATTTCCGTGTTTATTATTGAGCTGTCATCCATGACAGTTCCACCTATTCCCACCTGCCCTAAGAGGGGATCAATAATATCCCATAGATCCTTCGCAGCTTGGGCTTCAGCTTGGGCATTTCCCAAATTGCCGGCCCCAATTGCGTTATTCAAATGACCAATCATTTGGGTTAACCGTGCTCTGATGCCCAATGGAATGGCGGGAGGATTTACGCCTAAACGATTTTCGATATTTTGTATTCTCCCAACAATGGAGGCAACTAATGGCACAATGGCAATTATTGCTGGTTCAATCTTATCAATATTATTTTTTAAGTCGGCAATAAACTGCTTGATGATTGGTAAGGCATAAATATCAACAATATTGGCTAGGGCCATTAAGGTCCGGGCCAGGACAAAAGCGTATTTATCGTGTTGAAAATCGATCCCGGTAAGCACCAATCTTGTAAATCCGTTCCTCGTATTTACGTTAAGCGGTGGAAGGGGATCACTTGAAAGCAGTTTGGGGTCGTAATCAAGATTGCTGTAGTCCGGTTCAACATAATAATATCTGTCTTTGTCTCCAAAATCCGTTAAAGGGACATATGAGCAACTGTCAATTACCCCAGTTTCGTTGGGTTGGAATAGCGGTTTTGGGTTGTTGTTATTGGCTATCCACTGCCCATCGTGTAATATGTGGTTATCTACTTCAAACATTTCTTCGGTAATAGGAGGGTCCGCAGGTTTCGTATAATTCTCATACCATTTTGTCAGGCCTTCGCCAGGTTCACTTGGCTTGTCTTTCCATTCAACATTGATAAGGTACTCCTGCCAATTTTTGCAAAAGATCTCTTTACTGCCTATATAGAATGATGATCCGACTTTTGGCCTTGGGCCAAAAGGCAGGATGGGTTTGTTTACATCTTGCAAGTTCTCGTCATTTTGAACTATTAGATTCTTTACCCCACAAACTGACACATCTATTTTGCTAGTGCTCTCAATCCTAAAGTCACGGAATAATTGATAAAAAGAAATAGCTGTTTTTTCTGCCTCCTTATTCAGGCAACAATCATCTCCCCCAGCATCAGGAAAAATCCAATTTGCATGGCGAATTTTGATTGCATCATTGAGAACCACCTTCGCAGTCGGCAATTGAACTCCCAAATCTTCTTTCAATTCTTGCCCGTTGTAAAAGGTTACCGCCGGTTGATTTGGAAGTATTATGGCCTCTATCCTCAAGACAAAAATTTCAGCATCAGCTACATATGGTTCAATATAAAAATTGATCGTCGACGGAATAATCCATTTTTCCTCTCCGCTAAAATATACGTTGAATATTCGCTGTGGTTTGAGAACCTTCGAAAGCAAATCCCGGTCAGATTCAGTGGGAATTTTAGCTTTATATTCGTCCGCAGTGAGGGTTACGCTTACATTGTCCAGAATTTGAGGGCAATAACACAGTTTGTATTCCTCCTCCAACAACCCTTGAAGCTGAAGCATTAGGTCCTTGCTTATACCCAGTTTAGCCACTTCCTTCAGCGCCTCCTTATTGATCACATAGTAACAGGTATTGAGTTTGCTTTCCAATATATTTTCAACGTAATCTCGCAAAATATCTTTTGCGTATTCATTGTTATTCCCATTTGGATCTGTTCCTTGATCTCCGTTGGTTCCATCTTCGCAACACGGATTAGTTGTTTCTGTAGCTAACGGAATCTGCGAACAAACATCTTCCAGTTTGCAGTGCAAATGTATGTTGACTGTTCTGTTACCCTCATTAAGGAGTAAGACAGGAGAAGCAAGTAAAAATCCCAATCGGGCATGTGGATAAGGAACAATTGTCCTGGTCTCGGGATCTGCGTATTTGCTAAATTGGGCACCTAAGGTGGGAAAGTGCTTTGGGTCTGAGGTAAAATCAATATCAACGCCATTCGCCTTCAGCGCATCTGGTGCCATATAGACCCCTTCAATCCATTTATGTTGGTTCCAGTTTTTGTGGTTCAAATATACGGTCCTAACTGAAACTATTTTGGATTGATTGACTACAATTTCATCGTCTAGACCAAAGTAGATCTCCGCCTTTTGCTTATCCTTGCCGTCCTTGACTTCCTCGCCTTTTTTGAGCAAATATTTGTCAAGATTTTTTTGGATTTGAAATAGGACATGTGCCTTATCGGGAGTTGCCGATTTCGTTTTTATCTGTAATACCTCTTTGTAGAAATAGTCTAAATGTCTTCGGGTTAAAGCATTTAGATCTTTTTGAACATATTGATACAGTTGAAGAAAGGAGAAAAGAAGACCCAAGTGAGGAGCATGTTTCTTTTTCAAATCGGAACGGGTTGGCTGCAAACTCCATTTAATATTTTTTTCTGCCTCCGTAACAAATAACCTTATGGCATTTTCAAATATTGGTACAATCTCCTGGATCCGTTGTAGCATAAAAGTCATGCGTTTTTCCGCTCCCAAAAGGTGATCATCGGCGTCATAGGACTTTACCAAATCTGTAATCTCGGTCTGCCATACCTCATTATCTAGTAGATGCATGGTATTGAGCTTCTTAATGCAGAAGGAATTCGTGATCTTGTGAACAATTTGCAGAAATTCCTTGAGGGGATTGCTCAGATCTTCCCGCATTGTTTTTTCCATAAGGATTTCTATAGGCAAGGCATTACCCCTGACCGTGAGAAACCAATGGTCAATTTTTTGAACATAAGCATAATAAAAATAATGGATGTACAGTTGTAGACCGGCCGCAGATGGACGTTGCTGATAGATTTCATCGTAAAATCGTAGCTGTTTTTGTAGTTCATTGACCTTGTACCCGGCAATCTCTGCCAATTTAAAGGGAAGACTTTTTTGAAAGAAAGGTTTCCAGTCGCTGACATAAAGTTCTTTGTCATAGTAATTGATATGAGATGACATTTGATAGAGGAAATGCAGAAAATCTGCCATAGACCGTCCATCAATCTCTACCAGATTTTGCAAGGGACTATCCTCTAATCTTTCATTCTGATTGGAACCTTTATCGAATTGAAAAGGATGGAGCAGTTTGTTGCAGTCTATCATAACTATTCTTTTAGATGGGTCTTAAAGCCTCATTCGCATAGTAGTCATAAACAAAGTTGAATCTAGAATTGGTCTCAGGTATCGAAAACTCTAGCTCTATGGTAAATCTGCCCTCGAAAAGATCAACAGAGCTGTCCGCGGTGACGTCTATATTCTCAATCTTGATCCTGGATTCATAGATCATGATCGAATTTTCGACCCGATCTTTTATATAGCCAATTACCGTACTGCTTAAAGGTTCGTACATATAATCCTCCAGATTGCAACCGTAAAGAGGTTGCATGACTCTTTCACCCAAACTTGTTGAGAGTAAAATGTTCAGGCTTTGCTCAATATCCAAGCGCTCACTGACCATTTCAACTGAGCCCGATTTTCGATCAAATTCTGGCGGAAAACTCCAACCCGTACCAAGAAATGGCAGATTTAATTTGTCCATAATAATGTGTTTTATCCGCCAATCATGACGGTTGGAAACCCTGCGACTATCACCCCACCATGTGCAGTTTGGTCGCCCATTCGAGCCGCAGGCTTTCCGCCGATTATCACGGTGGAAGAACCTTTAACTATTGAATCTGGAGGGCCTACACAAATCAACATATCCCCTACCACGGCTGCCGGCATATTGCCTATTAAGACCGTGGGGACGGAAGGCCCTGATATGGGACCTCCTACATGAGGAACCAAGGCGGTTACCATCGGGCAAACATGCATATCTGTGATTCTGGCTGCGGGAGGCATAATTTTAGAACAGTATATTAATTAATTTTAATCAGGGAGCCTGTAATTTCGTTAATTCCTTCGGCGGCAAATTTGGATACAGATCCTTCTGCCGTTAAATTACCCGAAGCCTTTATGGATACCGAAGCCGCTTTTACAGAGAATTCGGCTGTAGCCTCCATCTCTATATTGGTTCCTGCTTTTATTGTGATTTTTTTAGGACTTTCCACTGTAATTCCGGCAGGATCCATGAGTATGTAATTGTCATTTTGGTCCCTGATTTCTATTTTTTGATTCCCTTCGTCCAAAGTGATGAGATTGTTTTCTGGTGTATCAAAGGTCATCGTCTTGGTGTCATCGTTAAAATGAATGTGCATTTTACTACGTGTAGTAAAACCCTTTTCATGATTGTCATCAGTGGCAGAGATAGGGGCGGGCAGGGCGCTAGAATGTACCATTCCCAAAACAACCCCATGCCTTGGGTCCTCATTGATAAAACCTACGATCACCTCATCTTCTATTTCAGGCATAAAAAATGCTCCGCGTTCATTTCCTGCGTCAAGACTCGCAATTCGCATCCAAATACCCTGAGCATCGTTATCTATCATAGGTATTTTTACCAGGATGCGGTCCTGGCCATTAGGATCTCCTTCTAGCCCAACAACTTTTCCAATCTGTAACCCTCTTATTCCACCTACCAAACCGGCAGCAAGAGACTCATTTACGTCAGTGTGAAGGAAGGCATATCGGCTTGGATCCAGGCCAAATTGAATATGAGTATCCCACATCCCATGACCTAATTCGTGCTTAACTGCTGTAACATAGACATTTCCATTAAATCTATCTCCTACTCCACTTAGCTCCACCATATCACCAGGTTTCACGTTAGCAAATCCTGTAAATTTAGCTCTACCTCTAATTTTGGATAAACGGCTTCGGAGCATTACACCATCAACCCAATCTTGAAGTTCAGCCTCTTTAATGTGGCCTCCATGATGCAATTGGTATGGATCAACATTGTTTTTATCAGCCAATTCAGCTCCAGATAAATTACCATTTTCACTAAAATCTGCAGAATCTTTGTCAGCGTCAAACAATACCTGATTTTCATAGTCCCAGGACTTTGCCTGAACGTTTTTCCACTGATTTTCAAGGTCCATTTCTGCTTCAAACTCTAGAAGCGAAGAACCATAAGACAATTGTAATACAGGAGACGTGGAAGTATCGGGTTTAACAATAGTTATGGTTCCGTCATCAACAAGAACCAACTTTCCAATTGCTTCGGCACGCAATAACATAAAATCCCAATCACTTACATGATGCTGTACCAATTCACTATGATTCGTAGTAGGGCTCTCAGGGTCACTTTTCAGGCCGGCATAACGGCCAATCAATTCATCAAAAACTTGATCATCTGAAACCTCCTCATAGTAGTGACTTCTTCTGGTCAAGGTCATTAAATAGGCTAGGTCCTTACATTCTATACATAATTGGCTGTTTCCATTTTCCGATACCTTAACCGATTGCTTGACGATGATACCATCAAAAATTGCAGAATTATTACTATCCCTACCTGTGTTGATGGAGATCTTGTTACCAGGAAGAAAATCGGTTTGGTTGCTAATCTCAAATTGGCGGTCAGATGATTCTCCGTCTAAGATTATTAATCTGGCTACAGGAATCCGATTGATTTCCTTGGCCACCATAATCGAGATTACCTGATAAGATACATTTATGGCATTACCTTCTAAAAGGATCTCAAAGGTCACCACATCGTGTTTGGAATTGTTCGGAATAAGGATTTCTTCCATCGTGATTAAACCGTTTTTTTAAATGGGGGGAAATTCAGGTTTTGTCCAACTTTTAACTTTCTAAAACTGCTCAGACCATTGATATCTGCAATTTGCATCACGAATTTTGTATCATTGTAAATGTCAAATGCCATCAAGTCTAACCGATCGCCCTGTTTTATTTTTCTGTAATGTGTCAGGTCTGCAGAACGAAGTCTATCTTTTGCCAACCTTGAATCTTCGGTGAGATAGCTGAGGAAAGTTGCGCTAATCTTAACCCTTAGGGGAGATCCATCCGGATTGAAAAGTGTATAATTGATATCGAGATTGGACAATACACAAGGGAACTTGACCTCTTCCCCCCAGTGAATGATCAGAAACCTGGGGCGGTGTATATCTCCATCCATATCATAACTACAGTTGAGAAATTTTTTCAACTGATCACTTACCGGCATGTTCTTATATTCCTCGTGATATCCTTCGAGGATGGCCGTCCCATCTAATACAAAGTCAATTTTAAATTCTTCAGGTGCGGTGGACTTAAATTTAGGACTGCTACCACTACTGCCATGTCCTCTCCTTGTGTCTAACTCAACTTTGAAATTCTTACTAAAGGATTCCGGATTAATTGGAATTGTAAATTTAGCATCTTTAACCTCATTCTTAAATTTGCGGTCTTTATAAGAATGAATTACAAATTTTGCCAATTGCCTACCTTCCATATTTATCTCTAATAATCTGGACTACTCTTTCCACACACGAATTAATAATCTCCTCATTGCCAGAAATAGCATTATTCGATGAAGAATTACTATTACCTTGCTCTTCTCCTTCCTGGACAATGGTAGCTTTTATAACCAATTCGCGTACTTCAATGGGCACAATTATGGATTGTTAAGAATAAGTCTATTATAATTTAACTCTAGGTTTTCGATCAATATTTCCCCTTGCATTGCATTTAACTCTCCTATTTTCCAACTTCTGGGCCAAACATTGTTCAAGGTCCAATACATTAGAGGTTTGTGTTCCTCGTTGAGGAGTTTCACTGTCAAGGTCTCAATAGGTTCCACCTGCTCATGATCAAAAGCTTTTTTTAACCACTCTGTAATACCTGAGTCTTTTGGTTTTAGTACACCTCTTTTTAAGATTAAAGGGCCATATTTTCTCCGGAGCGGCAATACGTGTTCAAATCTATTTTCACCGCCTTCTTTGAGGGACTCGGTCCCCAATGTTGAATCCAAACCGGTAACAGATTGAAATTTAACATCCGAATCATTTCCCAAATTAAACTCTACTTTAAAATGAAAATTGACTGATTGATAATCTCGCTTTTGCATTAAGCTTATTTGTTCTCTACAGTCAACCCTTCATGGACAAGTTCAAGGCTTTCTATGGCTACTTCATTGCCATCTGCCTTCAGGTCTGTAGACTGTATTTTTGAGGGCCATGCATTCAGAAGAGTCCAAGAAATAATAGGTTTGTGTTCTTCATTCAATAGTTTTATGGTTACATCACGTCTAAATGTTTTAGACTTTTCCTGAAACATAAAAGTTTTCTTCCATTCGTCATAAAATTGATTGTCTCCTAAGAAGGTACCTCTCTTAAGAGTCACATTGCTATATTTTTTCATTCCAGGTTGGGAACTTTGCACTAAACTCAGGTCTGTTCCTTCCCTGTATTTTATCACTTCCGTTTCGAAGTCCAAACCGGTCACTTCTGTAAATCCTACCCTTGTTCCACCCCAGTCTAGCTGAAAATGAAACTTTGGTAATGGATACGTTCTTTTTTTATCTTCTGGCATAACATAAAAATTTACTACTTATACTTAATTAAAATCTGAATTAACATCTGGCCTTAGGATCTACCTCTTTGATGGCAGCTTCAAGACTCACTTTACACGCTACGAGTTTCTCCTTTTTCTTTTTCTTTTCCTTAAGCTTTTTACTATTTTCCTTAGCTTTCTTTACATCTTCCTCGTATCGTTTCTTAATACATTTGTAATAGTCATCATTGCAAATGGGGAGAGTGATCATTGGATCCCAATCCGCATCCAGTCCGAGACAAGCCTCCTTTTGTGGAGGTTTTTGTGACTGCTTGGATTTTTGAACAGATTGTTCGTCCTTGCAATCCTCCTCACAATTAAAAACGTCTTGCCAGCATCCGATAATCTGCTGCAGACCAAACTTATGCTCAAGATTTTCATCAAGCTTTTCAGAATAATAGATGGCCTTGAGTATAGATTTAATGATGGTTTCTTTGGTTTTTTGAACAGCTTCTAGCTTGGCAAAATATTCCTCCAGGCACTTTACAATACCTTTGCCATCCTCCAATAATGGATGGTTGAGGCATTTTATACAATTGATCAATTCGTCGTACTTACTTCGAATGAGGTCTAGTTGATTATAGAAATCTCTTATCATACAGAATAAGATCCTGATGGCTTTGATGGCTTTATCTGTATTCTTGGAGATAGATTCCGTCTGATTAATTAGCAACTCCAGTTGATCACAGATGCTATCCGCTAACTCATCTACATCCGTAAGTTCATCTACCCATTTTTTAAGTTTATCACGCCTCTTAATAATGATATCCAGTTGCGCTTTATACAAATTGGCATCCTCTGTCACCTCATCGACCTCTGTTTTAACTATTTTCAATTTATTCTGCCAGGAATCGTAGCAGCAATCGCCTCCCGGGACATCTGTTGGAACTTCAGATTTACAGCATTCAGCAATCTTATCAGATTCCCACTCTCCTAACCGGGTGTATTTACATTTAGAGAGCTGATCGTTATTATCTTTGTTTATCATTGTTTCTAGAATTTAATTGTTCTTATACTAATCTAGGTTGTTTCCTGTTTTTTATCGTCAACCTTACTTTGCTCCTCATTATCATCTTCACAATCGGCATCTTCATCTTTACAGAATCCTTTGTCGGCAACTTTTTCGCAGATCTCACATATCTCCTTTTCACATTCGTGTAACCTAGGTTCACATTTACAATTTTCTCTAACACATTTGCATTTAGGACAACACATGAATTCAATGGCATCCTTAAGACCTTCAAAATTGCTTCGGGCATTAAAGCGTTCTGCATTAGCTTTGGTCACTTCTTTAGCTATATCAATGACAGCTTTTTGCAATTGCTTCAGACTTTCTTCTCTAGAGGTTACCGTATCATTTATTTTCTTCTCCAACTGCAGAGCATAATCCGAAAGATTCGATTGTATATCTTTTAAGGACTTAGGATCCGAAAAGACCTGTATACCTACCACATCCGCCGAAGACTTAAAAATGGAATCAATATCGAATACCAGACCGTCTTTGGGCATACATATCAGATCTTCAAATATTTCCTTTACATTATCACAAGCTTTAGGATGTTTGGTTTCCTTCCCTGATTGCTTCTTGATTTTTACCGATTCATCCTTGTGTTGTCCGGTTAGTACTTTCCACTGGGTCTTATTGCAACTATCATTCTTACATTCTTCCAGTTTACATGCCTGCACGCGAAGTTCAGAAAACAAGGTTTTAACAGATTTAACCTCTGTAGACAAATCTTTTAAGATCTTCTTAAGTTCATCACTCCAAGTGCAGTATTTGTCAACATTGGTCTTGATATTCTCATTGCTTTGTACGAGTTCAGTGCCAATATCGAAGTTGAAGTTTCTATGTATCCGGTAATTTTCTTCCGTCCACAGGAAAAGGCTTTTATTGCAATTAAGCAATGTTAACTTACCTGCATGGGTTGTTTCCGCTTTTTTTACCTCCCCGGCACTCACATAGAGTTTATCGCAATATTTATCGCGCTCAATGGTAATGCACTTCTGAGTAGGAGTATCAAGCTCAACGCATTCTTTGTGCCGATCTTGCGTTCTTTCTGTATCTTCCATAAGTTATAATTTATTATTGTTGTGAATATGAGAATTAAGCTTCTTCAAGCATCTTATGCATGAATTTCAATATGATAAATTCTGCAGGTCTAACGACCGCCATACCTATTTCAACGATCATTCTTCCTTCCCAGATATCCAGTTCGGTCATTGTCTCTCCGAGCCCTACATGAACATAGAAGGCCTGGTCCGTTGTGGCTCCCATAAGAGCACCTGCCTTCCACTGTTGGGTGAGGTAGTTTTGGATCATGGATTTCACACGAACCCAAGTATTTTCATCGTTGGGCTCGAAAACAAATTGCACTGTGGCATTTTTTGTAGACTCTTCAACCATATTGAAGAAACGGCGAACGGAAATGTAACGCCATTCATTGTCATTACCGGCCAAGGTACGGGCTCCCCAGATGATTGCAGGCCCCCTTCCCGGAAATGTTCTGATAACATTGATAGATTTGCCCGACTTAGTATCCACGTTGAGTTCGGCTTGCTCTTTATGAGTAACCAGAATTTCAGGTCGCACAGCCAGGTCAATTCCTATATTGGCTGGTGCCTTCCATACTCCGCGTCTATCATCTGTCTCGGCATACTTACCAACAACTCCACAAGAGGCAGGTAAAACAAGTTCAATTTGTTCAATAGCCGCTTTACACTGAAAGAATAAAGCATCGTTTGCATTCTTTATTTCTTCCATATTTGTACCATCGGCGCTTCCATCTACTGTTACTTGCGCGTATTCATTGTTATAATCGTAGTCCAAATTTGTAGCTATACGAGGATAGTATACGGCACCGTATTTCATGGTATCAATATTACCGAAGTCGGCATTTCGCTGAGCATCTATGTTAGTCTGTGGTAAGGTAGTCGGATCCGGATTCATCCACACATCCAAAACTACAAAGCGATCTTTTAAATCTGCCGCCTGATCCATTGCTTCTTTATGAAGGCTATAGTAATCATTGGCTGAAACCAAATTCATACTATCTGGAAAAAGGATGAGGGTGACCTCATCTATTTTTTGAACCTCTGCCAGGCCTGTCTTCAATGTACTCAGACTAATACTCCCACCACCGTTGGTGTAATTTTCAACTGAAACAATATAGCAGGGACCACCACCATTGGCGAAGTAAAATTGGAGGGAATAAAACATCAAAAAATTGGAACGATTCTCTACCTTTCCATTAACTACATTAGTTAAAGAATCGAAGGTGAGTTTAATTCCTGTCTCCGGATCTGTTCCACCAAAAAATGTTATGTAATCCAGCATAGAACTTATTCTATGTGGTTTTAATCGCAAATCATCGTCTTCCCGATGACGTGCCTTGTCAGTGTATCCGATAAATGCAGGAATTGCTGTTTCTACCGAAGCAATAGAGGGAGGGAGTTTAGGGATTTCTTCAATGTAAACTCCCGGGGTTTTGTATTCTGCCATTTTTCTTAGTTTTAATATTCTATATTTTTATTCATTAATAAGACTCTTTATTTTTGACACATAGATATTGGAGTAAAATCTGTCCTCATCCATTTGAATTGAGTTATTTGCCGGATTGGGCAAAAAAATAGTATCAATAATTGGGTTTTCACTTTCAAAATTTATTGGCGAGGCCAGCAGTGGACGAATTGATTTTGAATAAAGTACACCGGCTAACTCATTTAAATAAGGTACCGATAATGCGGTTGGAGATAAATTTTTCCCACTTCTACTTACATATCGCCATATAGTTTTCCTACTTTTCAATCTGATTTCAAAAACAGGATGTGAGACGATTATAGCACCATTAGTCCTTTGGGTAATCAATGCCCCGGAGTTCTTTATTATTTGAAAATCCTGATCTGAAGTTTGGGTTGAAATACTAATTGTTCCAAATCCATTAGGTATATATTTTTCTTCACTCAGAAATAATTTAAAATTATCAATTGAATTTCCATCTCCCGTTATTTCCAGCGTAAATTCACCTTCGCCAAGATCTTTATTGTCTTGATCTTTTCTTAGGTCAATTGCATAATTTAATCTAGGGCGAGTATCCGTCAATCTTAGGTTCTTTACAACCGATCCATTTGCTTTTTTGAGCACAATTTGGGCATTTGATATTGGTGTTGAGAAGCGATAATTGAAAAAGTGAGGTAATAAATTTTTATCACCTTGATTAACAAAACCTTCCCCTTTTACATCCTGCCAATCAGTTGATACACTGGATGTAGTTTTAGTCACTGCCTCCTTTACGGTACCTGAAATATTTGCCAATTCTCCCATTTCATAGGTGGTACCAATTTGAAAGGCTTGTACCGGTTCGGAAAGAGATGGAAAGACTTTATTGACACTAGAGTTTTTATTATTAAAATAGCAGATGACTGGTGTTGACCGGTCAATTTTTAAATTAGTATAGTTATTAAAATATTGGTTTTTAATGCTCATAGTGAAATTCAATTCTACATCAGGAGTCATTTTAATGATTGGGAAAAACTCTTCTACTCCTGCATTATTAATCATCGGCTTGACTTCTACTCCTACAAAAAATCCAGATTTAGTTTTAATAAAGCGAAGGTGATGTCCTCTTAAAATATTCTTAGTAGATGGAGTGGGTTTAATTATTAAATCCTTACAAATATCATAGGAGCGATTCGCGATCTTACTATTTAACACGAAATCACGTTGATCTTCCGGCAGGCCAAAATAATTGTCATCAGCCGATTCGGATAAATAGTACTCATGTAAAATCTTGATCTCAAATAACCTTTTATAGATTTGTGTTGACATATAGATATTTTATTTAGGAATATGCGCTTTTTGAATTTCTTCTATTAATGGAGTTTCTCTGACCGTTGATCTATCTTCGATCGCAACTAATCGGATCTTATACATTACAGATGGCATCTGTTTTCCTCCAAGTGAGCCCCACAAATGATTGATTTGTTCGAAAGTCAAGGTATAAAGTTCAAAATTTAGTGAAATGCTCATATCTTCTGGATCATTTAAATTGAGGTCGTTTGCAAGTGGTTGTGCATTACTTAAGTTAAATGTATTTCTACTTTGAAAAAACTTGATTACGCTTGAAAGTCTTTTAAGGGATATATCATATGATTGAGGGTAATGGGCCGATATAAGTGAATATAAATTCATATAAACCGGAGGGTTGGTATACCTTGCCATATTAGTTAATTTTTGATAGGAAGCACCATTTTTAAGTGTACTCTCCTCTTCAATATTGACCATAGTAATGATTACCTTGTTAACGAGTTCATTCTGATTTGGTGCTTCGGCCAAAGCAATATTTCCTAGAATCACTTCACTAGGTCCGGCAATTGGCTCAATGAATTCACTTAATTGAACTGCGACTAATTGTAATCCTTTATAGATCATTCATAGTTGGGTTTAGTACTATGTTGAAAATCCAATATGGGACATCACCTTTTGAGAAGAATATCAATGGGTTTAGGCGTATAATTTTAGTCCGGCTCAGATACATGCCAAGTGTTTATTTAAATTATAAAAGAATTATAGAAATATATTTTGTGCCTAATAGTGATAACCAAGTAATAAATCTTACTTAAATAGGATGAAAAATGGTTTAAAAAACTTCTTTAATTTTTAACATAATTTTTCGGTTTTTCAAAGCTCCGCCGTTTCAGACCCATTTTAGGCAATCCTGAAATAAACAACAATTAATATTGCAATGTCTAACATATATTAAAGCCAATCAATCCTCATTAATGAGGATATTAGTGATTTATGTTTGGTCAATAAAGATGTTTAACGAGGAATTATTTCATCGGCGTTGATTTCAACCGCAATTGACTGGCAGACTGAATCTAGACGAATAGTTAATCTAGATCCGTTTTTCGAGTCGGTATAAAATCCCTCATGACCTCTTAAGAGACCGTGAATCACCTTAACTTTTTGTCCTTTGACGAAGTTATATATAGCTTTAACTTCATGCTTTTTGCTGATTAGGTTTTTAACCAATTTAATTTGGTCGTCAGGAATAGAAACTGGTTGATTTTCAAAAGAAACAAAATTTATCACACCAGGAGTTTGAAGGATATCTATTTTGTATTTTAAATTTAGTCTTATAAAAACATAACCCGAAAACAGAGGAACTTTTAACTTTTTCTTCCTATCGCTCCAGTTAGCAATTTTATCATACATAGGTAGATAGCTTTCATAACCCTTTCGATTTAGTTTTTCGTTCACCTTCTTTTCAAATCGATATTTGGTGGTTAATGCATACCATTTTTTCGACTTGCTGCTATAAGTTCTGAATTTAGGATTGGCCATCATATCATTGTAAAATTTCTTTTCATTAAAACTAAGGTTAAGCTGAAATATCAATTCATACTAACATTAATTGCGTTGTTAATTTTACCAATTCAGCCGTATTTCGCGCATGAAATTTAGAAAATAGATTTTTTCTATGAGTAATGACCGTGTTCATACTAATATTAAGTTTGTCGGCAATTTCTTTGGCAATCATTCCTTTTCCAACTAATTCTAAAATTTCAATTTCTCGACGAGAAACACATATTTTAGATCTTTCGGAATAATTTCCCTTAAAAGTTTCTTTCGAATTATAAGACCTTTTGAAGGATCTACCGATTCCATTTGGTATGAATTGTAAAAATGGCTTCATACGTTCGTCAGCAATTAATCCAGTTTTGTTAATTGATTTAGTATTATCATTCCAGTTATTAACTGAAAAAAATATTAGATACTTCCAGTAATCCCTGACATGCTTACCCCGGCATTTAATACGAGGTATAATACATTCAAAACCATTTGTTACAGTTTGATTTTTTAATGATTTCTCGCATAAGTATCTTTGTACATCGGTTCTATCATGCGGATGAATAATTTTATCTAGAAAATTATTATTCTTTAATATATTATCAATTTCATATCCAAGTATTTGCTTGAAAGAACGACTCACATGTGTAAACTTAGTATTTTGACAACAAAAATTAAAGCCAATTAGCATTGAGGAGCTATCAAAGAAATCTACAAAACCGGAGGGGTTTTTTTTACTTGCAAGCATCAATTTCAAGACTTCTTCAAAGTATATAAATTTCATAGCTATTTATTATTAAGAATTTAGCTTTTTCTTTTTCTATGACCCTTGTTAATTTTGGATTTAAGCAATTCAGCCCTTTCTAGTTGAAGTATTTTTTAATACTAGCCATTTTAGTAGGCTAAGGTTCAAAAATTTACCTTGCAAAACAATCCCCAAAAATGGGGATTTTAGTTATCGGACTTTAATTTAAATGATAGAAGTATATCTTACTCACCACAACTCAATACTCCTGGAAGCCCTTTTAATGAGTTGTGCCGTGTTTTTTACCTTAAATTTTTCAATTAGGTTTTTACGGTGAGAGATAGCTGTATGGTTACTTATAAAAAGCCGATCTGCAATTTGTTTTGATGAAAAACCATCGGCAATTAGGTGAAGTACTTCTTTTTCTCTTGTGGACACGGTTATTTGTTTTTCACCATTCAAATTCTCTTTAGTTTCAAAATAGTGCTCAATTTTTTCTTTATCTGAAACATCAAAAAAATAGTTGATAGCAATAGTTTGTTTTCCTAACTTATGGAAAAGTATTTCATGTCTTAAAAATCTTTTTTTATCGCAAAAATTTGTTATATGATATCTAAGTACAAGAGTGTTTTGAAATTGGGAAGTTGAAAAAAAACGAAGCACCCTATTTTTAATTCGCAATGATTCAGTTGCGTCTACCAGTGAAAACCAAAAATCCCACCCTTTTTTGAGCAAAAAATTATTATTATCGCCCAAATTCTTTTTCAAAGTCCTGTTATAGTAGATAAAATAATCTTTTTCAATATGGTAAATACTGACCATTAATTTTTTTGAACTATCACATACATTTGTAATATCTGAAATTTTCAACAAAAGGGAGTTTTCATGACCTGTAAAAATCTTTGTATGAATCCCCTTTAAGGTCATAGATAGTATTCTTTAAGTAAATTAAATTATGATGAATCAATTAAAAAATTACGATAAACTCCTATACACACAAAGATAATGCATAATAGAGATACTAATCAACAGGGATTTCCCCCTTTCTATTAGGGGATTTTCCCCCTTTTTAAAAATATTGAAAAGACAAGTTGATCGGGATGTCAATTTAATACTGAAAGCTAATAGTTTATTTTCTTTCCAAATCTTTGCTATAAACTTGTTTAAGGCATATTCATTTCTTTTTCAAAACCTTACCACATAAATATATAGTATATACTTAAACCAGACAATAGAGAAACTGGGGGTTTTTAAAACTCATGGTTTTCATGTATTTTTTACAATTATTATTATGATTGTATTAACCTTAATTAAGAAAAAATAAAACAAAAGTTCTTTTCAAATAAGTTACCTATTCGGTTACCAAGTGAATCTAATAAAATGTAACTTTTTGATTTTTAATAATATAGTCTGGTGGTATAACATCCTGCCACCCCGACCATTAAAAGCTGAACAAGTACTTGTTCAGCTTTTTTATTTGAATGTGGTTGAAACTCGCTTCAAAACCGAAATGAAAACAAAAAAGAATAAAAGACAAAGCCTTTAAACTTTTAATGAGCAACTCCCATATCTATCGGAAGAGAAAATCCTACTTGCCATTATTTTTTATAAAATCAAATAATAAATATAACATTGTTGAAACGCGCTGTCCTCTTGTCATACAACTTTCGATATGCAAAATATATTCAAAATTTAATCAAAAAATTTACTATTTGCTCTTACGGTTACTATATTAATTGAAGATTTAATTCATTGACACATTTTAATCCTCTTTTAATTAACATCGAAAAAGCACCTAAATTAATTACATATATTTGAATATAAAAATCTCTGAAAAAATTGTAAGAGTCCAACATGGTTTGTTATGTTTTATTAATAAAAATGTTACTAATTAGTCTAATTTAGATAAATATGAAAAAAGTCTTAATATGTTTTATAAGCTTTTTTTTTACAGCTATTCATTCCAATGCGCAGAAAGTTATTTTTGAACCTGGTAATATATCAGTATCTAAAAAAACTACCCATGAAATTTCTTTTACCCAGGATGGACAAACATTATATTTTACAAGAACGGTTGATAACAAATGGAGAAAATCTCAAACAGGCTATAAAAGTTATTTTTCTAATGGTAAATGGGGAAAACCTATTAAAATTGAATTTGTAGATCGTTTATATAATTTTAGCGTGTCTCCAGATGGGAATATAATATTATTTTGTAAAGAGGACAAAACGTGGATAAGTCAAAAGAAAAATGGAAAATGGTCTATTCCAAAAGACTTAAATTCGAAGTATGATTTTTACCAGATATGATGCATCTTCAGATGCTAATACCGGAATTTTTGTGAGTCGGTTCAAAGAAAAAAAATGGCAAAAGGCTCAAAAAATAGATCTATTGGAATATGGATGGGGCGTTTTTG
>Ga0209633_10000680_pt1 | contig 38428 bp, 32 predicted proteins | sample Cruoilmetagenom1_FD_187290 | JGI IMG/M metagenome (GOLD analysis project Ga0209633, IMG submission 187290) | Oil polluted marine microbial communities from Coal Oil Point, Santa Barbara, California, USA - Sample 1 (SPAdes) (version 2) | ecosystem: Environmental > Aquatic > Marine > Oil seeps ...
TAACTCGGTGGTAAAAGACTTAACTGATCTTGATCATAGGTCTTAAAAACTACTTTTCTGCTCATTCTTAAAGTTAAGAATTTACTAGAAAAATTGCAAAAAAAAGACTGCCTTTTCAGACAGCCTCTTTTATATTTAAGCAAATCTATAAGCCGAATTCTGTACTCTAAAAAAGAGCCCTTATCATTTATCTACGCTTACTGTTACCAGCAAACTTTAGCTGCCTACCCTCTAACAATCGCGCGTGTACGCTCTCCCGATAGCTATCGGGACGTTAGTTTACATGACATTGCACCACATAGAGTTTACCTGGTTTCACTACAGCATTACCTGTACATACTTTCTGTTGCACTTTTCCTAGCCTTACGACTGGTGGCTGTTAACCACTATGATTGCACTATGGTGTTCGGACTTTCCTACCCTAAATAAATTTAGAATCGATAAGGCGATCTACTTATTGCAAAATTACAATAAACAAATTCCAAAACCCAAGCCTTTCAGATTAATCAATATCTCTAAGTTTAGTCTTTAATAATTCTATATTTGTAAGCTAAAAATGTTAATAACTCATACTAATTTTAACCACCAAACATCAACTATTTAAAGGTTATTCTTAAATTTGTAATTTTAATTTAATTCAATAGCATCGAAAGATGCTGAAACTAGTTCAGCAAACTTGGAACATTTCGTAGTATCAGCTCGTAAATACAGACCACAAACCTTTAAGGATGTTGTGGGACAGCAGGCTATTACCAATACGTTGCTTAATGCTATTGAAAACAATCACTTAGCGCAAGCTTTATTATTTACAGGTCCACGTGGTGTTGGTAAAACAACATGTGCTCGTATTCTTGCCAAAATGATAAATAGTGATGGCAACACCAACGAAGACGAAGATTTTGCTTTCAATATTTTTGAATTAGATGCTGCTTCAAACAACTCTGTTGATGATATTAGAAGTTTAACCGATCAGGTTAGGATTCCACCACAAGTTGGTAAGTACAAAGTTTATATTATTGATGAGGTTCACATGTTATCTCAAGCAGCTTTTAATGCATTTTTGAAAACTTTAGAAGAACCACCAAAACACTGCATTTTCATTTTAGCTACTACGGAAAAACATAAAATTATCCCGACAATATTATCACGTTGTCAGATTTTCGATTTTAAACGGATTACAGTTTCAGATGCTAAAGACTATTTAAAATATATTGCCAAAGAACAAAGCATAGATGCTGAAGATGATGCACTCCATATTATAGCTCAAAAAGCAGATGGTGCCATGCGAGATGCGCTTTCTATTTTTGATCGTGTAGTGAGTTTTTCTGGTAAAAACTTAACCAGACAAGCCGTTACTGAGAATTTAAACGTTCTCGATTATGAAACGTATTTTACAAGTACAGATTTAATCTTGGAGAATAAGATTCCAGAGTTGTTAATACAATTCAATACCATTCTATCTAAAGGGTTTGATGGTCATCATTACATTGCAGGTTTGGCATCTCATTTTAGAGATTTAATGGTATGCAAAAATCCAGCAACTATTCCATTATTAGAAGTTGGTGAAGATACTAGCCAGAAATATATGGAACAATCACAGAAAACATCTCATAGTTTTCTAATGGAAGGTATTGGATTAGCAAATGACTGTGATCTAAAATATAAGACCAGTAAAAATCAACGTTTATTGGTTGAATTAACACTTATGCAACTTGCCTCTATCACTTTTGATGGAGAAAAAAAAAACCTTAGGCACTTCATAATTCCGCCATCGTATTTTAAGGCTCGTGGTATTACTCCTATTCCTGTTACTAAACCTAAAACCGAAGCAACTAAATTTCCAGAAAAAACTACAGTTGTAAAAGAAATAGTAGCACCAGAAGAAACTGTTTCTAAAGTTGAAGAACCTATTGAAATTCCTAAAATTTCCATAAATAAGCCGAAATCAGCTACGTCTGGCTTATCTTTAAGAAGCATTAGAGAAAAAAAAGAACATCAATTACGACAAATGGAAGTTGTTATTGATGAGGACGACTTACCAAAAGAACCTGTAACGCAAGAAGCCTTAACCGAAGCTTGGAAAGCTTACACAGCTCAAATGGATAAGAAAGGCGAAAAAATTATGGCTTCAATTCTTCAAATGGATATGCCAAAATTAGAAAGCACAACTATTTATTTAACGTATTCTAACAACACCAATAAGATTGAATTAGAACGTGCTGAGTTTCCGTTAATGGCTTTTTTAAAGAAAAAATTGCTGAATTACGATCTTAAATTAGATATAACGGTTAATGAGGAGATTGCAAAAAAATACGCCTTTACACCTATAGAGAAATATGAAAAATTAAAAGAAAAGAATCCGAATATTGAAGTTTTGAGACAGACTTTTGGGTTGGATGTTTAATATTATGAAAAACACATTAATACTTTTACTACTAATTACAATTGGCTTCACAAGCTGTGAAGGCAGAAAAACTCAAAATCAAGCCTTATCAGAAAGCATTGAGGAATTTAAAAAAACCGTGAACTTTGAAACCAACGTTTATATACCAGAATCGTATATGGAACGTGAAGTAGATACCTTAATCAGTAATGGTTATCGCGTTAAGATAAAAACCTTTACTGATATGGCAAATAGTGTAAGATTCTCAAAAATTAAAGACACTATTAATTACCAAACGCACTATAGAAATTTTAAGTTTGAGGTTAGCGTTACCAAAGACGACAAGCTCATTTATTCTGAAAATTTTGATAAGCAAAAAGTAAACAAGGTCTTTAATTACAGCGGTAATTTAGTGTTTGGTTCTGATTTGTCCGATTTTGATAAGTTAGCTGTTTTAAAATCTATTCAAGTTAATGACGATCCATCTTATACAAATATGGTTGTGATAGATGTTTTATATACCATTCCAGAATCTGATAGATCTTCATCGCATCGCTTATTTATAGATGCCAATGGAAAGTCGAATATTGTACAAGTTGAAGTGAACTAATTATGCTAGGACTAAAATTACCAACCGATCCAAGATGGGTAAATATCGTTGAAAAGAACATTGAAGATATTTTAACAGATCATGCGTATTGCGAACAAAAAGCAGCAAGTACTGCAATTTCTTTAATTGTAAGCTTCCCTGAATATACAGAGCTTGTTCAAGAAATGATTGAATTGGCAAATGAGGAAATGAGCCATTTTAAAATGGTACACGATAGAATTATAGAAAATGGTTGGACGCTTGGTAGAGATCGTAAAGACGATTATGTAATTGCACTTATAAAATTCTTTCCAAAAGGCGGAAGCCGAACAACGCAATTAGTACATCGCTTGTTATATGCTGCATTAATTGAAGCACGTAGTTGTGAACGTTTTAGATTACTTTCTGAAGAATTAGAAGATAAAAAACTGGCTAAATTCTACCGTAAACTAATGATTAGCGAAGCAGGACATTACACCATGTTCCTAAATTTTGCTAGAAAGTATGGAGACCGAACAGAAATAGATGAAAAATGGGAAGCACTACTCGATTTTGAAGCTGGAATTATGAAATCTTTAAGGAATAAGGAGACGATTCATGGGTGATTTCGTAACTTTAGTTTGAATTTTTTAGAATTGTCATGAAAAAAATCTATACTATTATTCTGTTTATTTGTTCATTAACTGGCTTCTCTCAAAATGATTTAATTGGGGAATGGTACTTAGATCATATAATTAAAGACGGAGTTATACATAATAACTATTTTAACGACAATCAAATTTTTAATATTGAATTTACCAATACTGAAAGTTTTGATGATTATTTAGAATTTACTTCTGGTCATGGCTGTAATGCTTCCAATGGAATATATAGTCTAAATTCTAATGAAATAACAATCGATATTGTTGGCACTACTCTCGTTGATTGCTTAACTGCTCCTCATGCGCAATATGAAACTCTTTTTTTAAATGAATTGACTTATGATGATGGAGATGCAACTATAATTCACACGTTTACAATTACTGGAGTTGGTATTGATGAAGTATTAACTTTAGTCAATACGGCAAGTGGAAACACTTTGGTTTATAAAAAGGAAGCGCCAACTACTCTATTAGTATCAACTTGGTGGTTGCACCATATAGATATTCCTGGTAACCCACAAATTAATATCCCTACAGCGGACTATCCTAACATTACTTTTACTGGTAATATTAGTGTTATACCAACAATACCAGAAGCAAATGGAACTGGAGAATGTGAGAGTTTTTTTACTAATTATAATGTCACATTTAATGGTGCCAATAACATCTCTTTTAGTAGTTTTACTCAAACGCTAGCTGGTTGTGCTACTAATAGCTATGAAGGTATTTATTTTCAAATATTAGGTGATAATACATCTAATTTTTTTGAATTTGAAATCGTTGAGAATGGTTCAACGCTAATTTTAACGGACCTGTTAGGTGCAAAATTGATTTTTGGTGATTCAACATTATCTCTTGAAGAGCAAAGTATTGGAGACTTAAATATAGCGATAAAGCAAAACCTTGTTTATGATCAGATAGAATTAGAGATAGATGATATTGTATTAACAAAAGATATAAGACATGAAATCTATTCAATTGATGGTAAGATTATGATGTCTTCAATTTTAAGTCAAAACACCATTAATGTTAGTGAAATGCAATCAGGTATTTATATTCTTAGCTTTATAAAGAATAACGTTAAAATTTCTAACATAAAATTTGTAAAGAATTAAAGCACAACTAATTTGACACCATTACCTCTAGATTCTATGAGACCTCTGTACTTCCTTGAAGTTATACTAAAAAAAGCGCCTAAAAAAAGCCTGCGTAAATCGTTTTGATGGCACGGACAAAATAACTTTTAAATCTTCAGTAAGCGTTGATTCTTCATCTAAAAATCTAAAAATAGTTTTAATGTTTGTTTTTTTAAACATAGAAGAAAACAATTTTGATCCTTCTTCATTATGATTCGCTAGAACATCTAAAAACAAAAGGTCATATAACCAATATTTTGTCCATTTCTGAAACTTAGATAAATCGTTTTCTTTCTTTAAAAAAGAGACAACTTCTTTAGTTTTTTTAGATGTATTTTTAAAGGTATAACCTGTACTGGCTTTTGTCCATCCACCTGCTGTTCCAATATATAAAATATGTTTAGAATTTAAGTTGTAAAACTTAAAAGATGTCATAGGTATATTACCTTTTTCCTTTTCAATAATTTCGTAATCTACTATGTTTTTATTATTTAAGTAATCTACAATAGATTCTTCGTATTCAGAATATTGCAATAATTCTTTTGAAAATAATGTGTACTCAAACAAAGCCGTTTTCTTATCTATTGGTAACACATACATAAAACGTGTATTTCCGTTTTGTGGAATTGTAAAATCCATAAATGTAGCTTTGGAATCATCAAACATTTCATCCTTAGTTTTTACAAACCAACCCACAAAGTGCTGATGTATAAGCGGATATTTTTTTTGTAATTTATAAGCTTCAGAATTTAGCAAACTACTAAAGAGCTTAGAGCCAAAATAATTACCTTCTTTTGTAATTACCTGAACACCTTTTATTAATTCTGTAAAGCTATCAACAGTAGTTTCAATAAAACTAAAATTAGATTTTGAGTCTATACGTTCCCAAAGCGATTTGTAAAAAACTTCGCTTCTAATCATTTTGTAATTAAAAGGTGAAATAGAAATAGTCTGTGAAAACGAATCACTTCCAAAGAAAATTTTAGACCAAGTTTTAGTTAGCAAATTATCCCATTCTCCTACTCCATTTTCCCAATAACACCACGTTCTGTCGTTGCCTTTGTCTTTTGTTTTATCTATAATTAAAATAGACTTATCATCAAAAAAAGCATCTTGCGACATTCTGTATGCCAATAGTAATCCTGAAGCACCAGCTCCTAAAATAATGTAATCAAACTTATTCAATAGTTCTTTTTATGTAATTGAGATGTAAAAGTAAATTATTTTTTTGGGTTTAATTACTATGCTTATATTGGTACTTCTAAATGTTTATGACTAGACATTCTAAGAGTTTTCAGCGACTTTCATTTAACAGTCTCGTATAAGGGTAATGGCGTCAAGAATAGTTGCGGGTTTGCGTGCGAGGAATTTCCGAAGGAAATTCAGATGTAGCAAATATGTAACAACCTTTATTCAAACACAAAACATCAATTATTTTTATACGTTGTGTGTAGTTTTTTTCTTTTTTATTAGTTCAGTTATTTTACCAATTCCGAAAACAAAGAACGCAATAATTCCAGAAAAAATTAGTCCAGTTATAAATGAAAAATTTCTTCCAGTATCAGAAATTACGTTTCTCATTGCTTTTTTTTGTTCTGGTGTAATTTCGTCTCCGTTGAAAAACCCGTCTCCATTCAGGTCAAATTTTCGCAAAGTCAATTCCGATGAAATATCTGAATAGGTTGCTCCTCCCACAATTAGAAGGTAAATAGTGAAAAATACTGTTAGACTTATCCAAAACCATTTCCATTTTCCGCTTTTGAATAGTCGTTTTCTATTATAAAAAACTATCCCTAAAATCAGAATAGAAATTATTGAAGGAATAATTAAATGGTACGGTAAACTTATTTCATTCATAAAATTTTATTAGTTTGGTAAATTACACACAACGTATAATATAAAACATTGAAACGCCATTTTATCAATTAATCATCAAACGAAATCCAAATATTAACAAAAAAAGCATCATCCAATCACTAATTTCCCAATGCTATTCTTACTTCAATACGCACTTTTCGCAAAGCATAATTCATTGAGTTAAAACAATTCAAATTGCATAAAATTTTCAACTAATATTTATTATCGCTCACAAAACCTATTCCTCATGTCGCTGCTCAGCGTACTCATAACCTTCTTTCCACCATTTTTCCATTAAGCGTTTGCTAAAAATCAATGAGTTTTCAGTAAGACTTGTTGGTGTATAGTATAAATTTAATTTTACATTATTATGTTTTGCTGCGAGTTTTCCGATGATAATATCATTACGCTCTACTTGGTTTAGCAGATGACCAAACAAGCTAATCATTAACGAAAATGGATTTTTACCAAGAACTTTTTGCTTCCCTAAAACCTCAGCCTCTAAAACAATAGCATCAACTTCTGTCGCTCCACGTTGAATCGCTTCTCTAATAGGAATAACACTTCCTAATCCTCCATCTGCATATTCATAACCATCTACTTTTGCTAATGACATAAATGGAATATAGTTACACGAAATCCAAATCCAATTACAAAACTCTTCATAAGAACATTCTTGTATGGATTTGTATTCTACACGATTCATAGATAAATTAGAAACCGTTACCACAACATCATGTTTTTCTTTTCTAATTTTTAGATACTCCTCGTAGGTAACATTTTTTCTAATGTGCTTTCTTAAGGCTTTACTTTCACCAAAAGTCCGTCTGCGTCTTATAAACTGCCAAAGCGAATTCACAAAATCAATAGAAACATACTCTCTATCTCCTTTTTTTCGTTGCACAAATGGACTTACACTAAAAATATCGTGTTGCTGTACATTTGTGAAGATATCGTAAAGCTTTCCAATTTCATTTACGGCTAAATGTGACACTAAAAGACTTCCTGTTGAAGTGCCTAAAAACATATCGTAATTATGTTTTTCTCGCTCCATTAAATACTGCGCTACTCCACCAGCAAACGCACCTTTACTTCCTCCACCAGATATTACTAAAGCACGCATTAATTCTTATTTTGTTCTAATTGTTTAGATAATTCTTTTGCAAACTTAACCAATCTCCAGTTATGATGTGACTTTGCGCTTTCTAAATTAGATTTACAGCCTTCATTACAAGATTTCATCATACTTAAATACCTAAATGCACTGATTCGCAAATCGGCATTATGTTCTTCATTTGTATAACTCACCAACTCATTAAACAATTCTTGTTTATTATCTGCTTCGTAAAACGGAGTACTTAAATTTAAAGCTATCCACAACAAACGTACATTCTTATCATTAAAACCAACAACATTTCGTGTTTTAGATAAGTATTTGGCGCGTTCCTCAGGAAAATTAACCCATAAATTATATAAAGCTTTCTCAATTGTAATGTAAGAATCGTCATTTAACAAAGACTCATAATCTGCTTTTAAATCTTCAGGGATTTTAGTTAGATGTTTAGCTATGGCTTGCCGCACTTTTAAACTATTCTTAAAAACATTAGCTGTCACCAATTCTGGCACTTGTGAAATAACCTTCGCTTTTGCTTCATCCGACACATAATACTTGAGATAATCACGACATTTAGAGGTTTTCGCTTCACAATTTACCATAGCATACTCATTAATAAAAGTAGATTGTTGTTTCAATATCTCAAAAGCAGTTTCAAATGGAAATGTTTTTTGCTTTATCCATAAATTCACAAAAGAAGCTAAAGACCTTCCATATAAACGTTCAACCTCCTTAATAAAATCTGAGGTTTCTACATTTGTAAATTGATACTTTATAAGATAATTTCTAACCGCTTGTTTAAAAACTTTATCACCAACCTTGTGTCGTAAAGCATGAAGCACCCAAGCTCCACGTTGATAAAATGTAAGACTACTTGATTTAGGGTTTAATAGCGATGTTCCATTGCCAGATAAATCCTGCCTACTTAAGTCTAATACAGACTCTAGGAGTTTAAAATGAAAATAATTATCCCCAAAAATATCTTGTTCTGCTAATAATGCATAATACGTTGCAAACCCTTCTTGTAACCAATGATGCTCACTAGATGCTGCTGTTACCAAATTACCAAACCATTGATGTGCCAACTCGTGTGCATTAACATTAACATAGCTTTTATCATTAAAACCTATAGAATCTACCACAAAAGCATCTGAAAAAACAGTGAGACTTGTATTTTCCATGCCTGCATACAAGAAATCGTGTACAGGAACTTGTTTATAATTTTGCCAAGGATAGGCATAGCCGATTTCTTCTTCCAGAAAATTAAACATTTGCTTTGAGTAACGATAGGTTGGCTCAATTTTTAAGGAATCTTCAGGATAATAGTAGTATTCAAGAGGGATTCCGCTTTTGGAGGTTTCTGTTTTCTCATCATATTTACCTACAACAACCGCAACCAAATAACTAGACATAGGTTTTTCCATATTATACTCCCACAAATTTTTTCCTTCAACATCTGATTTTGAAATCAATTTACCATTAGCTAAAACTCTATAACCTTTTGGAGCTACAAACTTTAAATCGAATTCAATTTTATCATTCACATCATCTATGCTTGGCAACCAATTACTAGTATATTTTCCTTGACCTTGTGTCCAAATTTGCCAATCATCCTTCCGCTCAAGAAAATACATCGCTTTTTTAGGATATGCTTCATAATTTAATGTTACAAAATATGTTTCTCCTGCTTTAAAATTAGATTTAAGCCATAATTTTTTACCATCGTTATTAAACTTTATACTTTCTACAGATTCATCGAAAAACTTAAAGTTCATATCAATCGCATCCAAATAAATGGAGTCTGTATTTTTCAAAATAGTAAACTCTATAAAAAACTCTCCTTGAACTTTTAACGAATCTGGCACAAAACTCAGTGTTGCCTCTAATTTATTGAAATCGACTTTATCCGTCTGCTGAGCAAAAGAAATACCAACTAAAACAAGACAAAATATGATAAAAATTTTCTTCATAACACAAAACTACGCAAGGATAACGCCAAAGTACAAATTTTTAAAAGTATAGTTTATATAATTTTTAGCAGTCAATTTTTACATTCACCTAATAATCAGCAGACTTCAATGAAATATAAACGTCTATTTCTATTAAATCTTTTATTTAGAAGAACTTTTACGCAAAAGTAGTTGGAGCAGAAATGATTTACGGTATTCAACATACATTTTAATTATGAGTTCAATATTTTATAGATTTTCAAGGTTTGAAATCTGTGTTTAGTAAAACTTTGTTAAGCATTAATAACTAATACTTTATAGGTTTTTTTCTTTTCCGATTTAATGAAAGTATTAATAAATCATTGTTCAGAGACTCGTGTTAATTAGTGTAATTCGTATCAAAAAATAATCCATCATATTTATTAATTCCATCTTAATATTGTGGATTAATCCATTAAGTATTATTTTCACAGCGTATGAATAAAACCGTTATTTCCGTAAAGCAAATTAAGAAAGCTTATAATGATCTTCAAGTCTTAAAAGGTGTTGATTTAACAATACTAGAAGGCGAAATTATTTCTATTGTTGGAGCTTCCGGTGCTGGTAAAACCACATTGCTTCAAATTTTAGGTACTTTAGATAAACCAGATTATAACTCAGATACTGAATTAGTTATAAACGACCAGTCTATAAAAAGCTTAAATGATAAAGCCTTAGCAAAATTTAGAAATAAGAACATTGGCTTCATTTTTCAATTTCATCAATTGCTACCTGAGTTTACAGCATTAGAAAATGTTTGTATTCCTGCATTTATAAATAACACGCCAAAAGCAGATGCCGAAAAACGCGCTATAGAATTATTAGATTATTTGGGTTTAAAGGATAGAATTCATCACAAACCAAATAGTATGTCTGGAGGCGAACAACAACGTGTTGCTGTGGCTAGAGCTTTAATAAATAGACCAAATATTATCTTTGCAGATGAACCTTCTGGAAATTTAGACAGTGAATCTGCAGACCAATTGCACAACTTGTTCTTTGAACTTAGAGACGAGTTTAATCAAACTTTTGTTATTGTAACGCATAACCAAGAATTGGCAGCTATGGCAGATAGAAAGCTAACTATGGTTGATGGGAAGATTGTGGGTTGATAGTTTTTAACTCTTTTTCAACATCCGCAAAGTAAATCCTCCCAAAATCAAAATTACCAAACCAATAATTCCCCAAAGCCAATAGCTATTTTCAAATAAGGGTTTCACTTTTTCCTGTTCTCTTTTCACTATAACTTCCTCTGCTCCTATTTCTAAAGTTTTTAAATTTTTAGGCACTTTTTGTTCAAACTTATTAATATCGTAGCTTGGTTTTGTAGCTTTAGGGTTCCCATAAACCAACATATAATCTGCGGTTTCTGTAAATCTTCCAATCAATTCAAGCTTATAACCTTTTGCAGAAACTCCATTAATATTCAGCGGTTGATTATCACCATTAGTAATCGTTATTTTAAAATGTTTTGCAATAGTATTTGGTATTTTAAAACGATTCGCCTCCAATGAATTTAAAGTCCCATTATAAATGGTTTGGTAATAATATTTCCAGCCTTTTTCAGTATTAATACTATCGTTTTTGTATTCAATTTTTAGAGGTCTGTAATAATCAAAAGTATTGCTAACATCAATGTTTAATTCACTTAATGCTACTGTTTGTTCTAATTCTAAATTTACACTGGTTGTTTTTAGTTTCTTATTCTCTATAGTTTCAATCGTTTTGATGTGATGGTTTATATAACTACCTTCGGAAATATCGTGTTTATAAAGTTGTACGGATTGTAATTTTGGTTGTTCCGAATGTTTCACTAAAAGTCTAAAAAAACGATATTTTGCTTTTGGAAAATTTAGTGTGGTGAATTTATAATTGGTCGTTTCATTTTTAATGGATAGGATTCTGTAATCTTCGAGAATTGTAAACCATTCCTTTTGATTTTGGCTGCCTTCTAAATTGATTTTCCAGTCGAAATTCAAATTATCGAAATTCAACATAATTTGATTGATTGTATCTTCAGCATCCACCTGAAACGTATAATAATATCCATTTTCGCCTTTTGTTTTGTTTATGATTTCAAAATGAATTGGTTTATGAATGATTTCTTCAGAAAAAATCCTCAATAAATATGGAGCTTCAATTGTATCATTTTTAGCTGTAATTCCATAAATCCGCAGATCTGAAAAATCAGTATTTACTTTACCAAAAACTGCGTTAGGTAAGGTTAATTTATGCCATTCATCATTTACATTACTTAATTTTCTTTTATAAATAGATGTTTCTATTTGAGCAGAACACAAAGCTGTAAAACCAATAAATAAACCTATAAGTAGCTTAGTTGTTATCGTCATCTGTAATCTGGTTTTTGTATTTATTGTATAAAAATGAAATGATTAAAAGCAGTACACCAAGCGATACAAACACAATGGTTTTTGAAATAGTATTAAGATGTGAAATATCGTATAAGAAGAGTTTTACTAAGGTAATACCAAAGAAAATCATACCTCCAATACGCAAATATGCTTTGTCTTTCCAGATACCAAAAGCAATTAATAGAAAGGAATAAATTCCCCAAAGTATGCTCAATCCTAGTTTATAAGACTGTTTAGAGTCAAACATATCCATCCAATGAATAAGCTCACTACTCAACACCCAAATAATGGAAACATGTAATACTATATCATAAGCAATTTTAAATCCTTTTGAAACGCCTTTACGCTTTACAAACCTATAACAAGTATATAGTGCTAATGCTAAAAACAAGAACGATACATAACGAATCCATAAATAAAAGCTATTCTGAGCAAAATATTCTGAAGGAGCCAAATAACTTTCACGTAATTCGCTCAAAGCATAAAGACCTTGTGTTAAGAAAATAAAAATTGTGGCTACAGTAAGACCTACAGCAATTTTTTCTAATACTTTGTTTTTTACAAGCTTAAAATTAATCAAAGACAATAAAGCCACAAATAATAACGAATAATTTAGAACCCAAACGGTTTTAAAATCCTTTAAAGCGTAATTAAACGAAGTATTATAAGAATCATTGGGAGTTGTTTCAATTGCAGATTTGTAAAATAACTGCTCCCAATACATTTCAATTTCTAAGCGAAACGCATAATAAGCACTAAACACTAAAACGGTAGGAATTGCATAGGAAAAAAACCGGTTCCAAATAGAATCTGGTTTAAACGCTGAAACATAGTCGTCTTTTCTAGAAAGCCACACAATAAAACCAAATGCAGCGATAAATAATAACGATGTCAGAAAATGGATATTGAAAATAGAAGTTATATTATTTTCTATTCCGATGTCATAATATGAACTATAAGCATAAGACCAATCTTGAAGAATACTCAAAAAAGCTAATATCATTAATGGATAGGATAGTTTTTCGTAAACCGAAATGCCTTTTGTGCGCCCTAACCAAAATAATAAAGCCGCTTCACTTATCCATAACAACGTTACCCAATTACCATCTAATTGCACAGGTATTGTAATAGTTATAAACACCAAAACCATTGCAGAAGCTAAATAAAATAACTTCTTATCTCCTAATTTCATCTTATAGAAAAGCACACTAACTATAAAATGTATAACTGCGTTACCAAGTGTAAACAGACCTAATAATTGTGATCCAGTTTTATTATCACTCAAAATTGCATATCCTAAACCATAAAAGACAAAAGAGTTAATGAGCAGTAAAATAACATCGCCTGAATTGAAAGCTTCTTTTTTCAATAGTTTATATGCAATAAATGTGATATAAAATATTAAGAAAAATACAGTGAGAAATGTTAGAGCCAATCCATATTGTGATTCTGGATTATAATCAAAAAAGAACCAAAACGAAAAAATAAGCCATGTAAATATAAAGGCTGAATAGTAAAGCGATTTCCAATATTTTTTGAATGAAATAATTAAAATTCCAATGTTAATAATTGCCATGTAACTAAACATTATTTCCACACGACCAGAACCATCACTCAGTAAAAACGGAACTGCATAAGCACCAACCAAACCAATATGTGCAATTATTTGTCTATTATAACTTATTGCTGCAACTACTGTAAACGCTGTAAAAATCACCATAAGTACAAACGTTATGAGCTGCGGAATTAAGTCGTAAAAACTATAAGCAAAAAAGGTAATAAAGTATAAAATAACAATAGAACCACTGACCAAAACAGCACTATAAGACTCATATTTCTTTTTTAGTTTAATACCAAAACCAAGTAAACCAATAGCTGTGAGGTAGCCTAAAACTATTCGTGTCAATGGGCTTATTAAATCATTTTCAATAGAATATTTTGCACCAATTGCAACACCAATAATAGTGATGATAATTCCAATTTTATTCAGAATATTTTCTCCAATAAATTTCTCTAAACTAGATTTAGATTTTGGTTTTTTGGTTTCAGATATTGATTTTAGTTCTTCTATAAACTTATTACGATCCTGAATTTCTGCAACAGGTTCAGGTTCTTGTTTTATTGTTGCTTCAACTTTGGGTTTAATTTCATCAACAATCTCTTTCTCAACAATTGTTATAGGCTCTGGTATAATTTCCTCTTTAATCTCAATAGCTTTTTCTTGAGTTATACCAGATTGTAAACGATATAGCTCTGCTTTTAAGCTATTAATTTCCGAAGAAAACTCGGCTTGCTTTTTAAAAAGCAACTCTAGTTTTTCAATTAACTTGTTTATAAGTTCGTGGTTTTGTGCCATATACTATTGGTTTGGTATTCTTTTAGCAAAATGTAAACTAAGCTAAAATAGCTTATAAAATTTGAATGGTCAATTTTTGAAATGAAGTTATAATCAGACAGATTCAAGTTACAAGTGATACAACTACATTAAATATCATGATTTCAAGTTAATACAAGCTAACTATACTTATTGTTCTTCATTTATTTTAATGATTAAGCATAAAAACAGACTATATATTTATCATATCATCAAATATTTGCTTTTATTCTGCGAAAATCAGCGAAATCGGCAGGACAATTCTCTAATGCGCTACTATTTTTTTCTCGCAGATTTTCGCAGATTTTTTATACTAGCATGAAAAAAAAACGGATATACAAATCAAAAATAGTACAAATCAAAATACTCAAATTTTAGAATTAAAACTTATTAACTTTTTGAGTAAAAACCTGTTCACATAAAACTTTACAAAATATCCTATTAAACATACAAAACCCTTAATTTTGTGTAGCAATAAACACATTACACATGAATTACCGAATAGAAAAAGATACAATGGGTGAGGTTAAAGTACCTGCCGAAAAACTTTGGGGAGCACAAACAGAGCGTTCTCGCAATAACTTTAAAATTGGAGCATCTGCATCAATGCCTTTAGAGATTGTTTATGGATTTGCCTATCTTAAAAAAGCAGCAGCTTACACCAATTGTGAGCTCAATGTTTTATCAAAAGAGAAACGCAACTTAATTGCACAAGTTTGTGATGAAATTTTAGAAGGCAAACACAACGACCAATTTCCGTTAGTAATTTGGCAAACAGGTTCTGGTACACAAAGTAACATGAACGTTAATGAAGTGGTTGCCAACAGAGCACACCAAATTGCAGGAAAAGTTATTGGTGATGGCGAAAAAACCATTCAACCAAACGACGATGTTAACAAATCACAGTCCTCTAACGACACTTTTCCGACAGGAATGCATATTGCCGCTTACAAAAAAGTAGTTGAGACAACGATACCAGGAGTGATTCAATTACGAAATACACTACACAAAAAATCAACTGAATTTAAAAATGTTGTAAAGATTGGTCGTACACATTTAATGGATGCAACGCCTTTAACTTTAGGTCAGGAATTTTCTGGTTATGTTTCTCAATTAGATCATGGTTTAAAAGCTTTAGAAGCTACACTTTCACATTTAAGCGAACTAGCTTTAGGTGGAACTGCTGTAGGAACAGGTCTTAATACACCAGAAGGTTACGATGTTTTGGTTGCTAAATATATTTCCGAATTTACAGACTTACCTTTTGTAACTGCAGAAAATAAATTTGAAGCTTTAGCTGCGCATGATGCGATTGTAGAAACACATGGAGCTCTAAAATTATTAGCCGTGTCTTTAAACAAAATAGCAAATGATATTAGAATGATGGCTTCTGGTCCTCGTTCTGGAATTGGAGAAATTATTATTCCTGCAAACGAACCAGGAAGTTCTATTATGCCAGGAAAAGTAAACCCAACACAATGTGAAGCTTTAACTATGGTTTGCGCACAAGTAATGGGTAACGATGTTGCAATTTCAGTTGGTGGTACACAAGGTCATTACGAACTGAACGTTTTTAAACCAATGATGGCTGCAAATATTTTACAATCTGCACAACTTATTGGAGATGCTTGTGTAAGTTTTAACAAACATTGCGCAAGCGGAATTGAACCAAACCACCAAGTCATTAAAGAACTCTTAAATAACTCTTTAATGTTAGTAACAGCTTTAAATACTAAAATTGGTTATTATAAAGCGGCAGAAATTGCCAATACAGCTCATAAAAATGGTACGACTTTAAAAGAAGAAGCTGTAAATCTAGGTTACGTTTCTGCAGAAGATTATGACGAATGGGTAAAACCAGAAAACATGGTTGGAAGTTTAAAATAACGATTAAAAGCACAAAAAAACCGATGAAATACGTTTTTAAGGAATTAATTATTATATTCGCATAGATAAATTAAAAAATTATGAAACTAAAATTACTTTTCGCCTTTGCAATGCTTAGCTGTTTTGCTTTTGCTCAAACCACTTTTTTACCAAAGGTTGGTATTAATACCAGTACAGGAGATGCTCCATACACTATCTCTTCAGGTTTAATTGATGGAGACGCTTTACCAGATATTATAATTGGTACTAATTTAGGGAATACATTAGAATGGTATAAAAACAATGGTGATGGCACGTTTACAATTCAGCCTTTAATAACAAATACAATATCTGGTATTGGAGGATTAATGCTTGTTGATTTGAATGCTGATGGTTTTTTAGATATTCTAGCAACCGCTTATAACAATGATCTTTTAGTTTGGTACCCAAATGATGGTTTAGGTAGTTTTATGACTGAAAATATAATTTCGAGTAGCGTTGATGGAGCTTCAGGACTTGCAGTTGGAGATATTAATAATAATACATTTCCAGATATTGCAGTTACAGCTTATGATTCTGATGAAGTAGTTTGGTTCTCTAATAACGGAACAGGTACTTTTACGCTTGAAGCTAATAAAATTGACGACACTTTAAATGCACCAGGTGTTGTAAACATGAAAGATATTGATGGTGATGGTGATTTAGATGCCTTAGTCGCAACTGCGGTTTATGCAGGTGATGTTATTGAAATCTTTAGAAATGATTTAATTCCTGGTGGCTCAGTAGCTTTTACAAAAGATGTGATGTCTGTAACTACAGGAAAAGTAGGCGTATTTAATGCCGCTTTTGTAGATTTAGATGGAGATGCCAATTTAGATATATTAGCTACCGAAGTGTCTTATGGTGGTGGTCCAACAGGAAACATGTATTGGTATGAAGACAATGGATCCGGATTTACAGAAACCACATTTACAACCTCAATAAGTAATCCTTCTGTAGCTCAATTTAGAGATTTAGATAACGACGGTTTAAATGATATTATATTAAGTAGCGGAAAAAGTGGAGCAGGTAATGATATTGTTTGGTTTAAAAATAATGGTGCTGGTGTTTTTGACAGTGAAGTTGTTATAGATGCTACTCAAAGCCAAACATTTGTATATAATATTGCTGATTTTGATGCAGATGGTGACTTAGATATTGCAAGTTGTGCCTATAATGATGATGATTTAAATTATTTTGAAAATCAGAAAATTGTACTTAGCATTCCAGATGCTGAACTTCAAACCATCTCAATCTATCCAAATCCTACAAAAGACAAGTTAAATTTTGAAGGATTTAACGGAAGTATTGATGTTACAATTCATGATCTATTAGGTAAACAAGTCTTAAATACAGTTTTAAATGCTGGCAAAAGCTTAGATGTTTCCCATTTAGCGAATGGCGCTTATGTTGTATTAATTAACAATAAAGTGAGCTCTCGATTTATTAAGGAATAGCTTTTAACCTGAGTTCGACGTAAGATTTATTTTCCAGAACCCTAATAAAAGGTGATATTTGAAGTATAAAATAAGAAGTAATATCGAGATATTTTGAAGATTTTATTCAAAAAGAGTGCCTTTTATTAGGGTTTCCTTTAGGATTTGATGAATTTTTCCCAATTACTCACTATAATTTCTCAAATTAACTAGTTAGTCCTTCTAAATTATAGTTTCGAATTGGATAAAAATTCATTCAAACTGGAATCAAATATTACGTCTAACTCAGGTTTTTAACCTTCAAATAGAAATATTAAAAGCCACAAGCTCAAAACTTGTGGCTTTATAGTTTAATACACCTGTAGGTATTTAACAATTGAACAACACCAAAAATTTTCAAGAATTATTTAAAGGCTTTCAGGACACACCAAATCTCTGGGAAACATCTGCTGTGTATAACTTAGAGCAATTTTGCCCAAAACCTACATTTAATCAATTTACCCAAAATGCTGAAGTTAAAAAATTACGTTTAGGAAAATGGGTAGAAAAATTTGTATTGTTTCAATTACAACAAGATGCTAGTATTAAAATTCTTCAAGAAAATACACAGATTAAAAACAATAAAATCACTATTGGCGAATTAGATCTATTGATTTTAAAAGATGACCAACCTCTTCATATAGAAATCATTTATAAATTCTATTTATACGATTCTAATAAAGATCAGAGTAATCCACTTAATAATTGGGTTGGACCAAACCAAAATGATGCCTTAATTTTTAAACTTAATAAACTAAAAGAAAAGCAATTACCACTACTCCATCATCCAAAGACAAAAGCTTTACTTCAAGATTATTCATTTGATATCAACTCAATTGAACAACTTGTTTGTTTTAAAGCACAATTGTTTTTACCATTCGACCACCAAAATATTGAGATCTCATTATTAAATTCAAATTGTGTTGAAGGTTGGTATTTGAATTTTGAAAGAATTGACGAACTAAAACAGTTTCAATTTTACATTCCAGAAAAACTAGAATGGCTTTGCTCTCCAAAAACATCAGTTAATTGGTTAGATTTTAATGATGCCAAAATTGAAATTAAATTTCAAATTGAAAAAAAACGGTCTCCATTATGTTGGATAAAGAATAGCAATAATGAGTTTCAAAAATGTTTTATAACTTGGTGGTAATGAAATATATTTTCTTTCTTTATATTGCCATTAGTAAATAAAATTCAAATGAATTCCCCTTCTATTTCTTTAATAAAAAGATTAATATATGTCTTTATAACTGTTTGCTCATTTAACATAAATAGTCAGATAAAAACCTCTAGTGAACCAAATTGGGTTATAAAACAGCTGCTAATATTTCTTCTGAGGAGATTGCTTTTGGCTATGTCATTTTACTTTCTGACGAGCAAATACATATACCAAAACAAGAACGCTATATACGAATTGTAAAAAAAATTACAGATAATGTAGGTATCCAAGAAGTAGCAGAAATAGGAGATAATTACGACCCAAAGTATCAAACTATTAGATTTCACAAAATTAATGTTATCAGAAACGGTGAGATAATTAACAAATTAGATATTAATAACTTTCAAGAAATAAGACGTGAATCTAGTTCTGAAAATTACATTTACGATGGAAGATTAACTGCAATGACAAATCTTTCAGATATTAGAAAAGATGACGTTTTAGATTACAGTTATACAATAATCGGTTTCAACCCAATACATAATGGTAATTTTTCTGCAGCTTTTTCATTAAACAGTTATGTTTATATGAATAAGTCTAATGTAAGATTGTTATCTCATAATGACTTAGAATATAAACTCTTTAATTCAAATTTAGCTCCTTCTAAAACTATTACAAATGGATTAAAAGATTATCAATGGGTTTCTGAATCTGTAAAGAATGTTGAGTTAGATTATGAATCTCCTGCCTGGTTAATTGAGCATCAGAATTTACTTGTATCTAACTATAAAACTTGGGCGAACGTTATTGATTGGGCAACAAACATATATCATGTTAAAGATAAAATATCACCAGAACTTAATGCAAAAATTGAGACTATAAAATCTAATTCTTCAAAAGATTATGATAGGATTGTAGCAACTTTAGAATTTGTTCAGAATGAAATTAGATATTTAGGTTTAGAAGATGGTATTGGCAGTTATAAACCTTTTTCCCCAAACCAAGTCTTTAACCAACGATTTGGTGATTGTAAGGACAAAACTTTGCTTATGGTAACAATGTTAAACGCAATGAAAATAGAAGCTTATCCTATGCTTGTTAATACTTCATTAGGGAAAATTTTACCTGAGGTTTTACCTAGTCCAAGGATTTTTGACCATGTCGTCATAAAAGTTATTGATAATTCTGGTCATCAATTATATTATGACCCAACAATAACAAATCAAAAAGGAAGATTTGATAAAATTTATTTTCCAAATTATGAGTATGGCTTAGTTATTAAAGAGCAAAACAATGATTTAGAAAAGCTTCAAAATTTTAGTGATAATCTTATAGAAGTTTATGATGAATTTGATTTAGAAGCGGTTGGCAAAGGTGCTTCTCTAAAAGTAAAAACTGTTTATTATGAATATGAAGCTGATAAAATGCGTTACTATTATAAAAACAGTAGCTTATCTACCATAAAAAAAGATTTTAAAGACTATTATTCTAATTATTATGAAAATATTGAAGTTGTAGAAAACCCAATAATAAAAGACGATAGCCTTAGTAACGAGGTGACAATATATGAGCACTATAAACTCAAAGATATCTGGGAAGAAGTTGTAACAGATGGTGATGACATTGGTGTTACTTTTACTCCAACAACTATTTATGATATTTTAATTAAACCAAAAGAACGAACAAGAACAAAAGAATTGGCTTTATACTATCCAGCCACCAAACGCCATACTATAAAAATAAAATTACCGAGAGCATGGAACATTACACCAACAGATTATAACATCTACTCTAAAGACTTTTACTATGAATTTGAAGGGACTTACAATCGTTCTTCAAAAGAGCTAAATTTAATGTCTTACTACAAAAACCAAAGTAGTTACGTTAAACCTGAAAACTTTGAGCAATACTACAAAGACATTACAGATTTAGAAAATAGAATAGCTTACTACATACATATACCTAAAAGCTATGCTGCATTAAATTCTAATATTGAGGAAAAAAACTTAAACTCGACAGAATTAACTTCGAGCGTTATAAAAAACATATTTCTATTTTTAATCTTACCTATCATAGTCATACTTTTAATTGTGTTAATTATTGTAATTGTAAGGCAAACTTCAAAAAAATAAATCATCATTACACATTACAATTTCAAAATATATAAACCGTACGGTTATTTAAGTCAGTTTGTGAATCATCAGAATAAAAGACGAAACAAAAAACTTTTAAATGAACTCTATGATTTTCCTGAAAATACAATGGCTGTTGGTCGTTTAGATGAAAAATCTGAAGGCTTATTGTTATTAACTACAGACGGAAAGTTTAGTAATTATATCACAAGTTCTAAAATTGAAAAGGAATATCATGTTCTGGTAGATGGAATAATCACAACAGAAGCAATTTTAAAACTACAAAAAGGTATTGAAATTTCAGTAGAAGGCAAATCATATATAACAAAGCAATGTAAAGCTGAAATTTTAGAAGATACATCTCATATCGTAGAACGTTTTGTTAGAGACGAACGTCATGGACCAACATCTTGGTTAACTATAACTATAACCGAAGGTAAATTTAGGCAAGTCCGTAAAATGACTGCTAAGGCAGGTTTCCCTACATTGAGACTAGTAAGAGTTAGGGTTGGAGATTATAAATTAGAAGATATGGAATCTAGCTCAGTTTGTGAGATAGTATCAATTATTGAACAATAAGCCATTGCTTTACACAACCTTAAACAAACGCTTAAGAGATTTTAGCATGTTTTGCTCAGTAATATCAAAATCTCCATCAACAAAGAATAAAGCTTTAATATCTTCCACTAGCAAATCAATATCATCTTTATTGTAATTATGCTGTTCTAAACTTGTTGCTATTTTTTTAAGACCTTGGTAATCATTATCAGTATGAAACTCTTCATGAATCTCTTGAAACGTATTTTTATCTACTTTAGAAATTATTAATTCGCGCTCTTTAGCAGACTCTTTAAAATCTGCATTTGCTGCGAAAAGTAAAATATAAGCGACGAGCTCGTCTCTTGTCCAATCTATTGTTTTCATGTGTTTATTTCTATTGTTTTTTAATTGTCATCCCGATAACTATCGGGACTGTTCGCTATTAATCATTCCGTTGGGTGATAAAACTTTGAAGATGCTCGTTTCATGTTTACTGCCCACAAAAGTGGGTGTTTTCAATTAGTTAAACTTCCATATTCTGTCCATGAACCATCATAGACTATTAAATTGCTATAGTTACAAAGTGTAGCTCCCAAAGCTAAAATACAGGCTGTAATACCAGAGCCACAACTAAACACCAAGGTTCTTTTTTCTTGCACTAAGTTACTAAAGATTATGGATAATTCAGTAACAGACTTTAAAGTATTTCCTTCAAACAGTTCTGTATAAGGTAAATTCTTTGAATTTGGAATAGTGCCTCGTCGCAAGCCATCTCTAGGTTCATCTACCAAACACTTAAAACGTGCTTCGGAACGTGCATCAATTATTAATGTGTTTTGACTTTCTGAAAATTGATTTACACCTTCAAAATCTGTCATTAATTTTGAATTAAAATGTGCTTCAAAATTACCTTTGGTGTAGGTTTGGTCTTTATAATTTTCGACTATAAAATTATTTTGCTTCCATTCTGGCAATCCACCATCTAAAACCGCAGCATTTTTAAATCCAAAAACTTTAAACAAATACCAAACTCTTGCACTTGAGTAAATGCCTTTATCATCATAAACTACAATTGCAGAATCGGAATTGACTCCTAAGGCTCTGGCTTCTTTTTGAAACTGTTCTTTTGAAGGTAAAGTACTTGGAAAAGGTGCAGAAGTATCACTAAATTTTTGTTTAATATCGAAAAATCGTGCATTTAGGATTCTAATTGAAGATGTATCTATAATTTTATTAATCGTTGTATCTAATAGAATTAGATTAGAGGCTTTTTTATTTGAATGTAGCCAATCAACGGAAACTAAAGGTGTTTTGAAATTAATGATTTTCATAACATTTTTATCAATATAAATAGAGATCCTTCGACTAGCTTCACTAGCTACTTTCAAGCAAAATATATTTTACTTTCAGCAATGCTCAGGATAAGCGATTCACAACGCTTTTTTTATCAAAAAACGTGTTCTCTGCTTACTTTACAGCATCGTAGTTATCATCCCAATTCTTCACTTTTGGTTCTCCAAGTTTACCAACGGATTTAGCAACTATCATTGACACAGTTGCATCACCTGTTACATTAACAACAGTTCTACACATATCTAATGGTCTATCTACAGCAAATATTAAGGCTAAACCAATAGGTAGTAACTCTGGTGGCAATCCAACAGATTCAAGAACAATAACAAGCATTACCATACCTGCTCCAGGAACAGCAGCACTACCAATAGACGCTAATAATGCAGTAAGTACTATGGTAATTTGATCTGCAAAGGTTAAATCTAATCCTAAGGCTTGAAATATAAAAACAGCCGCAACAGCTTGGTATAAACTTGTACCATCCATATTTATTGTCGCGCCAACTGGTAACACAAAACTCGATACTTCTTTATCTACTCCAATATGTTCTTCCACACGTTCCATAGTTACAGGAAGTGTTGCTGCGCTACTACTTGTGGAAAATGCTAGCAATTGAGCAGGACTTATTTGTTTTAAAAACCAAAGCGGATTTTTCTTTGTAATTGTAGCGACAAGAATGCAATAAAAAACAATCATTAAAGTTAAGCCAAAAACAACCACACCAGCATATTTTAATAAGGCATATAGAATATCTGGATCGTCTGAAGACACAACCACATTAGCCAATAAAGCAAAAACGGCATATGGAGCAGAAAGCATAATAAGATCTACCATTTTTAAAACCACATCATTAAGAGAATCGAAAAAATCTTTTAGAGGTGCTGCTTTTTTTTCGCCTATTAACAGCATTGAGATTCCTAAAAAGATAGCAAAGAAAATAACTTGAAGCATCAGCTTATTATTACTTAAAGCTGAAAATGCATTATCAGGAACCATATCCTCCAAAAACTGTAAAGGTCCAGAATCCATTTGTTTAGAAGCCTCAGCAATTTTTGCTTTTACACTACTATTTTCTGAATAGGTTTCTGTGAGTTTAGCAATTGTCTCTTCAGAAACACCATTTCCTGGCTGAAAAACATTTACCAAAGCTAAACCAATAGAAATTGCAATTACAGTAGTAAGAATATAAATTCCAATGGTTTTTAATCCAATATTTTTAAACTTAGAAATATCCTTAAGGTCAGATATGCCCTTAATTAAAGACGCCAAAATTAAAGGGACAGCAATTAATTTTAAGAGTTTTACAAAGATGGTGCCTAAAGGTTTTATCCAATCGGCTACAAAATCTTTTCCACCATCAACTTGTAGCATGATATATCCGAATAGAAGACCAAGTACCATTCCTATTAGGATTTTCCAATGTAATTCTAGTTTTTTCATTTTATGCTGAATTTAGTTCAGTATCTATTCTTGCGAAAGCAGGAATCTCAAATTTAATTATTAGTGCTTTAAGTCAAATCAATGACAAATCAAACAGGCTTTATTGGAAGCTAAAATCAGCTATCACTTCAAAATAATCACAATCAGAACAGCCGTCTGCGGTTGTAGTCAATTCCTCTTCACCAGCACTAAATACTGAGCTATCGAAATAAACATTTCCAAATTGATTTATTTTAGTTACCAAGTCATCATTGTCGTCATAAAACTCTACAATGTAAACCTGCGAGTCATTAACATCGCTTCCATCACTAAGCTGTATTACATTTCCAGGAATATCTATATTCCAATCCGTCAAATTTGGAACAAGAGAATTTACATTCTGTCTTGGAGGAGACGTATATGTGTAAGATGCTCCGCTCAATGTAATTCTTTTTATTTGAAAATAAAGTGAACTATAGTTTTGTGGTATATCTTTTAATGATAACGTATTAAAAAACAAGGTTGAAGGTCTCGTTATACTTATAGTTTGTTCAGTTTGTAAATCAAATTGGTTTGATTTTAATTTAATTGTATAGTCTCCAATTCTGTTAGCATCAAAACTTAAATTCTGAGATGTATAAGTTTCTGTTCCGTTACTCGAAATTACTTCCCAAATATAACCTCCATTTTGATTAGTAGTTGTGTTAGTAACATTAATTTGGGAAGATGCAACTCTACTCCCATTTTCGATATTAAATGATAAATTTGGCTGAAGTTCTTCTGAATCTGATGAGCAACTGTTTAACGTTATTAAGGCAATTGTTAGCAATAATATTTTTTTCATTCTAGTATTATATTTGGTTAATTATATTTAAAATTATTATTCAACTTCTTGTCACTAAATTAAGAGATTCCTGCCTTGGCAGAAATTTGTTACCATTCACGAGACTCCTGCCTTCGCAGGAGTGTTAAATCCGCAATTACCAAAGCAGCCATAGCCTCAACAATTGGCACAGCTCTTGGTACCACACAAGGGTCATGTCTGCCTTTACCTTGCATTTCTACAATTTCACCAGAACTATTAAGCGCATCTTGTTTTTGTATAACCGTTGCTACAGGTTTAAATGCTACTCTGAAATAAATATCCATTCCGTTTGAGATGCCACCTTGTACTCCACCAGATAAATTGGTTTTTGTACTTCCATCTTTATTAAACAAATCGTTATGCTCGCTGCCTTTCATTTTCGCTCCACAGAATCCACTTCCATATTCAAAACCTTTTACAGCGTTTATGGATAACATGGCTTTACCAAGTTCTGCATGCAATTTATCAAAAACAGGTTCTCCTAAACCGACTGGCACATTTTGAATTACACAAGTTATTGTACCACCAATGGTATCTCCTTGCTTCTTGATTTCTTCTACTTTTGAAATCATTTTCTTAGCTGTAACTTCATCAGGACAACGAATCACATTCGATTCAATTTTTCTAAAATCTAAATCTTGATACGGTTTGTCTATAAATATATTTCCTACAGAAGATGTAAATGCGTTTATTTTAATTGAAGAAATCATTTGCTTAGCAATTGCACCAGCAACAACACGAGAAGCGGTTTCGCGAGCAGAACTACGTCCTCCTCCTCTATAATCTCGTACTCCATATTTTTTATCGTAAGTATAATCTGCATGACTAGGACGATACAGATCTTTGATATGCGAATAATCTTTTGATTTTTGATTGGTATTATGAATAACGAAGCCTATTGGAGTTCCTGTGGTTACGCCTTCAAAAATACCTGAATAAAACTCAACAGTATCTGGTTCTTTACGTTGGGTTACAATTTTAGATTGCCCTGGTTTTCTGCGATTTAATTCACTTTGAATGGCTTCAAAATCGAGTGTTAGTCCAGATGGGCAACCATCTATAATTCCACCAATTGCGACACCATGCGACTCTCCAAATGTGGTAAGTTTAAATAATTTTCCGAAGGAATTTCCTGCCATTAATGTATAATTTATGCTAATGTAATTTTATTATTAGAAAAACGGAAATTGTAATGCGGTTAATCTGCTGTAGATTTGATTAAAATTAATATTTGCACGATTTATAATTGGATTTCATTAATTTATATCATGTACCTAAAGGCACATTTTCAATCGTTATGTCATTTTTTATGTTTTACCAAAGCAGTGCTTCGCGGCTTTGCGAGAAAAGATTAAACCAAAGCCTCTCTCAATATCGTTATAGGATGCTTAGCAATTCTACCTGTTCCGTCTTTAATTTGATGTCTGCAACTTGTTCCATTTGCTGCGATAACTGTTTCTTTTGAAGCCTTTCTAACCGCTGGAAACAAAGTTTGCTCACCAATTTGCATACTGACTTCGTAATGTTCTTTTTCGTAGCCAAAACTGCCTGCCATTCCGCAACAACCACTTGGTATTATAGTTACTTTGTAGTTTTCTGGCAAATTCAATATATCAAAACTCGATTTCTGATTAGCCAAAGCTTTTTGATGACAATGCCCATGAAATTTAATGGTTTTAGCTTCTTTTGTAAATTGATTAACTTTTATATTCCCAAATTCGATTTCTTGTTGAATAAAATCTTCAATTAATAACGTCTGACTAGCAATCATTTTTGCAGCCCCTTTATTGTCTGCTAATCTGATATATTCATCTTTAAAAGTTAAAATTGCTGATGGCTCAATACCAATTAAAGGTGTCTTTTCTGAAATTATATTTTTGAATTTTGAAACGTTTTCATTTGCTACTCTTTTTGCATCTTCGAGCAAGCCTTTAGACAACATTGCACGTCCAGATTCTGAATGAGAAATGAGGTTTACTTTGTAATTTAATTGACTTAAAAGCTCAATTGTATCAACTCCAATTTTAGTATCTAAATGATTAGTAAATTCATCATTAAACAAATATATTTCTTTTATATGGTTTCTTGTAACTATTTTATTTTGAATTATTTGAAATTCTTTATTTAAACTTTTGCTAGATATAAATGGTAAGCTTCGTTCTTTGGCAATTCCGCCAATACTTTTTATAATTGAACTTGTAAAACCATTAGAAAACATAAAATTGGTAAGCCTTGGAACACGACTCGCATAATCATTAATTTTATTATTATAAGCAAATAATTTTGTTCGTATCGAAACACCATTTGCTTTCTGATATTGATACTGAAATTCGGCTTTTAAACTCGCTACATCCACACTACTTGGACATTCGCTTGAACAAGCTTTACAACTAAGACATAAATCGAAAACATCCTTGAGTTCTTTATGATTGAATTTATTTATTTTTTCAGAATTGGTTAAGAATTCTCTGAGCGCATTTGCTCTAGCTCTTGTGGTATCTTTTTCATTTTTGGTTGCTCTATAACTTGGGCACATCGTTCCACCAAACTCAGGCAATTTTCTGCAATCGCCAGAACCATTGCATTTTTCAGCTTCGCGTAGAATACCTTGAGAACTAGAAAAGTCTAATAAAGTTTCAATCCCGATGGCTATCGGGACTGGCTCTCTTCGACCCACTTCATAACGCAGATTTTTATCCATAGGATAAGCGCCTACAATTTTTCTTGGATTAAAAATATTTTCAGGATCGAAAGCTGATTTAATTCGTTTTAAAATTTGATAGTTCTCATCACCAATCATCATTGGGATAAACTCTGAACGTACAATGCCGTCTCCATGTTCTCCAGACATAGAGCCTTTATATTTCTTAACTAATTTAGCAACATCTGCTGTTATTTCTCTAAAAAGAGAAACGTCTTCTGCTTGTTTTAAATCTAAAATTGGTCGCAAGTGCAATTCACCTGCTCCAGCATGCGCGTAATAAACCGCATTTTGGTTGTAGGACTTCATCAGAGCAGTAAACTCAGAAATATAAGCATCCAAATCTTCTAAAGCCACAGCAGTATCTTCAATACAAGCAACCGCTTTTTTGTCGCCAATAATATTGCCTAGCAAACCTAATCCTGCTTTTCGTAATTCTAAAGCTTTATTAATGTCATTACCTTTTAAAATTGGATTGGCATAACTAAGATTTAAGCTTTCTACGGTTTTTAAAAAGGAATTAATTTCTATTTCAAGTTTTTCTGAAGTTTCCGCTTTTAACTCGCACATTAAAATTGCTACAGGATTTCCTTCAATAAACCTTCTATTTTCTTGTTGTGTTTTATTGTGTTTGGTGAGGTTTAGAATTGAATCGTCCATCATTTCACACGTATGCAAATTATGCTGCATAACTTTATAAACAGACTTTAAACACAACTCAATACTTTTAAAATGAAGCGCAATCATCGCACTTTCAATTGGAGGCAAATCGTCTAGTTGCAACGTAATTTCTGTTGTAAATGCTAATGTGCCTTCACTTCCTGATAGTAATTGACACATATTGAAAGAACTTGAAGTTGAACTCGAAGTTGAACTTGAACTTGAATACGAAAAAATGTCTGACTTTATTAATTCATCTATAGCGTAACCTGTGTTTCTGCGATGTATAGTTGGTTTTGGAAAGTTGTCTAGAATTTGTTTTTGAACGCTTTCAGGCTTTAGTTCCTTAAATATGGTGTTATAAATACCGCCTTCAAGCGTAGTTAATTTTAATTTCTGTTGAAATGCTTCCGAAGTTAAACTCTTAAATTCAGCTTCACTTCCATCGCTCAAAATTGTTTTCAGACTTAAAACCTTATCACGAGTTACACCATACTGAATTGATGTGGTGCCAGATGAATTATTACCAACCATTCCGCCAATCATGCAACGATTAGATGTTGATGTATTTGGCCCAAAAAACAATCCGAAAGGTTTTAAATAATTATTAAGCTCGTCTCTTACCACTCCAGGTTGAACGGTTACAGTTTTTTCCGTCTCGTTAATATCTAAAATACGTGTAAAATATTTGGAAACATCAACCACAATTCCTTCTCCAACACATTGTCCTGCTAAGGACGTTCCTGCTGTTCTTGGGATTAATGAGGTTTTGTAAGTCTTAGCAAAATCAATTAATAATTTAATGTCATTATTACTTTTTGGCAAAGCTACAGCCAAAGGTAATTTTCTATAAACTGAAGCATCTGTAGCATACAGTTTTCGCATTAAATCATCAAAATGCAACTCGCCTTCTAATTCAGACTTTAGAGTTTCAAACTGATTAAGATTTACATTTTGCATTCTCGCTAAAAATAAATTAATTCGGGTTATAATTTTTTCATAAAAATAATGAACTCATCTTGACTTTTTGTTTTCAACCGAAAATGAAAAGAAATTTGTTCATATGAAACTATTTTTGAAAGACATAGCATAGCTACGTAAAAGAAAATAGCTGAAATATGGGTAAATTTAATTCATTTTTTAGGGAATAGAAAAAGTCAAGATGAGTTAAATACTAATCATTCAATATTGGCATAATTTTGGCGTTATGATGACAAGCAATTAATAGGTTGCTAAAACTAAGAATTTAAAACTGTAAATTATTATGAAGAAATTATTTTTATTAGGTGTATTAGCTATTGGATTTGCAAGTCTTTCTAGTGCTCAAGATATCGCAAAAAATGCTATTGGGTTAAGAATTGGTGATAGTAACGGCTTTGGGACAGAAGTATCCTATCAACGTGCTTTAGGCGAATCTAATAGATTAGAAGCAGATTTAGGGTGGAGAAGCGGAAGAGATTATACTGGTTTTAAATTAGTTGGGTTATACCAATGGGTTTGGCATTTAGATGGTGATTTTAATTGGTATGCTGGTGCAGGTGGAGGTTTTGGTACTTATGATTATGATAATACTAATGGTAAAGACTATAACAGAACTTTCGGGCTTTTAGCAGGAGATGTTGGTGTTGAATATAGTTTTGATTTCCCTTTACTACTGTCCTTAGATTTTAGACCAGAACTAGGTTTTGGCAGCTCTACAACAGATCTCGATTTTGATATTGCATTAGGTGTTAGATATCAGTTTTAAAACTAAACCTTTTATAGACTGGAAGTCCATAGTTTTAAACAAAATAATTTCATTCTTTTTAGATAATGGCTTGTCATTGACTGCGTCAAACCACTTCGTTAGGTTTCCGAATGAGGCGCGAAGAGGAATCTCATCAAATATAGATTTAGCTGATTTACGCAGAGAAAACAAATATTTGTTTTTTGTTATAAAATAAGTTGGCAACTATAAAAAACGAACAGACACAAATTAAGCATTTATTTGCAAAATTGACGTTTTTGGTGTAAATTAGCACCAAAATATAATATTATGGCGAGGCAAAGTATTTCATTCACTCAACCAAATGATGAGTGGTTAAAAAATCAAGTTGACAAAAAAGAATATTCTACAAAAAGTGAATTAGTTAACGATTTGATTAGACAAGCAAGGAAACAGCAAAAACAAATTGACTGGATAAGTGCAAAATTGGAAATTTCTGAAAAAAGTGGATTTACGACTTTAAATAAAGAACAAATACTAGCAGAATCAAAGTCGATATTTTAATGGCTGATTATAAACTAAGTAATTTAACGAAAGAAGATTTAATAAGAATTCACAGATATGGAGTTGAAAAATTCGGAATGAAACAAGCCGATAAATATTTCGACACATTCTTTGAATATTTTGACATAATAACAGAAAATCCTTTTTCATTTGAATCAGTAGATTATATAAAAACAAATTACAGACGTTGTGTTTGTTGCTCTGACAGCATCTATTATAAAATTAATGATAATAATAATATTGTGGAAATTATGGCAATAATTGGAAAACAAGATTTAAAGAATATACTCTGAATTGAAAAATTACAGTTGCCAACACCTTATAAAATTATTAATGTGTTTGTGAACCTCCTTCGTTGGTTTCTTGCTATAATTTTTCAAATTAACAAGTTAGTCCTTCAAAATCCTAACTTCAAATTGAATAAAAATTCATTCAAACTGAAAACAAATATTAGATAAAACTCAGGTTTACACTTAATTATAAAGTCAATATTTTATACGGAAACTACCTTCAAAAAGGTGGCTTTTTTATGTTTTTATATTAAAGCAGAAGCCATAAATTTTATGTAGTTTTGTATATCAATAATTAAATTATTTCTTGATGAAAAACACTGCATTATCCTCAACACATGAAGCTCTTGGTGCTAAAATGGTTCCTTTTGCTGGTTATAACATGCCTGTTCAATATGAAGGTGTAAACGCAGAACACGAAACGGTTAGAAAAGCAGTTGGTGTTTTTGATGTTTCTCACATGGGAGAATTTTTAATTGAAGGCCCAAATGCTTTAGCATTGGTTCAGAAAGTATCTAGTAACGATGCTTCAAAATTAGAAGTTGGAAAAGCACAATATAGCTGTTTACCAAATGATGATGGTGGAGTTGTTGATGATTTAATTATTTACAAAATTAAAGATGAAACCTACCTCCTTGTTGTTAATGCAAGTAATATTGAAAAAGATTGGAATTGGATAGCTTCAAAAAATGATGTTGGTGCCGAAATGAAAGATTTAAGTGAAAACTATTCACTTTTAGCCATTCAAGGTCCAAAAGCTATTGAAGCCATGCAGTCTATTACGAGTCAGGATTTATCTGCTATAAAATTCTACAATTTTGTAGTTGGAGATTTTGCAGGTGTTGAGCATGTTATTATTTCGGCTACTGGTTATACTGGAAGTGGAGGCTTTGAAATTTATTGTAAAAACACTGAAGTAAAACAAATTTGGGATAAGGTTTTTGAAGCTGGAGCAGATTTTGGAATTAAGCCAATTGGTTTAGCAGCAAGAGACACTTTGCGTTTAGAAATGGGTTATTGTTTATACGGAAATGATATTGATGACACTACGTCTCCAATTGAAGCTGGTTTAGGTTGGGTTTGTAAATTTAATAAAGATTTTACTAATAGCGAAGCTTTGCAAGCCGAAAAAGAACGTACGCCAGAACGTAAATTAGTAGCTTTTAAACTCGATGAACGTGGTATTCCTCGTCAAGGTTATGATATTGTAGATGGTAGTGGAAAAACAATTGGAAACGTTACTTCGGGCACTATGAGTCCGAGTTTGGGTATTGGTATTGGCATGGGTTATGTGCCAAAAGTGTTTGCTAAAGCAGATAGTAAAATACATATCCAAGTGCGTAAAAAAGCAATTCCTGCAACGGTTGTAAAAACACCTTTTTACAAAGGGTAATTTTTTTGAATGAAGTTTGATTAATGTCGAAGAAAAACTTAGAACCACAAAAACATCGCATACTTATACTTGGAGCTAGTGGTTATATTGGAAATGCCATTTATAAAGAATTAGGGACTTATTTTAGAACTTACGCAACCTATCGTACTCCAAAACGTGAATTTGAAGCCAATCATCAATTCTTTCATTATAATGTAGAACAAGATGATGTTTACGAGATTTTAGAAGCTTGTAAACCTTCTATTATTGTTTCTGCGCTTCGTGGCGATTTTAATGCTCAGGTAATTGCACATCAGCATGTTGCAGAATATGTATTGGCTACTGGCTGTAAAATTATCTTTCTATCTTCTGCTAATGTTTTTGATGCTTATAGTAAATTTCCGAGTTACGAATTAGACAAAACACTAAGTCATAGTGTGTATGGGCATTTTAAAATAAAGATTGAAAACTTACTACTACGCTTACCAAAAAAGCAAGTGACTATTGTTAGACTTCCAATGGTTTTTGGAGCAGGTTGTCCTAGAATACAAGAAATGAAACAAGCTATTTTAGAAAATGAAGCGGTTGAAGTATTCCCAAATTTGATAATGAATGTGATACTTGATAAAAAAGTAACACAACAAATTCATTATATCATCAACAGGAATAAATATGGAGTCTTTCATCTAGGAAGTACAGATTTGGTGCATCATGATGAATTTATTTCTAATGTTTTAGCACTAATTACAGAAAAAACAGTGGTGTTAAAAAATGTGTTTACCACAAATGATGATCGGTATTTAGCCGTGCTTCCTAAGTTTAATAAATTACCTAAACACCTTCAAATTACGAGTGAGAAGGTTTTGGAGGAACTCTCGAATTAAGAATTAAGAATTAAGAATTAAGAATTAAGAAAAATTACAAAAGTGATTATAACTTGCACTATTTATAGGATTGTTCTATTTTTAAACAAATCAAATCAATACTATGAAATTAGACGCATCCACTATAGAAAAAAAATTATTGCACTTTCCTGATTGGGATTATTACGAGAATGCTATTCATGCAGAATTTGAATTCGATAATTTTAAAGATTGTTTTAGTGCTATGAGTCGTATTGCTTTTGAGTGCGAAGCCTTAAACCATCATCCAAACTGGAGTAATGTTTATAATGTGCTAAAAATTTCGTTATCTACACATAGCGCAGATGGAGTTACAGAAAAAGATTTTAAATTAGCTGATGCTATTGAAGCTATTGTAGAGGTTGAGGAATGATTCAGTTGGCAGTTCTCAGTAAACAGTGTAAAATTATTCGTTTAATTTATGAATATTAGGTCTTATTTCTATTCTCTTTCCTTTAAAATCAAATCATATCGCTTTTTATGATTAAAAACTTATTAGTTATAACAATATGTTGTTTTGCGCTATGTGTAACATCACAAAACGCTCTTTTTTGTGATGAGTTAGAGGGAATAAATCAACTTATAAAATCTGAACATTACCAACCAAAACCAATAAACGATAGTTTATCTAAAGGTGTTTTTAACTTATTTCTTAAGGCTATTGACAAAAACCAGAGATTTTTCACGCAAGAAGATATCAATTCATTTGAAAATGATAGGTATAAAATTGATGATTATATTAATGATAAAGACTGTGAATTTATTAAACGTTATTCCCAACTATTAGAGAAACGAATTTTAGCATCTAAAGCAATTTTAGAAAATTTAAAAGCAGTAGAACTAGACTATTCTGGCAAAGACAGTCTTTATTATAGCGCAGAAGACACTTACTCCTATTTTAAGAATGAGACAGCAGTTATAAAATATTGGAATAAAAAGATACGCTATAAAATTCTGAGGAAGCTTGTGGAAAACGATTCAGTACTTGATAACATTACATCAAATTTTAAAGCCTTAGAAAAAGAGATTAAGCCAAAAATAATTAATAATGAAATCTGTTTATTGGAAGAATTAGAGCACAGCAAAGGCACCATCTCTAATCGCGTTGAGGTTTCATTTTTAGATACGTTGCTAAAATACCAAGATCCGCATTCGGCTTATTTTAGTGCTTCAGATAAAAACCTGTTTGAGCAATCCGTTTCTAATTCGCAATTATCCTTTGGTATTAGTACAAAAAAGAAAACCAATGGAGATATTGTGATTTCATATATCGCACCAGGAAGCTCAGCATTTAAACAAGGAGAATTTGAAGTGAACGATGTTATTTTGGCATTAGAAAGTGGCACTAAAACTATTGAAACCTAATGTACTTCTAATGAAACCATTCTAAGTTTTATTAATAATGCTGACTCTGATGAAATGACGTTTAGTATAAAAAAGCAAAACGGAAAAAAGAAAATTATAAAGCTAAAAAAGACCTCGATTACTATTGAAGACAATTCTATTACTGGATTTTTAATCAATGGAAAAACAAAATTGGGCTATATTAATATTCCAAGTTTTTATACAGATTTAGAAGCTCAAAATGGGCTTGGTGTTGCCAACGATGTTGCCAAGCAAATTTATAAACTACAACGCGAAAACATACAAGGACTTATTTTAGACCTTAGATTTAATGGAGGTGGCTCTATGAAAGAAGCTATGGATTTGTCTGGTATGTTTATAGATCGTGGACCTGTTGCAATTTCTAAAGCTAGGAATGAAAAGAATTACACTATAAGAGATCCAAACAGAGGTACTGTTTTCACAAAACCTATTGTTGTTTTAGTGAATCAGTTTAGTGCTTCTGCTTCAGAATTTTTTGCTGCTGCGCTTCAAGATTATAATAGCGCTATTATTGTAGGTTCTACAACTTATGGAAAGGCAAGTTCACAAATAATTCTTCCACTTAAAACCAATAATTATATAAAATTAACCATAGGACAGTTTTTTAGAGTAACAGGTAAAAGTCATCAACAACTTGGCGTTATTCCAGATATTAGTTTACCAAATATCTATGATAACTATAAAACGCAAGAAACCTATAAATCTTTCGCTCTTGCTAATAGTAATGTAGAAGTTACACTTAAACATAGAGCAAAATCTAAAGCGGAAATTAGTGCTCTTAAAATAAGTAGTGCTCAACGTATAGATAGTAGTAATGCATTTAAAGCCATAAAAGCTTTTAACTCTATTTTTGTGAATGATTACATTAATCGCGAAGGTACTTACTCACTTACTTTAGATTATATTTTTAGTAATACTGATACTTATAATTTGGCTAGAGATAATTATATTGCAGTTTTAGAGGCGAATGCTAGCGTATTTACAATTGACAATACAGAATCTACAGCGCGTATTCTAGACTATAATGCAGACGATAAAACCGCAAATGCCAACTATAGAAAAAAATTAAGAGAAGATCCTTATATACAAGAAGCTTACGCTATTATTAATGATATTATTAAACTATAAACACATGACCCAAGCACAAAACAAAACTTCAATAGTTTATATATGTTCAATGTGCGTACAGAATGTGACAATTAAAAATCAATAAACATAGAGACATGAAAAAAATTATTACAATCGTTATTTTTCTATTTGCAATATCAACTTATGCTCAAAGTTTTGATACCGCAATAAGCTATTTAGAATTTGTGAGCGAACAACAAGAAGGCATCACAAAAAAAATGTGGAAATACACCAAGGCTATTGCGCATAGCAAAAGCGATAGAAATGTTGAAAATAAAAGAAAAAGTCTTGTTAAAACATTGGATAAAGCCATCATTAAAATAAAAAAAGCATCTGGTTACGACGGCAACACGTTTAAAAACCAACTTCTTAAACGCTTACAGTTTAATAAAGATTTACTTAACAATGAGTACGCTAAAATTATAGATATGAAAGCTGTAGCAGAACAATCTTACGATGCTATGGAAGCCTACATGATGGCACAAGAATTAGCAGATAAGAAGTTAGAAGAAATACAAGCAGAATATGAAACTAATTACTACGCTTTTGCCAATGCCAATAAAATTAATATTATAGAAAACGAATCGGATTTAGGAAAAAAAATGACCATTTCTAATGCTGTTTTTGGCTACTATAAAAAAATGTACCTCATTTATTTTAAAGTTTATATTAACGAGGTTTATTTAATGAATGCCTTAAATAGTAATGATGTTAATGCCATACAACAAAATGCCAACGCACTTAGCGAGAGTGCAAAAGAAGGATTAGAAATTTTAAAATCTGTAGAACACTATAAAAATGATAAATCTATTGCATTAGCTACTAAAAAAACTTTTGATTTCTTTATTGACGAAGCAGATAACAAAATACCACTACTAACCGATTTTTTAGTATTAAATGAAGATTTGCAAAAGACGCAAGCAACTTTAGAAAAAACACCAGAACGCAAACGTACCAAGGAACAAATAGACGGTTACAACAAAATGGTTAAGGATTTTAATAAGAAAGCAAATGACTATAATAAAACAAACGATGCTCTTAATAAAAAGCGTCAAACGGTAATTAATGGTCTAAATAGCACGAATCAAAAGTTTTTGTCTCATCACATTCCAAACGATTAATACTTTTGGTAGTTTGGTAGTTTGGTAGTTTGGTAGTTTGGTAGTTTGGTAGTTTGGTAGTTTGGTAGTTTGGTAGTTTGGTAGTTTGGTAGTTTGGTAGTTTGGTAGTGAAAATTACAAAATTTTAGATTGGTATTTCTGGATCTTCAATCATTCATTTGTAGTTTCTTCTCTTTTATCTTTTCTCTCAAATGACTTTATATTCATATTTAGCTTCAATCTTTCTATCACACTTTCAATATTTTCTTAAATTTGTTATGTCTTCAATTAATTCAATTTTAGGCACTTTAAATACATAATAACTTATAACTAACAGTTTCCCATTTTCATGGGAACTAAAATAAATTTTAGATGGGAAGAGCTTTTGAATTTAGAAAAGCAAGAAAAATGAAACGTTGGTCTGCCATGAGCAAAGCCTTTACACGTATAGGTAAAGACATTGTAATTGCTGTAAAAGAAGGTGGTCCAGATCCAGATAGTAACTCGCGTCTTAGAGCTGTAATACAGAATGCAAAATCTGTAAACATGCCAAAGGACAATGTAGAGCGTGCTATTAAAAAAGCGAGTGAAAAAGGCCAAGGCGATTATAAAGAAGTGATTTTTGAAGGTTATGCGCAACATGGCATTGCTGTACTTGTAGAAACGGCAACAGATAATAATACGCGTACTGTAGCCAATGTACGCAGTTACTTTAATAAAACCGATGGTAGCTTAGGTACTTCTGGTTCTGTAGTTTTTATGTTTGACCATACTTGTAATTTTAAAATTAAAGGAGATGATTTAGATCCTGAAGAATTAGAATTAGAATTTATAGATTTTGGAGCTGAAGAAGTTTTTGAAGATACAGATGAAGATGAAGAAGGCAATGAGCAAACAAGTATACTAATTTATGCACCATTTGAAAGTTTTGGAGCTATACAAGCCGAATTAGAGAATCGTGGTATTGAAATCTTATCTTCTGGTTTTGAACGTATTCCGCAAGTGACAAAAAAAATTACAGCAGAGCAAGCCGAAGATGTAGAAAAACTTTTAGAAAAATTAGACGATGATGATGACGTTCAGAATGTTTACCATACTATGGAAGAGACTTCAGAATAATTTTAGAGAATAAATTAATTGTGAGTAATAAAGAATGAAGACTTCTTTGTAACAGACATTACTATTTTCGTTTAATAACCTGAGTTCGACGTAATATTTTGTAAGCTTCCCTTAATTAGTACTGTTCAAATTTCTAATATTATCAAATTTATTGTTTTTAATTCTAATAGAGCTAGCTCTATTAGAATTAATTTCG
>Ga0209633_10000681_pt1 | contig 38381 bp, 26 predicted proteins | sample Cruoilmetagenom1_FD_187290 | JGI IMG/M metagenome (GOLD analysis project Ga0209633, IMG submission 187290) | Oil polluted marine microbial communities from Coal Oil Point, Santa Barbara, California, USA - Sample 1 (SPAdes) (version 2) | ecosystem: Environmental > Aquatic > Marine > Oil seeps ...
AAAATTCCATTATTAGATTGAAGCATAGTAAATGCTTGTTCGATTATCTTATACTGAAAAAATGATTTTTTATTATATTTCACAGACCTATTGCGTAAATTTAATCTTGCACTATAAAAAGGCAAAATAGATAAAAATATTAATGCTTTATCGACCCCAGTCGATATATAAAGATGTGCGGGTGGAAGAATCTACCGTGGTCTATCAAGGTTATTTCAGGCAGCGAAAGACAGACCTATGTATTTGAATTTTTATAATTTAACAGCGCGACCTTTCAAATTGACACCGGATAGCCGGTTTTTTTTCCCGAGTCAGTGTCAGGAAAAGGCTTTGGCGTACCTCTTGTATGGGATTGAGCAGGGTGAGGGCTTTGTGGTCATTACCGGCGGTGTTGGCCATGGCAAAACTACCCTGATTAAACGCCTTAGCAAGGAGGTCAAGGCCCAGCGGATCGAGGTAACGCGTATTGCCGCCGCCAATATGGATGCCGAGAGCATACTCGAACTGGTGTGCGTTTCACTGGATATCCCCATCGATGGTAAAAGCCGCGTTGGTCTTTTCAAGGCCCTGGAAGATTACCTGTTGACGCGAAAATCAAAAAATATTCGCGTCTTACTCGTGATTGATGAAGCCCAGACCCTCACCGAAGAGGCGCTGGAAGAGTTGCGCATCCTGACCAATATCGAGGAAGGGGGCAAGGCCGCCATACAGATTTTTCTGGTCGGTCAGATTGAGTTACGCAATACCCTGTTGATGCCCAAGTTCGAACATCTGCGTCAACGTATTATTGCGTCCTATAATATTGAACCGCTGACCCGGGCCGAAACCGAAACCTATGTGATGACCCGTTTAAAAGAAGTCGGTTGGAAAAATGATCCGGAAATACATTCGATAGTTTTCGATTTTGTCTATGAGTGGACAGGGGGAGTACCACGCCGCATCAATCTGTTATTTGACCGCTTATTGCTGCTGGGTTACGTCGAGGATGTGCATGTGCTGGGCGAAAAACAAATCGAGCAGGCCATCCGGGATATGGAAAAGGAACTGGGTCATCAAAAGCCAAACCGGCGAGGCAGGATTACCAATGTGGCGGTGGCGACAAAACTGAATAAAAAGAACAAACGCAAGCGATCGGCATCACGCTGATCATTTGAACTTGTCCATCAGGCCCTTCAGTTTTTTCTCGACTTTGGCCTTGCTCTTTGCCTTTTGCTGACGTTCCTTCTGTTTCAATTCTTCCTTTGCCGTATTGTATTGCTGTGTCAATTTTGCCTTGCGCATGGCGATATCATTTTTAATGCCGGACTGGTGATCCTTTAGCTTACCTTCGGCCTCATGAATGGGCTGGCGTGTCTTCAGGTGGATTTTGTCCTGTAATTGTTTTCTGAAACCGGCCAGCCTGCGGTTCATATGTTGTTTCATATTGGCCTTTAAACGATTATCCAGATCAGAACTGACCTGTGTCGAGTAATCGTCAAGGGTCCCCCGCAGCTTGCCATAGATATTAAAATCACGGGTTTTGTTTATTGAGGACAGAAACATCATGGCCAACTCATTGCCGCTGGCCCGGTTATTATATTTGATGGAGTGAACATGTGATTTGAAATCGGCCTTGATTTTGTCATTTTCACGCTGGGCAACAAGCTTCACATCAGATTTCGCCTTATCAAGGTATATGCTCATATCTTTTTGATTAATCAGATGATACTTATCCAGTTGATAGTTGCTCATGTTGAACGTCAATTGATCTTTGGCCCTGGCCGGGTTGATATGGTTGAAAGTGCCTGTCAATAATATCGAACCAATCCCCTGCATCTTGTTGCCGGTAAAACGCAGTGTCGTTGGCTTGCGGGTAATATTTTGCTCACTGGTAATATCCCTGATCTTGCCGGTAAACTTACCTTGTTGTATTTCAACCGAGGCATGAACGGTTTTGATCAGAAAATCAGGGCTAGGCTGGTATTCCCTGAAACGTATGCTTTGTCCTTTGCGGCGTTCGGCCGGGGGCGCCTTTTCACCTGAAAAATCGACATAGGCAAGCCAGGGTTCAACCTTTTTATACCAGCCGAGTGCCATGGTGGTGTATTTTTTTGCTTCGTTGCCGAACAACAAGTGACTGATATTACCAATACCGGTGGTAGAGGTCGTGTATTTACCGGCAATGCGATCATATTCCTGTTTGGGGGAGTCTTTCAGGTCTTTTAAATCTTTATTCAGCCGGCCCAAACCTCCGCTGATTTGTTTGCGTGATGAGTCGACACTATTAATGTCCGCCTGGATATCTTTCTTGATGGCCTTGAGTTCCTTGATAGCCGCAGCGAGTTGTTTAATATCTTTGGTATTGATTTGCTTTACTTTGTCCAGCCGATTTTTGTGTTCGTCGATTCGTTTTTCCCCTGGAATGTTGTCCCTGATGTTGGTCCAGTGTTGTTGGCTGGTCTTGATGTTTTTCTTTAAGCTCTCGGCCTGTTGGATGGTTTTTATTTCTTCACGCGCAAGAATTTTGTCAACATTGGGTATGCTAATCTCCGGCAAATCGAAACCTTTGCCTTTGTCCTCTTGCGGGGTAACCGTTTTGGCTTGCTTGGGGCGCTGTTTGACGGCGCCGCTTTTTTTGCGTGCGGTATTCAGTCTGATACCATCCACCCGCATTTCATTGATCAGCACCTTGCGCCTTAACAGGTTCAGGCCGTCGAGATTAAAGTTGATGGTTTTGATATCGACGATATTCTGTAGCGGTTGATCCGGATTGGTAACCTGCAGGCGGGTTAATTGCATCCCCAGGGGTGAAAAGCGGAACTCGGCATCATCCAGCTCGACTTTGGCGCCGACTATGCGGCTGCCGGTATATTCGATACTGCCTTTGATAATGGCATCGACAAACAGAATAAAGAACAACAGCAGCACGACCACGGCAACGGCAAATCCAATCAGTCCTTTCCAGCGAATCCACTTTTTCATTATGCTTCCGCTTATTTGATATACGAACTGATTTTTGACGCCCAGTTCTGAATCTTCAGGAAACGGGTCAGTTTGAGCTTGTTGATCCAGGCCATGATGTTGTTACGGTACTTGTTGATGGTCCAGATACTGCCAAGATAGGTCGGCACAAAAAATATAATCGAGAACAGCAGACTGCCCATCACAATGGTGTTGTTAAAGTTCTCTATGCGCCACAGGGTGGAGTTGTAGAGCACCACCCACAAGCCGTTGAGTGATTCCAGCTTGAGAATGAAATAGCCCAGCTGATGGAACAGCGGGTCAAGCACAAAGCCCAGCAGTGAGAACAGGGCGATACCGGCCATGAAGGCCGCACCGTTGACGCGCAGGACCATGACCAGCAACAACACCAGCAGGTTGTGCAAACTCCACAAGGGGGTAAAGCCGACGATCATAGCAAAGGCAATGCCCAGACTGATCTGCTCTGGAGCGACATCTGAATTGAAGGCCTTGATGAGTTTGGTGATCTGACCGAGCACAATGATTCCTTGTTTTGCTTAACTATAGCAGTCGTTTGTAAAACGGCCAGCCACGGTGCGCTTGCCACTGATGCCGGGCGGGGGCGCTGTATTTTTGAAACCAGATCGGTACAATAGCCCACTCTCTGATTAACCGTAGTATACGCAATTTCCTATGACTGTCCGAACTCGATTTGCCCCCAGCCCGACGGGCTATCTCCACGTCGGTGGCGCCCGCACCGCGTTGTTTTCCTGGCTCTATGCCCGCAAGCACGGTGGTAAATTTGTGCTGCGTATCGAAGACACCGATCTGGAACGCTCCACCGCCGAGTCCGTCAATGCCATTCTTGAAGGCATGACCTGGCTGGGGCTGGAATATGACGAAGGCCCGTTCTACCAGACCCACCGCTTTGATCGCTATAACGAAGTCATTCAGCAGTTTCTGGACGAGGGCAAGGCCTACCACTGCAACTGTTCCAAAGATCGCCTGGAAAAACTGCGTGAAGAACAAATGGCCAACAAGCAAAAGCCACGCTATGACGGCCATTGCCGGGGCCGGCATGTCGACCCCGAGGCACCCCATGTGATTCGTTTTATGAACCCGCAGGATGGCACGGTCGTTTTCGATGACATGGTGCGCGGCAAGGTGGCCTACCAAAACAAGGAACTGGATGATCTGATTATCCGCCGCACCGACGGTTCACCGACCTATAACCTGACCGTGGTAGTGGATGACCTCGACATGGCGATCACCCATGTGATTCGCGGTGACGACCATCTGAATAACACCCCACGGCAGATCAACATCCTCAAGGCCCTGGGCAAGGAACCGCCGCGCTATGGCCACGTGCCCATGATCCTCGGTGATGACGGGGCGAGGCTGTCCAAGCGTCACGGCGCGGTGGGTGTCATGCAGTACCACGAGGAGGGCTACCTGCCCGAGGCCCTGTTGAATTACCTGGTGCGTCTGGGTTGGTCCCACGGTGATCAGGAGATCTTTTCCCTTGATGAAATGATCGAGCTGTTCGATATCGAAAACGTCAACAAGGCCCCTTCCGCGTTTAACACCGAAAAGCTGCTCTGGTTGAACCAGCACTATATAAAGAACGATGATCCAGCCCGGGTTGCTCATTTATTGAGCTCTCACATGGGTGAGCTGGGTGTCGACCCCGCCAAATGGCCCGCGCTGGATCAGGTGGTGGCCATGCAGGCCGAACGGGCCAAGTCGCTGGTAGAGCTGGCTAAAATTTGCGCCATTTTCTACCAGGATGACATTGAATATGGCGAGGCCGGGGCCAAAAAGAACCTGAAAGCAGCCGCCAGCGAACCCCTCAGCAAGGTCAAAGACAAGCTCGCCAGTCTGGAGGACTGGTCACGGGAGAACATTCACGCCATTATTCACGGCGTGGCCGATGAACTGGAAGTGAAAATGGGCAAGGTCGGTATGCCGCTGCGCTTTGCCCTTACCGGCGGCATCCCCTCAGGTGACCTGGATCTGACGGTGTATCTCACCGGTAAAGAAGCCAGCCTGCAACGCATCGACAAGGCGCTGGACTATATTCAACAGCGAGGCAATTAATTAAGGGATAATTCCCGACCGGCTTTTATTCCTCCTCCTTTAAGGAGGGGGTCGAGCGGCTTTTATTCCCCCTCCTTCAAGGAGGGGGTGAGGGGGCGGTGATTTAATCAGGCAAAAGCCTAAATAGACCACCCCACCCTGACCCTCCCCTGCAAGGGGAGGGGAGTAACGATTGTGAATAATGTAGAAACCTGTATTTCAATAGAGGCACATACTTAAATATATGAGTCAGGAACCCGAACACAAGCCAACGAACTTCATTCGCCAGATCATCGATGAAGACATCAAGGCCAATAAAAATGACGGCAGGGTGGCGACCCGCTTTCCGCCGGAGCCTAACGGCTATCTGCATATCGGTCATGCCAAATCTATCGTATTGAACTTTGGTATTGCGGAGGATTATCAGGGTGCCTGTAACCTGCGCTTTGATGACACCAATCCGCACAAGGAAAACATCGAGTATGTCGAGGCGATTCAGGATGACGTGAAATGGCTGGGCTTTGACTGGGATGATCGGCTCTATTACGCCTCCAATTATTTCGAACAGTTGTATGACTTTGCGGTGGAGTTGATCAAGGCGGGTAAGGCCTACGTCTGTGACCTTAATGCCGAGGAGATTCGCGCCTATCGCGGCACCCTCAAGGAAGCGGGCAAGGACAGTTCGTATCGCTCGCGCAGCGTGGAAGAAAACCTCGACCTGTTTCAACGCATGAAGGCCGGGGAGTTCGAAGACGGCGCCAAAGTGGTGCGCGCCAGGATCGACATGGCCTCACCCAATATCAACCTGCGTGATCCGACCCTGTATCGCATCCGTCATGGCGTCATTCACCACCAGACCGGCGAGGCCTGGTGCATCTACCCCATGTATGACTTTACCCATCCCGTTTCCGATGCCCTGGAAGGTATCACCCATTCTCTCTGTACCCTGGAATTTGAGGATCACCGCCCTCTATATGACTGGATCCTGGACAACATCACCATCCCATGTCATCCGCAACAGATCGAGTTCTCACGCCTTAACCTGCAATACACCGTGATGAGCAAGCGCAAGCTCACCGAACTGGTAAGTGAGGGCCTGGTTGAAGGCTGGGATGACCCGCGCATGCCGACCATTGCCGGTCTGCGCCGTCGTGGCTTTACCTCGGCCTCCATACGCGAGTTCTGCGAGCGTATCGGCGTGACCAAATCGGACAACCTCATCGAAATGGGCGTGCTGGAAGACTGTATCCGTACCGATCTGAATACCAACGCACCGCGCCGCATGGCCGTGCTGCATCCCCTGAAGGTCATTATCACCGATTACCCCGAAGGGCAGGTGGAAGAGCTGAGCATCGCCAATCACCCCCAGGATGAATCCATGGGTACACGGCAGATCGCCTTCAGCCGGGAGATCTACATTGACCAAAATGACTTCATGGAAGTCGCGCCCAACAAGAAATTCAAGCGCCTGGTGGCCGGGGGAGAGGTTCGTCTGCGGGGTGCCTATGTGATTCGTTGTGATGAGATCATCAAGGACGACAAGGGCGAGGTCATCGAGCTGCATTGCAGCCATGATGCCGCCACCCTGGGGGCCAATCCCGAGGGCCGCAAGGTCAAAGGGGTCATCCATTGGGTCTCGGCCCCACACGCCCTGGAGGCCGAAATCCGCCTCTATGACCGCCTGTTCAGCCATCCCACCCCGGATGCCACCAAGGACGGCAAGGAGTATAAAGAGCACCTCAATCCTGACTCCCTGCGCACCCTCACGAACTGTTATGCAGAGGCCAGCCTGGCCGAGGTCGAGGCCGGTGAGCCCTACCAGTTCGAACGTGAGGGCTATTTCTGCCTGGATGGTGTGTTGAGCAGTGACGAGCGGCTGATCTTCAACCGCACCGTCACCCTGCGCGACACCTGGGCGAAGATCGAACAGGAGCATAAAGGGTAATCGGCACGCATCGTCTGATCCCAATAAGCATTTAATTAATAATATGAATATTCGCAATTTATGTGGCCTTGTTATTGACATAGTACCCTCGCTGTCGTAAATTGCGCGTCCTGTTTCGGGGGCTATAGCTCAGCTGGGAGAGCGCTTGCATGGCATGCAAGAGGTCGGCGGTTCGATCCCGCCTAGCTCCACCAAAACAAAGCAGGGGTCAGCAACTGGCTGGCGCCTGTTAGAAGGACTGCAAGATGTATCAGGTTGGCCGAATCGCGGTTTATCTCGGAATACTCCTGATTGCAACGGGCATTATGGTTGGATTTGGTGCCATGTGGCTGGATGCCGACGGACAAGCCATTAACTGGCTTGGTATTATCCCGGTAGGGTTTGTCGTATTGCTACTGGGAACCGTAATGACCCAATTATCGGGTCCACGCAAGGATGACCACCGACCAGATATGGATTAGACGGAAAACCAGTTTCCGTCCCCATCGTCTAGAGGCCTAGGACACCGCCCTTTCACGGCGGTAACAGGGGTTCGAACCCCCTTGGGGACGCCATATTATTCCGCAGGTCAGCGCTGATACAGTAGCTGATCTCGGATTCGTGGCTGACCGGATCAAGCGTGATCCGGTCTACGATCACAAAGAGGAGGCCTTTCAGGTCCTCTCTCTCCATTCCCGCCATATTACTGGCGATTCCCTCCAGAAAGACCTTCACATTGGATTCGGTAAAGTGGCCCAGCAGTGCCGCCGCGCTGTATTCTTTCTCCAATCGGGCGATCTCTGTCGCAAGTGCCTTTCGTTTTTTCTCCAGTTGGTCTATTTCACGCAGGGCGGGCGCAGGGTCGTCCAGTTGAGGCGCCATGTTCATCATGCGGGAGATTTGCTTTGTGGTTTCGTTAAGCTCCGGTCGTAATGATTCAGCTGGATCAGATTGATGGGCCTCACGGTATTTAATTGCTTCGTGCGTGAGCGCTTTGATGAAGGTCGGTGATCGCAGATCATTGACCACCTGATCAAGGACCGCCGTTTCCATGGACTGTTGATCGATTTTTCTGTTGGTGCAGCCCGGCGTTTTTTTCGGCAGGTAACCGTTGCGGCCATTACCAAACCACGCATGGCCCTGTGGTGTTTTGAGCAACCCCGTCAATAGGTAATTCGCCGCTGTCCGGCGTTCCTTGCTTTTGCCATGGGCGCTGTTCTCCAGTTGGGACAACAGCGTTTCGGCTTCGTCTGTTGTGATCAGGGCGTCATGGGTATCCTCTTTGGTCACCCAGTCGGCACGGGGACGGCGTTTTTTGCTCCCCTTATAACCTTCGCCTTTCTTGTGTTCATTGCGGACGTTCCAGACCGTATGACCGGCATAGGTCAGGGCATTCCATTCCAGGCCGATGGCGCTGGTCTGGGCGATATCCAGATCAAGTTCGTCGATGGCGCGCTTTCTGCTCACACCCGCGGCACGCATTTTCAGAAATTTGGCAATGACTGGCGCATCGTCGCTGGGCACCAGCTTGGATTTCGTGACGGCTTCACCATCGCGTATCGCGCCCGTAGCAATCTTTTTCAATTTATATCCCTTGGGTGCGCTGCCACCCGCCCGGAAACCCTGTCGGACATTCTCCGCCATGCCCGCCAAGCCTTTCTCTTTCGACATCAGGCTATGGAGTTCATCAAACACCTCCATCACCCCGACGATCACCATATCCGCGATAGGGTCCGACTCAGGCAGCTTTGAATAGATGATCCGAACGTTGCGTTTCTTGGCCTCATGTTTGAAGACCTGCGCCATATATCGACGCCGGGAGAGGCGACTGGTATCCACCAGTAACAGGGTGGTCCAGGTGCGGGAGGCGGATTTCAGTTCATGCAGGAGCTTCTGGAAACCGGGCCGGTTTTCATCCTTGGCTGATTCGACTACGTCTGAAAACTCTTCGACAATCATGATCCCCTGATCAAGCGCAAGTTTTTGCAGTTCACGGCGTTGGGCGTCTATGGAAACCTCATTCCGATCTTTGCTTGAACGTAGATAGATAGCGGCTTGTTGGATTGATTGGTTCATCATGCTTCCTCCCTATAGCAAAAAATGATGTTGTTCTGGTCGCCTATAGTGATCTTCTTTGTCGTTAAGTTCAAGGCTTTGTCGTTGACGTGTCCTGATCAGAGTGAGGGTCTGGTGATTTATTGACTACCTGCTCATTGTCGTCACCTGCATCCTGTGGATTCTTTTCAAGAAATTCAATGAAGAGGGGGAGGAGTATTTTAGCTGCGGCCTTGTAGTCCGGTGTTCCCTTGGAAGGGAACATGTTCGGGCCGGGTTTACGTTTCACGGTTGGCTATCACTATAGGGTTACTGCATGGTCAATTTGGGCTTCATGTCACCATGTTAGCAGTGGAACACCATATTAAAAATCTGGATAATTCACCTTTCGGGTGGACTATTCAGAGGTGTTTTCTCTGGGGGAGGGGGGAGTGTGGTGAATGGAGATTTCAAGCCGAGGGGGAGGGATCCTTTGTGCCGTCAGCCCTTTGGCCCTTTGGGTAGGGCCTTTCCATTACTGTCCCTTTCGCTTCATCACCCTTTAAAGTAGATCTTTTGCCACATTTTTATTGGTGAATATAAGGGCAAATCCCGATTTCATAGATTACCTTTACCAGACTTGCCGTTACATTAAACTTAGGGAAAAATGGTGTTTTGCATAGAGATGATTTTCTCATGGAACAAAACACGTCTACATATACTATTGATGGTGGTGATGACATTACCATAGACGTGTTACTTGTTTGTGCCCTGAAGGATGAATATACCCAAGTTCTTGCAGTTACTGATGGTCTTCTTTCACCTGGCTGGGTTGAGAAACCGGGTCCATCTGGTCACATAGTAGCAGAGGGTAGATTCGCTACCCCGACAGGCACCCCTCTAACAATCCGTGCCACTTGGGCAAGCCACATGGGGCGGGAACAAGCTCAGGCTCTCACCAGCAAGCTCATCAGTGACTACCCTACCACCCGCTGCATCGCCATGAGTGGAATCTGTGCTGGCCGCCGTGGAGATGTGGCCTTAGGGGACATGATCTTTGCTGATCGGTTGTGGTCTTATGATGCAGGAAAGATCAAGGTGGAAAATGGGGAGGATAAGTTCCAAGGAGATTTGCTCCAATACAGACCAGGATCAGCATGGAAACAGCGAATGCAACATGTGTTTCCTTCAGCAGAGGCTCCGTGGTTGGCACAGCGACCACGACTACCACTGGAATACCAGGAAGATTGGGTTCTCTTGCGCATACTCGCTGGAGTAGATCCTCGGCGCCACGCTGATTTCAATACTGAATGCCCAAATTGGAGCGATGTTCTCCCTCGTTTATTGGACAAAAGAAAATGGATAGAGTTGAAGTGTAAGTGGTTCAAAAAAGATTTAAGCCTTACCCCCGCAGGTCGAAAAAAGGCTGAGGAGTTAGAATTACTTTATCCACACAAACTTCCTGATCCACCTGTGTTCCGCATTCACGTTGCGCCAATGGCTACAGGTGCAGCAGTTATCGAAGATGAGAGGATTTTCCATCGTCTCGCTGATTCTATGCGTAAGGTACTCGGAATAGATATGGAGGCCAGTGCTCTTGGCGCGTTGGCAGAAATTCATGATTTGCCTGTCGTGGTGGCAAAAGGAGTTTCAGACTACGGCGACCCATTGAAAGATAACCGCTATCGTGAGTTTGCTGCGCGTGCATCGGCTGAATGTTTGATTATCTTGCTTCGTGAATCAATAGACTTGCTCCTTGAGTTGGGTTCGGACAATAGTGTAGATATGGCTACACTAATTCAGAAGGGTGTGGCTGATATACATAAGCGCTTTGATGATGTTGATCAGGAACTGAATAGCCTAACTGAAAAACCTGAATTATATGGTGATGGTGTTCTTGCTGAGCATCACGGCACAGATGCTTTGTGTGTGCTCGAAGGCATTTTAAAACGACGCGCCTCGTTTGGACAGGACACAATGGGAGAGCTACGCCAGTTAGCTAACCATGTTGGGGATAGGGGTAAGTTCCGGGCTGCACCCGCATCTATCAAAGCAGAGATATATAACTGGATTGCGCGAATGGCCGCAAGCAGTGACTTAGTGCCTGACGCAGAGAAAGCTATCGAAACTGTTAAGATATTGGGAGGTACAAGCTCGCCAATAACGCTCTCGTGGTTGGATGTTGCACGGGGAGACGTTGATGCAGGTCTCCAGCGTCTACGTGTCTCTAATGATGCTGAAAGCCGTAGCAATATATTCGCAATACTTCGTAGAAAGAAGGGAAACCAAGAGGCTTTATCATATTTTGATTCCTTAGAAAAAATATATCCTGAACAATTTACAGCGATAGGTTGGAGAAACGTGGTTGGCTGCCTCGCTGAGGCAGAACGTTTGGGTGACGCTACAGAAATACTTTTAACTCTGCCTGACGATTATGTCTCTGAATGTCCAGTCCTAGGTTATGTCAGTGGTATCGTCTATGCAGCTCACTTGGTCTCAGAGGATTACCGGTATAGAGTTATAGATGGTGAATTTTTATATGCTAATGAACACCTTATAGAGGGTGCGAGTACAGAGAAGTGGCAGCAACGGGCACGTGATGCCTTTCAATCAAGCATTGAAGCTGCGAGAGAAGTTAATGACAGCGAGCTTAATAAATCAGCTACCGATTGGGCTCGGTGGTTGAATCTAATTGATCCTTTGTACAAAGAGGATGAATTGGCAAAGCTTGCTACAGATATGATTGATGGCAACAAGGCTATTGATATATTGCCCTTCGCCATTAACTTCAGAGTAGAATTTGATCCTGCCCCTATTGAAAAACATCTGACTCGAGCTGAAACTCTCGGTGGTCTTACAAATGCAGAACTCAATGCAAAGCTATTATTGTTGAGGTATTTTAAAAAATTTCCTGAACTTGCTTATTTCATCGAGGACAACTGGGACAGACTACTTGAAGTCGGTAGTATTGCTACACTTGGGGGGGAACTTATCGGTGCCTATGTGAGCATTGGTGAATGTGGACGTGCGGAAGAGGTTTTAAATGATAAAGAAACTGATCTTTATCCTCTTGATGTACCTCGATTTCGGTTAATGATAGATCAGTGTCGTGGAAAAGATCCAACTCTGCGCGCCAAGGAAATATTTGAATCGTCGGGAGCTATTGAGGACCTTTGGAATTTGGTATATAGCCTTGAGTCAAAGCGGCGTTGGTCAGATCTCAAGCCCTATGCGCTTTCGCTTTTTGAACGTGAACAAAATTCAGAAACTGCACTACGTGTTGTTGAATGTCTTCGTCAGACTAATGCGCCTGATGAAGATATTATTGCATTCTTAAATAAATGTACTGATCTTGTGAATCTAAATGCAGAGCTTAAGTCAGCTAAGGCATGGGCATTATACCACCTTGGTGATGTTGAAAAAGCTCGACGACTGAACGACCAATTACTTATTGCTCGCAAAAATGTTAACGACCTCGGATTAGATATTAATCTTGCTGCGAGAATGGGCGATTGGGAAAGATTTACCGATATTGTTGCGCGGGAATGGGAGGGACATAGCGATCTGCCAACTCACATGTTATTGCATATTGCCAAGTTAGCAGGATGGCAAGCAAAAGATAGAGCTATCAAACTTGCAGAAGAAGTTGTCGAACGACATCCAGATGATCCTAATATACTTATGCAAGCTTACAGTATACCTGCTGCATTAGCACGGGACGATATCGCAATGCCTTGGTTATATCGTGCTGCCCAATTGTCAAAAGAGGACGAGGGGCCAATAACTAGCCATTCATTCCGTGAAGTTGTCGAGATAATGAAAGACCGTGGTGACGATTGGCAGAGAAAGAACGATTTGTTCCGCAGTGGCAAGATCCCTATGCATTGGGCTGTTTCCATGTTTAATGTTCCGCTTAGCCGTTTTCTAATTACAATCCCGAGGGAAAACAAAGGCCAAGCGGATGCCCGTAAGCGCTACCCGATACCTGTTCGTTCGGGCACACGGCATTCAATTGACGTTGAGGGTGTAAGTAAGCTGTTACTTGATATTACGTCCATCTTTTTATTAAGCGAACTAGGTCTCCTCATCCGTGTGCTCAATGCTGTGGAGGAGATATATCTTTCCCCTCGGACAATGGAAGTTCTCCTTTACGAAAGGGAGAAGGTTGCATTTCACCAGCCGTCTCGAATTGATGCGGTAAAACCACTGATAGAAATGTACAGAAGTGGCCACATTAAGCTTGCTTATGGAAAGAGGCATGATGCTCTCGTCGAGGAAATTGGTGAGGAATCGGCGACTTTATTGGGAGAGGCAAAACAAAACAATGGCCTCTGCATTCACTCAGGAACACTCTACCGGGTTGGTTCCTATATGGATGAGGAAGCTGATCTGGGTGAGTTTGCAAACTATCTGGCAAATCCTTTAGTTGTTGCAAATACCCTACATGAGGAGGGTCGGATCACTTCAGCTATCCAAACTGAAGCATTGGCATTTCTCAGCCGAGTCAGCAATGACGAAGTAACGGAAATAAAACTTGCCCCCGGTGCTCCTGTTTTTCTCGACAGAGTATCTACCCAGTACCTTGCTGAAGCAGGACTACTGACTGAACTTGTTAACACTGGGCGAAAAGTTTTAGTTCATGCTAGCGCTGTAGAAGAATGGGAAGCGTTAGTTGCAACTGAACCTCATACAGAAGAAATGGTTAAGTCACTGGAAAACATACGCCAGATTCTCAGAGCGGGGATGACAGATCAAAAAGTGAAGTTCATTCGTGAAGGCAAAAGGGATGAGGATGATGGACGACTTAGCATCATCGAGATGCCAGTAATCGATTTGTTTTCAGAAGGTGGATGCGTTGATGCCGTTTGTATTGATGATCGTTACCTTAATTCAATGCCGTTCCTAGAGGACCGTAAAGGAAGAAAGGTGCCACTAATCTGCTCACTTGATGTGATTGATATGCTGGTGGATCGTGAAGAAATAACGGATGCTGAACGACGCGAGGCCATCCATCTGATGAGAGAATGGACTTTGTTTACACTGCCTATAGAGGAGAAGGAACTGTCACAACTACTATTAGCGAGGGAGACAGATGAAGAAGGAAAACTCAACGAAGGAGCAGAGCTAAGGGTCATCCGTGAGTACTTGGCGAGGCTCCATTCAGCCGATGTCCTGTGTTCAGCACCTGACCTTGACTACTTGGATGGGCTTTGGCGGACGGGTCAAGCGGTGATCAACAAGCTCTGGCTCGACGAAACTAATACAGTTGAGGTGATTGAAGCTAGAGCAGATTGGGTTGTAGACCATATTATTCCTGATATCGAGTTGGCAACACGCTTTGCGCCGGATCGCGATGAACGACTGGAACAAATTGCTGTTGCTCGGCTCATGTCCGTTCTATTTCCTCCAAATATACCGATAGAGCGCAGGAAAAAATATGCGGAGTGGTTGAACAGAAAAATTATTGCAACTAATTTCCCAGCTAATATTGATCTGATCAAGAAACTTGTCGATCAAACGAGCGATTGGGTTGTAATGCGCGTAAAGGAGATTGTTGATGAACTTGAATCGTGAGGTTGCGAGAAGACTTACTAATAATTTTCCTGAAATTATTCTTGAACAGCTGTTGGAAAATGAGGAATTCGTTTCGTTCACTAGTCTATGTGGTCTCAATTATCCCGATATAGGTGTTTTTGAACACGAGCAAGTACTTGCTAAATTACAGGAAGCCTATGAGGGTGATTGCTCAGTTACTTTAATTAACCAGGATGAGGTTGAGTACAAGATTGAACGGCTGGAAGAAGGAACTCGCATCACACCTTTAGAAGGTGAGCATGATGGACGAATTGTGTATGAATTTCAATTTCTCGATCCAGAAAAAGATGTTCGTATGACGGCCTTTAACGAGGCTGCTGCCGCCTGCATGCCATCGTTGATTTCTGAAAGTTACTGGCAGTCTACCCTCGCTGATGGCCCACTTTCTGAATACAGACTTATCAGTTTTGTGTCTGATATCCACCTATCACCAAACCAGTTACTTGCGTCATTCGATCAGAAATTTCGCACTGGTTCGATAACATCAAATGATCTTATTCCGACTTCACTATCCTATTATGAGACATTGGTTGGACCCTGCCCTACAGGGCAAGATGTTGATAGCTACATCACGCAAGTGCTTATTCCTCATCAAAGTAGTATGTTCATTAAATCAATAGATGTTGGGTTGAATTACATCCTCCCAACAAATATTGATCAGAGACTGTCGCCAGCTGCTTGGTTGACAGATATCCCATTAGATGCATTGTTGCCAACCCTTGAAAACTTCGCAAAATCAAGTAATCCCTTTGTGCTTATTGGGGTTTTGGAGATTGCCCTCTTGAGAGTTAATGACAACGCGGCCTTGGAAAGCGTGATAGAGAGAATCACAAAAACATTGGTTGGCGGTAACTTGCCAGATAGTAATATTTCAAAATACTATAAGATTATGCCTTCGCTCATAAAGGCATGCCTATATAAGATTAGTATCGAAAAAGAGTTTTGGGGAATACCACCATATTGGCGTCGTCTGGTTGCTTTTACACATGCCCATTTTTTATATGATATATTGATCTCGCACCCTTTAAATATTGATTCATTCATCACGTGGTGTGATGGTCTTATAACTAACGATATGGTTGTTGCTCAATTACTCGATATGCAGTTGGAGCCACTGTGGCAGACTGATGCACTTTCTAAAATTAGTCTGCAAGCAGAGGTTGTTGGCCGCATAGCTTTGATGGAGAAGTCATTGAAGGTTGACGGGGTTGAACTCTCCGACTGGCTTGACATTAAAAGCATGGTAGATGAGTTAAATAAACATGATGGATTTTTGTATACTTCCCTCCCTGGGCCGATGGAAGGTGGTCAAAGGCTTAATCAGTCAAGAGTTGTAGAAACCACAGACTCAGAATCAATGAAATCTACATTCAAAGGAATTTTATCGGACCTAGAAAGAGATCCTTCCGGTCCTTCATGGTTCCGGCTTTACATAAGTAGTAAAATGTTACGTTTCGACCAAGATTTGTTGGAAGATGTCACAAAAGCAACTGGTGGAATTATCTTTCCAGATAGAGATGAAGAGCAAGATAAGTTCTTCGATAATTTTTCATTCGCAGCATCAATCGCCGCCGCTCAATCATGCGAGAAGATGGCAGATGCTGTAATAGATTCTTTGCTAAATGAAGCTAATAAATTTAACGATGCTTTTAAAGCGAAAGCTGGATATCTGGTCATTTTAATTTCGTCAGCGGCTTTTATTGACAAAAAAGAATGGTTAGAGTGGTTGGAACGTCGAATGGCTGATTACTCCTTCTCACTTCCTAAAGGCAGTGCTTGCTCCGAACTCCTTTCAAATCTTGAAACGCTACAGACGTTTTTTCCGATTAGAGAAAGATGCTTTGGACGAGCTAGGAAATTTGCATCTTCCGCACTTAACTGATTGTTATTACTGAACCAGTCGGTTCAAACTATGTTGGTCGTTTTGTCGGGCGACCCGTTTTCAGTTTACCCGCCTCTCCCGTAGGGCGAACCCAAGGGCCATAGAGATATGGCCGCCACTGTTCCTCTGTTTGCAGTGCAAACACCAGCAACCGCGCAGTCAGCCAATGCCGATAACGAGTGCCTGGTGTCAGGTGGGCTGTTTCCTCCACCAGATACCAACGCAGGTGTTTCACCTGCCATTGATAGGGGCCAACCTGCCAGCGCCGCCAGATGGTCTCGGCAATATGTACTGCCCGTTGCAGATGGGCGGGCACCGTACCTTTACGTGACCCCGGCAGTCGTCGCACCAGCAAATCGTGTGCAGTGCGTGACGCTTGTTGTTGGTTTGCCGGGTTGGCCATCAGCGGGCACTCCCGATATAGGCCGATACCACATCAACCCGGCCATGTCCCAGTTCGGCAGCGATGATCGCCCGTGCCGCTTTGTCGTTCTCTTTGTCAGCCGTTCTTTCGCCTGTCACCACTGGGGCAGGGTAGCCGGTTAGTTGTTCGTAACGCATACAGGCATAGGCGGCCCGCAGGTCATGAAAGCCCTTTAACTCAGTATCATGGGCAACACGTGACCAGGCATGATAGGCGTGATCACGCCACTGTTGATAGTGATTTCCCTCGGGGATCAGGTTGTGTGCATTGCCTTGTACCTCAGCCGCCCTATGCAACGTTGCTGTTGTCACTGGCAACACCGGCACCCAACGATCGATACTATGACCTCGGCCACCTTTAGTGCCTTCGGTGATGTTTACCGCCCCTTTGTGCCCTGCCTGTTGCAGGGCCATGCGGGCATCCAGCAGGGTGGCCTCGCGGAAACTCAGGCCCAGATCGCGGGCTAACTCCGCCACCACTGCGACACGGGCCTCACTTCGGTCACGTAAATCTGAAACCACCTGTTGCAGACGCTCGCGCGCCAAACCTGCCGGTGCTGACTGGCGCACGTTGTTGCGTTCGCCCACTAATCCAGACGGTGAGACTCGAACCTGTGAATCACCCCGCATCGCTTCCAGTACTACATTCACCGACGAGAGCAGATTCTGTGCATAGCTCACCGCTATCTCATCGTTGGTGACCTGCTGTTGCAGTGATCGGCCATAATCAGTCACCAGATCCGCCGTCACCTGGCGCACATCCCGTACACCCTCTTCACGGGCATAAGCACAAAACTGCCGCCAGCGTTCTGTATGGGAGGCTTGCGTGCCGTAATGGCCTTCGCCATAACGATCCGCCAGGGCATTCTTACCCGCCCAGGCCATTTGCTTGCCAAAACTAAAATTTCGTTCTCCTCCAATTTTGCCCATTGCTATACCTTCATGCTGTTAAGTGTTAAACCGGGTTAAGCGCCGGTCGCGCTGTGGCGACTTCCCGTCACCGTGGGGCTGTCTCGTACCGACAGCGGGGCAGTTATCACCTGAATACGTGGCACCTCTGCACGGTCTGCTTTGCGCAGATCGCAGGTCAGGTACTGGCTGACACAGATCAAAGACCTGCCGCCGTATTCAGGGGTTTGTCGGCTTTTGCATCGGCACGACATGCCGAGAAAGCCTGTATTGACAAGACATTGCGCCATGTTCATGACGCCCGTCTCTGTGGACATGCTGCGCGTCGCCAACAAAGACGGGCGCAATGATTTAATGCTGCAACAAATAAACTGGTGCAACTGGACTGATGACGATTGGCGGTCAGTGGAGTGGGGTGAATCCCGGAGGTGGACAAAAAAGGTTAAGGCATGACCCGCAGTCTAAAGACTGTCGCACCTGGCCGGGTCGAAGTGGTGCGGGTGCCGATGACTCGGCAGAGGTATCGCTGAATAACCGCAACGATAACGGTTTTGGAATCTTATCATACCCCTTAGCCAGGCAATTAACCACCTGAATAATGGCCTCGCTGGGCCGCTATTTCAACCCTTTTTCCAAGCCATTCGCTTTCGGAATATCAATCCACCTCAAGGGGGAAGGGGGGTACCCCTTCGTTTGAGGGACCACACGGCGTTAAGTTTGGCAGCGGGTGTAGACCAGATCACTTTGTCTACTATCAGCTAGCGTGCATCCGGTGACACTGGGGATGCACTCGGACTACTGGTGTTCTGGCGCAGGGATCAGTTTCGTCGTTTGCCGTGGTTCCGATTGCGGGTTTCAGTTCGCGCTAGGACCGGGTTTAACCAATAATGTTTGTTGTTGCAATGCAAATAAGATCGCCGGTTTGGTCCCAGGCTGTTGCCAGATCCAGTTTTCGGGTATTGGCAGTGCCAACACTTTCAACTGATACCGGATCGTTTCCTGAGGTGTTGCCACTGCCCACATCTTTCTGGCTATTCAGTACATATATCTAAATGTCTGGATTACCTGGTATTTTTTCGGGGCCTTACCCCAGAAATAGATGTTACTGACGCGAGTAAACAGGGCAAACGCATAGTTGTCATTGGCGTGACGAAAATGCGTATCTTGTAGCTTCGGGAGAAGTAACAGATAAAAAGAGGCATGGCGGTTTGAGGGCAAGACGGTGGCTGTGTTGTTCGTGAAGGCCGTTCATTCTGCGGGTAAAAAATAATGGACCGCCCATGGTTAGTATGGGGGGAGTTAACTTCGATAGTTTCAAAAACATATATACGTGAATATTCTCGTTTTGGTAATGTTGAATGTCGAACAGGTCACCAGGTAAGGCATCACGCAATGACGTACTTGTAGCCAAACATTGACGATTTAAGCTGGCATATTAGTATAAAAATTATCCACACACCTGTCATATTTAACCTCAGATTTGCATAAGCGCACTCTCTTCCTAGCGTGAAATCTTAATACGCAGTTTCCTAAGTTGAAAGATATAAGCAATCAAACCGGCTAACAAATTCATCATAAAACTCACCTAGCTACGGTACAGGGTATGTTCTATTTGGAAAATATTATTAATCTGGTTAAAAAATTATTCCAATAATATAGCATTTACATAACATCAGTCTGTCTCACAATGGCATGACTTGTAATTTTATGTTTTTCGGATACTGGCGATCAAACTGACTAAGCGTGCCCGCCACTCACTGACAAGTTCATCCAGTACAGCCTGCTCAGCGGGGTATGTGCGTCCCTTTCGTTCAACGCTTACTGATGTCAGTATTATATCATCTAATTATTAGCCCAGATCGGTGCTGAAGTATTTTAATGACTATCAGGTCTTATTAGCAATGGCGTTGCTTACGTTTTTGTTTGCGTAACTTAGATATTTCTAAGCGTGCGTAATTGGATTGTGTTTGATGCAGCTATTCATATGAATGACTTGATATATATGTCATGCGATACACGCCAAAGTTTGTGCCGTTTGCAATGATAGTAGTAATCAGATTTTTATGAGTTGCATGTTAAATCTTTGAGGGTGTTATTCCCCGTAGCTTGCTACGTTTAGAAGGCATTGTAATGAAAATCTACGATTTTCAAACAATTCCGCTGAATGCCCCCTCAGCTTGCTGCGGGGTAGTTTATTTGTGATCCATGAATGTTTTCAAATACGTTTAGGAGTAACGTTTCTTGATCGATAAGATGCAGAAAATCGGTAATATGCCACTTGTTTAAGTGAAATAGCTAAAGAGATCATCTTTGCTCGTGTGGTAGATGGGTGAAATATAATCCTGGTTTCTATTACTATTCGAACGTATAGTTACTTCCTCTCTATAAATTACTATAAATTTAGTTGTGTCAATGACTGCTTTACGGATCGAACCTTAGTTGTTGACAAATTAAACCTCTTAAACATTAAACATGGAGAATTCATTATGTCGACTCAAAAACAAACTTTACAAGTTCAAGCTGCAAGTCGTGGTTTCAGCTGGCCAGCTCTTGTTTGGGCTGTGCCGCTTGACTCCCAGAAGAAGTAAGTTGCATCGCGAGGGGCTTCGGCCCCTCCACACCAATCACTATGACAAGGAGTTGACAAATGGATAGTATAGGTGAGTTAGGGCGTCTTTTTCAGTCCAATGAAGTGTTTGTGTTAGCTGATAACGAGGAATTTCTTCAAAAGGCGGAAGAACGAGGTTTTCGTGTTATGGATTTACTATCCACTAGCGAGATTCCTTATAATACTGTGAATATCTCATTTTCGGACGAAGGAGCCCGCAAAGTATTTGAACTTACATCTGAAAATAAAGATGCGCGGATGATTTTTTGTGCGGCGCATGTCTTTGATAAGTCACTGCCTTCGGTAATCTATAGTTTGGATTTGATGCGTCGAAGCAACTATATAGAAGCAATAGACAAGCAACAATCTATCATTGAGATGCTTTCATCCAAAAAGAAAGTGGGTTTTCGTGGACCCAACTCTCTGGGTGAAGTAACTCTCAATCATACGGCGTCGCCATTTGGTCTTCAAAAGAACTGTCTTAACGAGCCCTTCGTTTTATCAGTGGCAGAATTTTTCGAAGTACATTATTCCCATGTTGATCCAAACAAGCCATGTCCATTCCATCTTAATGGAGCGCTTGAGGTGAGCGGTGTTCTTTCTGTACTTCGGCCAACGGGAATAAACCCGTATCAGGGTTCTAATATAGAAGTTCAGAAACTTATTCACGATGTAGCGCGTGCCAAAAAAAACATATTGCAAGTCAATGATAATATTATCTCTTCATTCGATGTAGATGGCAGAGAGAAAATAGATCTGCTGAGAAAAGTTTCCGGTAAACGAGGCCTTGAGCTCACGGAATTTGCCGTTGGTGTTAATGGAAGCATTAAAGGAGTAGTAAACTATGGTATTAATTCTCAAGTGAATGAAGGAATAGATGGAGTACACGTCGCGATTGGGGATGGAGTTACTGGTTACCATATAGATTTTCTCTCCCCTGGTGTAAAAGTGTACCCTGAGGCCGTATAACTTCTGTTCGCTTGAGATATTTAAAAATAAATTATAACGAACCAATCTGCATATAGGTTTTTCGGCCTCGTCATTCATATAGAGATTATTTTATGCTTGGTGATATAGCAGAAACCATCAATACTGAGTGTAAAGTGAGTAAGCCTGTTACTAGTGAAATTTACCATATCCTATATAATCTTCTGTTGTATCTAAAAGATTACCCGCTGTTAATCGTCGTAGCACTTATACTCGTTCTCTTTGAGAAAACAGCCAACATAATGCTAGCACTGTCTCTTCGAGAGATTATCGATGCGCTGGAGAGCCCGGATAAGGATGTAATTCTAGGACCTATAACTCTAGTTCTATTATATGGTGTACTACGTTTAATAGGGCCAGCTTTTGCTGAACTTCGAGATGTCCTATTTTCACAGGTCAGTGAGAAAGTCAGCAAGCGTATTGGAGTGCGAGTACTTTCTCATGTTCTTTCACTTGATGCGGAGTATTATACACGCACCGCAGTGGGGAGTATTTGTCGTGATCTCGACAGAGGTATTGCAGGGGTGAGCTTTCTTCTTAGGTATATGCTTTTCAATGGCGGCCCAACATTGGTTGAGATTGTTCTCATTCTTGCAGTGCTAGCGGGTGCGGTAAGAATTGAATACGCAGTGATTGCTCTCGTGGGTGTTGTTGCGTATTTGGTTATCTCGATCGCTGCTAATGAATGGCGAGTTAAATTTGTTTCTCAAGTTAATATTCATAACAGTAGTGCAAATGCTTGCGCGACGGAGTGTATCGCTAACTTTGAGGTTATCAAACTTCATGGAAGTGAGTCTTTCGAATCAACAAGGTATGCAGGAGTGATGAGTGCTTGGGAGCTCGCGCGTATAACGGATCGTCGGACACTTTCTTTTGTCATAATTGGACAAGTCTTAATTATAGCAGTAACTATTTCTGTGATGTTACTTTTAGGAACGCATGACTATCGAGATAATGAGCTTTCCGTTGGTGGTTTTGTAATGTTAACTGCGTTGATTGCGCAGCTTTTCGCACCGCTAAATCTTCTGGGTTTCGTGTATCGAGAAATAAGACAAGCATTAGCAGATGTGGAGCGTATGTACGTTTTACTGGATGAGCACCCGATAGTTGTAGATGTCCTAGATTCAAAGAAGCTAAAGAAACCTATAAAACAAATAGCGTTTGAGCATGTGTGGTTTGAGTACACTAAAGGTCGCCCCGTACTTAAAGATCTAACATTTTCGATTTCCGCAGGGGAGTATGTTGCTTTCGTAGGTGCAAGTGGTTCTGGGAAATCAACAATTGTACGCCTTATAGCCAGGCTATATGACACCAATAGAGGGCATGTTGCCTTTGACGGTATTGACATAAGAAACCTTAAACAGTCAAGCTTACGGCAATGCATTGGAATTGTTTCTCAGGAAACAATGCTGTTTAGTGCAAGTCTCGCGGATAATATTGGCTATGGCGCTCCAGATGCAGGTCTGGAAGCGATCTATGAGGCCGCCTTAAAAGCTGGGCTAGGGAAGTTAATGGTAAGATTACCCAACGGTTTGGACTCCCATTTGGGTGAAAGAGGTGTAAAATTATCAGGAGGGGAGCGTCAGCGTGTTGGAATAGCGCGTGCTCTTGTCCGTAATCCCCAGGTTCTTGTCTTGGATGAGGCAACAGCATCTCTGGATTACGGCACGGAGTCAAAAGTGCTAGCAGCTCTTAAAACTGTTAAGGAAGGTCGCACCACAATAGCAATTGCGCATCGTTTAACATCTGTCATAGATGCAGACAGAATTTTTGTATTGCATGATGGAAATCTGGTTGATGTAGGTAAGCATGATGAGTTATTAAAGAAAGGAGGCCTTTATAGTCAGCTATGGCACAAGCAGAATAAGAACCATTTCTCCCCAAAACCTACTGAATTAAAGTAAGTTTAATATCTGTTTCCAAAGAGTTAGTTATCTACATTACATCAGCGTAATACTGTATTATCACATGTGCCCTACGCAGTATTGATTAAGGTGTGACAAGATAGGTATGTAGATAACTAAATACACGAAACCCGAGGTGGTGATAGAGGTTTAAACCAGAGGCTGTTGAGGTAAGAAAGATGGTATTGCATCCATTGTCGAAACAGTCGACGCATAATTGGTTGATACACTCCTTTGCAAAACCTTTCCCTCTCGCCTCTTTGACAGTTGCCACCCAGTCGATAATTGCCGTTGTTTGGTAGCAAACAGCTAGACCACAAGTAACTGGGTTACTTCCCTCATATCCGATACGTCCAATTACCGATTTATTCAACACAGCTCTTTCGTTTGAAAAGCTTGCACGTACCTCACCGTCTGGATAAGAAAAGGCTCTTTCACTAACTCTAATTAGACTCTCTAGTGTTTCTGCAGTTTGCATTTTCTGGGTTTGAAGTGCTGGATATGAATCACGCAAAAAAGGTTGACCGCAAAACATGCGGCACTGCCGACCTAGCGATCTAGCAGAAAATTTCATTAATACGGTTTGCAGGTCTGTTTCTTCGTCTCTGCAAATAATAGAGAATGCACGCTTTAGGGGGAAAAAAAAATCACATGCATGCTGGAGAAACTCCTCAGCTGAAATCGACGGCCCTTGTCGTATTGCAAGGTTACGTATAGGGGTTGGATAATCTGTGGGGCCGGCAATCATTAGCCACGAGTCATGATTCAATATAGTAACAGATTGTTGCCACCCAGCTTGCACCTTTAATGTATCGACTAAAACTGTATCCGCCAAATACTTTTCACTTAGAGATAAGCTTGTACCGTTACTCGGGATGCCATTGAAATAGCTCATATTACGTCACTTGTAGTAAGATGCTAAATGATTATGCGTATTTTGGTTGATTGCGAATCGAGTACCCAGCATCGGCTAACGCATCGATTATGTTTTTCAGATGATACTCTACTTCTTCATCATTAAGAGCCCTATCGTGGTGTTGAAAATGCATCCGCACTCCGATACTTTGTTGCCCAGCCTCGATCCTGTTGCCATGATAAATATCAAATGGCGCAAGCGTGGAAAGATATGGCCCTGCAGACCATCGAATGATAGTTGCGAGTGTGGCATAACTGACTTTGCTTGGAGCGACAACCGCTAAATCACGTTCAGCTGAAGGTTGTCGGCTGTACTCTGTATATATGGCAGGTCGAGTGATTAGAGGTAAATTAATCTCGGCCAAATAGGTTTGGCCAATCTCATAATCTTGCTCTATTTCAGGATGGAGACGTCCCATAACACCAATATCCTGGCCTTGCCAGATAACGCGAGCGCTCACACTTGGGTGAAATCCGGGCTCATAGTTTGGATGCAACTCCAAATCAACGTTTGCATGATCTGCTAGTTTTTCCATTAATGCTCGGAGTACAAAGAAGTCTGTCGATTGGCCAGCCAGCCAGCATTGCGTAATCCACTCCCCTTGCAGCAGAAGACCGAGCCTCTCAGACTCCCGTTCAACAAAGACTCGTCCGATCTCAAAAAAAGCGTTGCAGGATTGGCTTCGATTGGCCAGCGCAGCTGCAATTAGTCCGGGTCGTAATGATGTCCGAAGGGCTTTCCGTTCTGTACTCAACGGGTTTTTTATAAGCACGTGGGAGTTTGGCGACCCTGTCCGCTGGAGAGATTCTTCACTCGTGAAAACGTAATTCATTACCTCCTGTAAACCCATCGCTGATAGTTTTGCACGAAGAACTCTGTGAGTAACATCGTCTAAAGCTGGTGTGAAGCAAACATTCGGGAATGTCTCAGGTATATGTTCATAGCCATACAAACGAGCAACTTCTTCAATTAGATCCTCCTCTAGCATAAGATCATAGCGCCAGCTGGGAGGTGTAACCTGCCATGCGCTAGACGATTCAGTTTCAACGGTACATCCGAGCCGGATTAGATATTGCTGTTGGACAGATGGTGTAACATCAAGACCAGTGAGGAATTGCACACGATCGGAATTAAATTCTATTGTGGGCCTAACGATATCATGTCCCAACCGGCGGTAGCATGGTTGTGCTTGACTGCCGCCAACGATATTGATCAGTTGTGTGAGACGTGCTGCCGCAAGCGGTGGAAGATTTGGGTCAACCCCTCGCTCAAATCTGTAATGTGCTTCGGTTACGAGCTTATGCCTTTTAGCCCCCTTGCGAATAATTGCAGGATCTAAGTGAGCCACTTCTAGCAAGATAGAAGTGGTCCCAGAAGATACACTATGTTCCGCACTACCGATCACACCGGCAAGAGCAACCGGAGAACCCTTACCGCTTTGATTTTCTGAAGCAATAACCAAGTCGGCGGTACTAAGGGAAAGTTCTTGACCGTCTAACGTGGTTAACAACTCACCTTCTCTCGCAGTGCGAATGTGAATTGTATTCCCGTGTAGAGTGCTGCGATCATATATGTGTGATGGTTGGCCCAGTTCAATTGTGACATAATTTGTTATATCAACAATATTATTACAGGGCATAATCCCGGCTGAAACCAATCTGTGACGCAACCAAATAGGGCTTGGTTTCACAGTAACACCGTTAATCTGCAGCATTATGAACTGCGAGGATGCTGCAGGCTCCTGTATATCTAGTTGGAACTCTGTTTTTCCCTCTGCTTCAAGTGAAAGCCCTTCTGCGGGATGTCTGATTGCCACACTAAGCTTGGCGGCAAGATCACGCGCCACTCCAAGAATGCTTAACGCATCAGCCCTGTTCGGAGTGATTTCAAGTTCAATCACAGTCTCGGACGGCCAAAGTACTGTTAACTTTTCACCTAGTGGAACATCTTCAGCAAACTCGATAACTCCGTCGTTATATTTATAAAGCCCGAGTTCCTTTGGGCTGCAAAGCATACCTTCAGAAAGAATGCCATACGACTCTCGAGCCTCTATTGGGTCGAGCCCTGGTAATTGGGCACTTGGCAATGCTAATGCGGTGCGAAGTCCCCTGTACAAACCCGGAGCACTGCAAACAACGGAATATACTTTGTTACCATCTGATACTTGTACCCTTGACAAGGATGACGAATTTTTCAGCTTCTCGACAGTATCGATTCTGACGATTACAACATCGTCTGGAGCGGCAGCGCGTTCACAAATGCTTTCAACATTCAAGCCAATTCCAGTCAGTATATTGCCCACCTCCTTTGGGCTATTCAGGTTAGGAACTAGATTCTGTAGCCAGCTGTACGGTATTTTCATAACCCGTTTCCTCGGAATTGTTTCAAAAAGCGGACATCGTTTTGATGGAAGTAGCGTATATCTGGAATACCGGATGATGTGAGTGCTAAGCGTTCTATGCCGAAGCCAAAAGCAAAGCCAGTGACGTTTTCATACCCTACTGACTTGAACACATTAGGGTGGACCATTCCGCATCCGCCAAGCTCAAGCCATTCTGAGCAACCCGTACGAGGATTTTCCCACCAAATCGAAAATTCCGCGCCGGGTTCCACAAATGGAAAAAAGGACGGCTGCAATTTGGTCTTAACCCGATCACCAAATAGTGATTTGGCCATTGTATTGATCGCACCTCGCAAGTCACCCATGGTAATTCGTTCATCCACGACTAATGCTTCAAACTGATGAAATTGCGCTTCGTGGGTGGCGTCGATTGCTTCATTACGAAAAACCCTGCCCGGGACAACGATTTTAAATGGAGGTTTATGGTTCTCCATATATCTAATCTGTACAGGGCTGGTATGGGTTCGCAGCAATCGACCATCAGTTGTCCAAAATGTATCTTGTGTGTCTCTAGCAGGATGTTCGTCGGGGAAATTGAGTGCGCTAAAGTTATAGTGATCCGTTTCTAGCTCAGGGCCAACAACCACCTCATAGCTCATAGTATGGAAGACATCAATTAACCGGTTAACGATTTGTGTTAGGATGTGTTGACCTCCAATGGGATAGCCGTATCCTGGGAGCGAGACATCAACGCGTTCGCGTTCCAGTACCTTTTTTACGTCCTCCTGCTCCAGCAGTGTACGTTGATTTCTTATCGCTTGCTCCAGGAACTGCTTAGTTGCGTTAAGTTCTTGACCACGGGATTTCCGCTCATGCGGGGGAAGCTGGCCCAAGATCTTCAATTCCTTTGTGAGAATCCCATTCTTACCGAGATATTTGACCTGCAAACTTTGAAGCATTTCATAATCAATGGCAGCAGCAATTGCTTTCATGGCTTCTTGTTTCATCGAGCTTCTCCTTGATTACCTATACTTATTAGAGTTGGTCATGAATACTCCCTGCACGGGAAATCGAGTGATCTCGCTTTAACCAAGAGTGTATTCTTGAGCGAGACATGGGATACGGAATGGAGATATGTGCCGATAGACGTAGAACGGAATCTATCTATTAGATGTAAATTGCAAATTTTGGTTAACAACATTGAACTCTCCTAACTTACGCGTTGGCCGACTGAGGGTGCCCCGGTCACAGTTCTGAAGGTAGTACTTCGGCTAGCGTTTCATCCGTAGAGTTTTTAGAGACCGAACGTATCCCTACCCCAGATCCTTAGACAAGACCTGGGCAAAATAAATCGAACTACTATTAAATAGTGTAAGGTCATGAGGGTCGTACGTATCCTGGTATTTTTTTCGATAATAACAACATCCTTACCTCCATACAACCTTCTAATCCCTATTATATATACTCTGCCATCGGTTAGAGCCACCCGATATGAATTGCATGGCTAATTGCTTGCGCTCTAGTTGTTACGTTTAGTTTGCGATAGATATTAGCTAAATGGAACTTAACTGTCGGCTCTGAGATATAAAGCAAACGGCCAATTTCCCAAGCGGTTTTTCCTTTTTCCGCCCATTTAAGTGTCTCAAGTTCTCTCTTTGTGAGCGGGTTCGGTGGCGGTAAGACCGGATTAGATATTGCTATGTTTAGTGCCGGCAAAATACTTTTTATAATATAGACTGTAGTTTCCGGCAGTACGGGGCTGTCTGTCGATAGGGAACAGATTGTTGCAAGGTTTTTATCTTTGTCAGATTTATCTTGTGTTGTAATGCTATAAGCAAATCCATCCATTAATCCAAAGTCTTGCGCCGCCTCAATAAAAACTTTAGCTCCAAGTTTGTCATAGCCTTTGTAGGCGTGGCTCCAACGGAAAATATCGGTTTTATCAAGGGAAAATCCAAGCACAGGGTCGATTCGCTGGAAATCCTGATCTCGATATATATCTACCCACTCCAAGCTATAACTTATATTGATAATTTGTTCTATACACATGTAGTTATTGCGATGAAACTGGCACAAAATCAGGCCTTCGCAATCCACCATTTCTTGCAGCCACACCAGTGCGGCACTTGCAGCAGAGTGGGACCTTTCACACAAGCAATTGGTAATGTGGTCAACTAGCCTTTGTAGTACTTGCGCGTCCAAGGCAGCCTGAACATTTACGTCAATATCCATATCCACTCATCCTGACTAACAAACAATTTTATTCAGTCATCCTAGGACAACAAAAGCTATCAGGGCAAGGGCATATTACCGCTTTCGTACCTATCCCATCGGCTAGTAGGTACGTCGCAATTAAGTCGACTAGACTATTTCTTATTCTTATTCTTATTCTTATTCTTATTCTTATTCTTATTCTTATTCTTAATTTCTCAGTCGATGACTACGCTGTAACACAGGATGTGTAGTATGTTTTGTAATAAACTTGTAAATGTTAAAGAATCTAGAACTTCTTTTGTTCTCCGCTACGACGACTACCAGCTTACCTGTGCATTTAGCGAACAGTGCTTTCGTCAAGCTTATCAATTACGTGGAAAGGTTTTCTGCCGTGAATTGGGGTGGGTGAATGAGACTTCACAAGGCATGGAATCCGATGGTTTCGATAATAACGGTGTCTTTCATTTAGGTGTGAAATTGCAATGTGGAAATCTTGCAGCTTACTTACGTCTACATCCAGCATGGACTGAATGGATGATTGACAGCATTTTTTCTCACACTGTGCCAGCCGGAATAACCTTGCACCAGCCTCGGACATGTGAGGTTTCGCGACTCGTGGTTGCCCCCGAGTATCGCAAATACCAGTTTTCAAATGGGCAAACAGCTGCAGATCTTATTTACCAGCTGCTTTTTGCTTTCTGTCGACTAAACGATATCGACACGGTTTGTATGATCGTCTCGATGCGGGTTTTTCGAGCTTTACGTCTTAGCGGGCTACCTTGTCGGTTAGTGTCGCGGACTGATGAAGGGAAGCAAGAACGGGATACGCCTAAATTTGCAACACTGTCATGGCCGGAATTATTAACTAGTAGTGAATTTGTGATAAAGCGGCGGCGGCTCGCCTTCCTTGAAACAGAAAGACGAGCCAAGTTGTGCTACCAAACAGAAACCGAATTTTCTAGTGGGTAAAGGATCATTGCTCAAGTTTAGTTGGCCACTACACCTGATGACTCAGGGTGATATGGTGAACCTGTGCCCCAGTTTTCCGGACACTTACTACCTAGGCAGCAGCAAAGGATACTGTCTTCTCTTCAAGTTAATCCCAATCTTTTAAGTAACTTGCCAACACCTGACAAACTAAGTTCAATATTAAATTTTTCGAAAATCAAGTCCGCTACAATTTGGCGTGCCCACAGTCCGAAATCAAAGCCATGCTGACGTGGATCACCTCCTATGATCCAATGTTTAACTTCTTGTTCTTCAAGTGGTGACAAGAATCTATCACGTCCGGTTCTTGCTTTTGGTGCTAGTGCGCTAATACCTTTATCCCGAGCAATCGTTAACCAACCGTAAATCGTTTTCGGTCCCAACCCAAAGTTTCGAGTGACTTCTGCCGCTGACTCTCCATCAAAGACTCTTTGGACGGCCAGTTTTCGGATAAGGTGCTGTTCTTCTGTCGTGAGCTTTCTTGCATCATATTTCATGTTCGATATTATAAATGAATATCTTTGAATAGTTGTACTTTTTAATAGTGTACCGTTAGTAACAAATGAGACAATGTCTCAGAGGAGAGTATCAAATGAGCAAGCGAATAAGGCGAAGTTATACCCCGGAATACAAGCTGGAGGCCGTCAGGTAAGTTGATGGATCGAATAAAACAGCCACCCAGGTCGCAAGGGAGCTAAATACGCGATCCTAAACCCTGTCCAGTTTAGCACTTAGAAAATTGCACAGGATTGCCCGGAAAAGGTGAAACCAAGATTGCAATATAACTTTTATTTGAATCTTCAATCAGATCGCCTTCCCAATGACTAGGTACCGCTTGGTCTTCAACCGAGGCAGGACGTTCACTAATAGAGATAGTATTTGTAATTTGGCCCAGCTTCTCTTTTTTATGCTGTGCTGTTTGGAACGGCGTATCGAATGTTGGGTTCTCAGGTACTGTTGTAGCTCTTTTTTGAGCACACCTCGCGTCTGGAGAGACTGCAATAAATGATTTCGTGTGACACCTGTTTGTGCTCTTCACCTAGATGTTCTTTTTTAAGCCAACCTGCAATTTGTTGCGGTGACCACGTTAACTTGAGTTTTGTCGCGACTATGCATCTTAATGCCCTGAGAGTGCGAATTTCATCGGCTTCAGGCTGCCACAAACGGGCTGTTGCGTCGCACCAAAGCGGACAAGCGTTTTACCGTCTTTATTGTCGGTTTTTGAGCGTGTCCCCAGGCTCTTAGCGTAGTGCTTAATCTGGGCAGGATTGACCACCGAGATCCGTGCCCCATCGTTGAACAAAGCATATGCCAAGGCCTCGTGATAGATGCCCGTGGCCTCCATCACAAAATGGATAGGCACAATGGGTTGTTGGGTCTGCTTCATGGCCCAATCTATCAAAGCCGTGTGACCTTTGGCTGTGTTCGTAATGTGTTTGTTTTTGACCTTGCCGACTTCACGATGTCTTAACCAGGCCACGTCAAATTTATCTTTGCTGATGTCAATACCGATTGTATTCATGGCTTTTCTCCACTCACCTTGTACATGCAGCCTCATTTCCTGTTCGAAAGGGCTTGGATACCATCCAGTTTTATTGAGAAAATTGAAGTGTGAGACGTTATCTACGTCACAGGCACAGGGCCTAAGGGTGGGCTCAAGTTCATCACACTTCCTGATACCCTGATAGCTAATCAGCATATCGAGAGAGATACAAGGGTGGGCATGTAATCTGTGTCCAAGCGTGACTACTTTAAAGCCAAAGGAATGAAATCATTGCTGGAAATGATTGACCCTTAGTAATAAGATACCCACCATGTTAAAAGGATTTTTCAGATATTTTGCCGAACGTCATCTACTGGCGTATATGATTACCTCTTCGGCCATCTTGCTGGGTCTGAGCACCCTGACCACGATCCAACGCGATACCTTTCCACGAGTCGAGTTCGGTGAAATTATTATTACCACCGCCTATCCCGGTGCCTCTCCCGAGGATGTGGAGTTAAAGGTCACCAATCAGATTGAAGAGGAACTCAAGGATGTGAACGGCATTAAACGCTATACCTCCTGGTCAAAGGAAAACCTGTCAATGCTCCATGTTGTCATCGAGGCGGATGAACGTGATCCTGACAAGGTGGTACAGAATGTCCGCGAGGCAGTAGGGCGGGTCAGCGACCTGCCTGCTGAAGTCCGTGAGTCACCACTGGTGCGGGAGCTGGATACCTCGGTCTTCCCGATCATCGAGGTAGGGATGAGCGGTGACTTGCCTTATAAGGAGTTACGCGAGCTGGCGCGGCGGTTTGAAAAGAAACTGGAGAGTATCCCCGGTGTCACCAGAGTCAGTCGCTATGGCTATCGAGCCCGCGAAATCCGGGTTGAAGTACAGCCAGAGGCGTTGGCGAAATACGAGGTGTCTCTGCGCGATGTGGTCAACGCGGTTGGTGCGCGCAACATTCGATCTACCGCGGGTTCGTTTGAGTCCTACACCAGTGAAAAAAATATTGTCACGCTCGCAGATTTTCGTGATCCCACCGAAGTCGGCGATGTGATCGTGCACACCACCTTTGATGGTCCACTGGTACGGGTGAAAGATCTGGCCATTGTCAAAGATGACTTTGAAGAAGAGAAGGTTCAGTCCCGTATAGGCGGCGAGTCGGCCATCTCCTTTGTGGCCCATAAACGCTCTTCCGCCGATCTGATTCGTACCGCGCAATTGGTCAAAGACCTGGTGGCGCAACAACAGCCACTGATGCCAGCGGGGGTCAAGCTTTTGCTCTCACGCGATCACTCAACCTATGTGCAAAATCGATTAAACATCGTCCTCACCAATGGTGCTATCGGCCTGGTTATGGTCTTGATCGTCCTGTCGATCTTTCTCAAACCGCGCCTCGCCTTCTGGGTGGCGCTGGGTGTACCGATTGCCATCCTGGGGGTGATTTTTCTGTTACCGGCCTTTGACTCCTTTCTTGATAGCACCACCCTGACGGCCATGGTGCTGGTGATCGGGATTATCGTCGATGATGCGATCATTATTTCAGAGAATATTTATCAAAAGTTCGAACAGGGTTTGTCGCCTGTTGATGCCGCGGTGACAGGGGTGAATGAGGTGTTTCGCCCCGTACTGACGACCATCCTCACCACCTTTGCCGCCTTTGCCCCGATGTTCTTCATGCCAGGTGTGCTGGGTAAGTTTGTCTATGTGATCCCTTTGGTGATTACCCTGGCCCTGTTGGTTTCACTCATTGAGTCGACTCTGGCCTTGCCGGCCCATCTGGCGGCTGGTATGAAGGCGCATGCCGGTAGCAGTGCCGATAAAACGCGTAATCATTTTTTTGATCGCTTGCGTCACGCTTTTCACCGTTGGATTTTACGGCTGCTGTGTTACCGTTATCTCAGCCTATTGGCCTTTATTGTGGTGTTTGGTGTATCGATCAGCTATGCCGTCAAGTTTATGGATTTTGTCTTGTTTCCTTCCTCGACCGCCGAGCGCTTTGCCATCTATGTGCAGATGCCGACCGGCACCTCCTTGCAGGCCACCTCCGATGCCGTAAAGAAAGTGGAAAAGATGGTGGCCGGGCTGAGTGAAAAGGAACTGGAATCCTATGTCACCCGTGTCGGTGCCTTTGGAGATGATGTGGTGAATAGTGAGAGTGAAAACTTTGCCACCATTCAGGTGAGCCTGACCCCGTTTGCCAATCGTCAGCGAACGGCGGATCAGATTGTCGAATCCTTGCGCAGTAACACCAAACAAGATAAAACCTTTGAGCGGGTTTATTACCAGGTGGATAGCGGGGGTCCACCGGTGGGGCGGCCCATCTTTATTCGCGTGGTGGGTAACGATGAGCTGTTGCGGACCAAACTGGCCAATGCTGTCGAGCAGTTTGTCATGGCACAGGCCGGCAGCAAGGATGTGGATCGCAATGACAAGCCGGGTAAGGAACAGATCGAGATCAAACTCGATTATGCCAAACTGGCTCGCGTCGGTGTGACCGTGGCCGATGTGGCACAGATCGTCCGCATCGCCTATGACGGTGAAGTGGTGACCAATGTGCGTTACGGTGATGAGGACGTCGATTTCCGGGTTATCTTTGCCTCCGCTGTGCGGTGCGACCCCGCTTATATTCAGGCATTACAAATTCCCAACAAGTCCGGCCGGCAGACCTCGCTTGGTCAACTGGCCCGTCTAGATAGCGGCCCTGGTCCCTCGCAGTTCTATCACTATAAAGGGGATCGCTCGATCAATATCAGTGGCGACATCGACAAAGATATCACCACGCCACTCAAAATCGCGCAAGCCGTGCAGTCACATTTTAACGTCGACAAGGATTACCCCGGCATGCAACTAATCATCGGTGGTGAGGCGGCAGAGAGTGAAAAATCGAAACAGGATCTGACCACTATCTTCGGTATCGCCGCACTCGGCATCTATGCCCTGCTGATCCTGTTGTTCAACTCACTCATTCAACCCCTGATGGTGATGCTCGCCATTCCCTTTGCCATCATCGGTGTGATCATCGCCTTTGCCTTGCATGGGCAGGACCTCGGTTTCCTAGCCATGACCGGTATGGTCGGCCTGGTAGGAGTAGTCGTGAATGATTCACTGGTGTTGGTGAATCATGTCAATGATCTGCGCAAGGCGAATCTAACGCAGTCTTTACGGGAGATTGTTGCCCAGGGCACCACCGATAGATTCCGCGCCATCGTCTTAACCACTGTCTCCACCGTTGCCGGTGTGCTACCCCTGGCCTATGGTATCGGGGGTTCCGATCCTTATATGAGTCCCATGGCACTGGCCTTAGGTTATGGCCTGTTGTTTGCCACACCATTGACCCTGGTGCTGGTACCCTGCTTGTACATCATCAGCGATGATGTGGTGAGGTGGTTTAAAGGTTTGCGCTGGTTTAGACTTGCATAGGGCGCAATTTTTTGCACCGTATGCCTTGCAAGCTGTGCCTGTCAATATTGTCCTGTCCACCCGTCCGCTACATCTGTCTTGCCATTTTCATCCCATTTCTTTAAAATCACTGGGTGTTCTGTCCGGCAGGGATGCTCGTGGTAAAAACCTCCATTTTTTAAAGCAGCGAGCTTGGTTTTATGTGATTTCTACCCTGAAAGCATAAAAAAATTACAGATTTTATGCCTTGTAGATTGTGAGCTACAATCTTTAACTCCAAAAGTGTGAAACAGACATACTTTCCCCCGGACAGTCTGTTTTACTGTCCACAATCTTATTTATTGAGACGGAAGCACCATCTCCAATAGTAAGTAGTACCTGCTCAATAACCCTTCCCATGTCTCAAAAAAATACTCTTGTTTCGGTTTGTTGTTATAAATATCTCGGCCCTGCCACACTTCAGCCGGTGTTCGTCCATCCAGATGTTGGTGAGGCCTGATATGGTTATACCAGAAAGAAAATTGACCAAGGGCACCATTGAGTTGTACCAAAGAATCCACCTCCCATTGATTCAATTTTTCTTTCAGAGTACCAAAGTACCTCTCGACCCGACCATTTTGCCATGGGCATCCCCAATCAATCGTTTGATACCTGATTCTCAATAACCATAACCATAGCCTAATGCTGAATAATCTGGATGTGAAGCAGCTTTCATTATGGGTGCGAATGATTTTTGATTTACCGTATCGTTCAATGGTATCGAGTAGGTAATGTAGTAGAGTGATACTGGTCTTATCTTTCAATGCCGTCAAACACAGATTAGTCCTTGAAGCATGTTCGACGATGCCAAAGATGTTTTGCATCTTCCCTTGTGTCTCGTCTTTCCTGTCAAGTCGAGGCCCCAAACCAGGCTCAATGGAAGAGGAAGAGGTTTTCGATGTTTGATGTTCTTTTTCAAGACTTGAATTTCATATTGATGCTGTTGAATGATGCCATTGACATATGTTTTTCCCACAGTGATTTGTTTTGCCTTCGCAAAGCGCCGATTAAAACTGTCCGCCAGTTTGCGACATCCGAGTTCAGGCATCAGTGCTTTCATACGTATTATTTCGTTTGGTGCCCAGTCGGGTTTCTTAGAAAAATGACGGTGTTGTCTGATGTTCAGGGTGATTTTTTTACGGCCAAAGCCTTGTTGTCGCCACTTGAGAAGAAATAAAAAACCAATCCTTTGCTTGATTACGTGACAGTAATTGAGCAGCAACACCAAAATATAAACCATGACCATTACAAAACCTCTTTTTGGGCATGGATGATAAAGGGTGTGAGGGAGGCTGTAACTTTACCTTATAAAATTTGGCTAACAACATTGGAAAGCACACTATGAAACAGTCAGCGCTTCGAGTCGCTCACGGCTCAGTTGCATGGTTTTCTCCTGATTGTGTGGAACAACCAGTTTCTAACGTTTAATGAATATACCGCTGAGCTAATGAACTTGCAGATATTATGGTGATTTCGGCCTAGAAATAACGATAGAATATCGGGCATTATCGGGTATGTTCAGGTATGAAATCGGGTACCGAGACCGATGAGAGGCCGACATGAAAGAACCCAAAATCACGATTGGCCAGGATCTCTTGCAACTTATCGCAGAAATTGACGAGTTTAAAGGCAAGTGGGAAGCCCTTAAGACTATGTAACCAGAGCGGTTACGGCAATTACGTAAAATAGCCACCATTGAAAGCATCGGTTCATCGACACGTATTGACGGTGCGAAGCTGAATGACGTGCAAGTGGAAACACTCCTTTCCAATCTGACAACGACTTCGTTCAAGAACTGTGACGAGCAGGAGGTCGCCAGTTATGCCGAGGCCATGGATCTGGTATTTCAGGTGTATGACGATCTGTATATTACCGAAAACCATATTCGGCAACTTCACAACATATTGTTGCGGCATAGCCATAAAGATGAACGTCATCGCAGTGAATATAAAACGCTTCCCAACCATGTTGTTGCCAGGGATGAAACCGGTAGGGAAATCGGGATTGTCTTTGAAACGGCAGCCCCCTTTGGCACGCCGCGTGAAATGGAAGAATTGGTGGGATGTGCAAGGAAGGTGATTTATGAAGCGGCGATGCCCCCATTGTTGGTGATTGCTATCTTTGCCGTCGCCTTTATAGCTATTCATCCGTTTCAGGATGGCAACGGCAGATTGTCACGCATCCTGATGCTGTTGATCTTATTGCGGGCGGGATATGACTATGTTCAGTACGACTCTTTGGAAAGTATCATTTATAAAAGTAATGATATTTATTATAAGGTGCTACGTAGAACGCAAACGACCCTGAAAGAAGAAACGCCGGATTGGGAACCCTGGTTAGGTTTTTTCCTGCGCTGCCTGAAAAGGCAAAAAAAACAATCGGGCGACAAAAGTTGCAAAAGAAAAGGAGGAGACTGATGATACCCTGCCAACGCTGTCTTTGGAAATATTAAAACTTTTGAATGAAAATGAACGGTTGACCATGGCCGAAATTATCAAACAGACGGGCGCGAACCAGAATACGCTAAAAGTGCGGTTGCGCGAACTTGTCAATGACGGCCGGATAAAATGTCATGGCAAAGCACGCGCAACATGGTATAGCTTATAGCTGAATTTGAGTGATCATTAACCAGCAGGTATTTTGCCGGAGCAGTGGAAATCGTTCCGTGCTATGGCAAACCAGCGATCTTTGAGGTCACATAAAATTGCGGAATAAGGAAGTCTCCCCTTGGGGACGCCATTTTATAGGTAAAATATCTATATTAATCAAATAGATATATAACAGGAGTTTGCGTCGGTACCGACGCAAACCCTAGCCTTTTTAATTTAAAACTCAAGAACTCGACTGAAATCAAATCAACATTACTTGCCAAGCTGCATATTCCAGAATCACATACTGATTACTGCCGTATTCGGCCCAGACTGTGTGAAAACTCAAAATTGCATTTTAAATCGTTGATATGACTTGCCTGGTATCCTCTAAGCACGATCTCAGTGATTAAATTTAACCATTATCATTATTGAGTGATGATTTTTTAAAAAAATAAACTTTACGTCAAAGTTTATAATGCATTGAATAATGCCTGTTTCATACGGTAAGCAGGTATCACGCCTGTATGGCCTCGATTAATGCTCCAATGCCCATAATGTTCATCACACGCTTCAGATTATAGGCCAGCACATGCAAACTCATCTCAGCGCTAACGCGTTCTAACGTCCTCATCTGGAAATGTGTATACCCCATCCAAAGCTTAATCGTCCCGTAGGGGTGTTCGACCGTTTCTCGTCTCGCATTCATACGCTCCGGCTCGAGTTCGATTCTTGCATCCACAACATCCAGTACAGCCTCGTGTTCCCAACGACTGACACGTCGATATTTACCTGTCGTACACTGTGGTTTCATCAAACAATTAACGCATGCCGATGACCAGTAGCGCCGGATTGTTTTCCCTTTTTCCTGACTACTAAAACGATAAATGGCGTGTTCACCGGCAGGGCATTGATATTCATCAATGTCTGATTTATAAACAAAGTCGCGTTTACCAAAAAGCCCTTTCGCTTGATTACCGGACGTTTGGCATTTGGGAACATAGACTTTAATCCCTGCGTCTTCACAGGCCTTAATTTCTTCACCGTTGAAATAACCGCGATCAGCGACAACCGTGAGTTCGTCGGTTGCAATAGCGTCTTTTGCCTGTGTGGACATGTTTT